>Ga0307510_10001981_pt1 | contig 23069 bp, 18 predicted proteins | sample 12_EM_MG_FD_207224 | JGI IMG/M metagenome (GOLD analysis project Ga0307510, IMG submission 207224) | Populus trichocarpa ectomycorrhiza microbial communities from riparian zone in the Pacific Northwest, United States - 12_EM | ecosystem: Host-associated > Plants > Roots > Unclassified | place...
AAAGCGAGGCTGCTAAAGATCTACTAAAATCATAGAAAAAATTGCTAAACGATGAATCATTTCAGTTTACCTTATGATATATATTTCCCCATTAAAGAGTCTAAAATTAATGTAAACAAAATGAAACCAATGATTATTATATTAATTGCTTTTGGCAATGAAAGTTTTGTAGATTTTGGATACACATATATATTTTACAAGTGATGAAACAGATTTAAGATGATATGGTGCTCTAGCATACATTTAAGATGTTTGTCTTTGCAGTTGCTGGATCCTCATCCAACAGTTGTGGCCAATAAGCTTTTGGCAAGGAATAAGTTCATAGACAATGGGAAGCAATTCAACATGATAGCCTGCTCATGGATACAATTCATGATTCATGACTGGATTGATCATATGGAGGACACCCAACAGGTCCACACTGTCAAGATTATTGCACCAACTTTTTTTGTTCTTACCAGAATTAAGAAAATATACAAGGATCCTAGATTGGACTCCCCTCATAGAACTTCAACTAGGAAGACTGATGTTTAATATGTTAGCAGGTTGAACTTAAAGCACCTGATAAGATAGCAGATGGGTGTCCATTGAAGTCATTCAAATTCTACAAGACAAAGAAAGTTTCAACAGGTTCACCATACATGAAGACTGGATCTCTAAACACAAGGACTCCTTGGTGGTAAGTCCTTCTCACATTAAATTTGCGTTTATTGGCATGAAGACGAGGAAGTTCAGGATTCTATGAATTGAACATATAGTACTGTCTTTATTTTTCCCTTTTCAAATTTGCCTGCTTCTTCTAATTTAAGCAGGGATGGAAGTGTAATTTATGGGAATAATGAGGATGGGATGAGAAAAGTTAGGGAATTCAAAGATGGGAGATTAAGGATTGCAGGAGATGGACTTCTTGAGCACGATGAGAAAGGGATTCCCATCTCAGGAGACGTCAGGAATTGCTGGGCAGGCTTTTCTTTATTACAAGCCTTATTTGTCAAAGAACATAATGCTGTCTGTGACATGCTTAAAGCAAGTGCTCATTCTTTCTCCATTTTTTCGTTTTTAGTTTTTCCTGTCTACTACCTTTTTGTGACTCAAGTAAAACTGAAATATCTGCACTGTGTTTGAATGCTGAAATGTGGTCTTTAAGCACATTTGTAAAACCCTTAAGTGCATATTTTGATCCTAGGCAATTATCCTGTCATTTATGCTACAATTGTCTTCTCATACAAAAATGGAGATGAAAAACAATGTCATCACATAGTTATGGTCCCACTGAATTAAGGTCACATAGATTGAAACTTTTTCCATTAACTAGAATGCAACTCTTTTACAAGCAAATCAGGAAATAAAAATTTTACATGAGTATGAACTTTCTGAAAGAGAAATGAGGATGTCAATACATTTGTTTTGCTGATGCTCCGGTTTATTTTCCTTCTGTTTTCAGGAAAATTACCCTGATTTTGATGATGAAAAGCTGTATCGACATGCCAGATTGGTTACTTCAGCTGTCCTTGCCAAAATTCACACCATTGATTGGACTGTAGAACTCCTTAGGACTGATACTCTCCTTGCAGGGATGAGGATCAACTGGTGAGATGACAATTCTATTGAATAACTATATAAATTTGCTACACTATAGAGATTCCTACACCTTGCAGAAATCGGAGTATATATATATATATATTAAGGCAAGCAGTAGTGAACTGTATGCAGCTGTCATTATTCCAGTTGCTTTCTGGCTCCTCGTAATTAATTAAAGCTAAAACATCTTTGCAGTTGTTTGCATGTCGCATTTATAGTCAAGTTAATGAGTTGTGTTTGGCACAGGTATGGATTTTTGGGGAAGAAAATTAAGGATTTATTTGGGCACTTTGGTGGTCCAGTACTGAGTGGATTGGTTGGTCTTAGGAGACCAAGAGATCATGGAGTTCCCTATTCACTGACCGAAGAGTTCGTGAGTGTCTACAGAATGCATTCACTACTGCCTGACAAACTCATCCTGAGAGACATCCATTCCACAGCTTCAGAATATGAATGCCCTCCAGTAGTTGAAGAGTACTTGTCTTTCCCTCTTCTTTCTTCATATGCTAAATTACATCATTAGAAGTTTTAGACATTGTTTGGTAGAGAATTTTTGAAAGATCATAGAAGGATACCAAACCAATCTGCTTCTCTACCTTTTATTTCTCGGTAATATTAACTTTCAGAAAGCATTTAAAAGCTTGGTGCTTGTTCTGAATTTTGTTGTCAAACATAATTTACAAAAGCAAGCAGTGATAGAAGTAATTATCTTTCAGACACTGGTTCAATCATGATGTATTAAATTCTTTACGACTAAGACTAACTCTATTTAATCTATATGATGAATTAGGGTGCCAATGAGGGAGATGGCTGGAAAAGATGGGGAGAGAAGATTGTCAGAATTAGGAATGGAGCAGATGCTGGTATCGATGGGTCATCAGGCATGTGGAGCTGTCAAATTGTGGAACTATCCATCATGGATGAGAAACCTTGTTGCTCATGATATTAATGGAGAAGACAGGCCAGATCAAGTTGATATGGCTGCTATGGAAAGCAAGTCACTTGCACACTCAAACCATCTTCATTTTGTTATTTCCTTTCTTCACCAAGCACTGGCTTCATTCCCTCATAATCCAAGTGTTAACATAAAGTTTTTGTTGATTAGTTTATAGAGATAGGGAGAGAGGAGTTGCTCGTTACAACGAATTCAGAAGGAACTTACTGATGATTCCGATTAGCAACTGGGAAGATTTGACAGATGATGAAGAGGTTATAGAAGCTCTTCGCGATGTGTATGGAAATGATGTCGAAAAACTAGATTTGCTGATAGGCTTACATGCAGAAAAGAAAATCAAAGGCTTTGCGATAAGCGAGACTGCTTTCTTCATCTTTTTACTTATTGCCTCGAGGTATGCTCTACCCCATCTCACATTTCAAGATAGAATGATCCCCACCTTCAGTTCTTTCTCTCATTGATATAAGATAATATCAGGAGGCTAGAAGCTGATCGTTTCTTCACCACCAATTTCAACTCTCGAACCTACACAGAGAAAGGCCTCGAATGGGTTAACAAGACAGAGACCCTTAAAGATGTGATCGATCGCCATTTCCCTGGTATGACAAAGAAATGGATGAAGTGTACGAGTGCATTCTCAGTCTGGGATTCAGAACCTAATCAAACAACCTACATTCCCCTGTATCTAAGACCAGCCCCATGAAATGCTTTCTTCGATGTGTAAAGCAATCTCAATGGCCTAAAGTACTCGTAGAATCCGGCAAAACATGGAAAACTTAGACTTATTGAAAATTTATTCTGTATACAACAATAATTTTGCCAAAACATTCTCATGCACATAGGAAAAAATAATGTGAACGCAAAATGCATCATATATATATATATAGAGTGGGAAATTCAATTTTGTACGTCAGAATACTCATCAAGAACGAAAGAATTCTACAAATAACTTAAAAGTTATTTGATACAATGATTCCCACTTCAAATTAAGCAATTTCTTGATCATTTTCTGCACCGTGGTTCTTTAAACCTTACCTCTAGGCATCAAAAAGGTTAATTCAGTAAAGGTTGTACATCTAGTTCCTTCCAGCACATATATACTCTTAGCCAAGTATTTTATGAGGCAAGAAACTGTGTTCATACGTAGAACATTCCAGGAGAAAGGAGGCTTTGTTTCATGACAACGAATTTTAAAATCTACAAAAACTTGATCACCATGGAAACTGTGCCATCTTCATCCGTTTAGAAATTTGGCTTCTGGTATAGCAGTTTTTCTCTCAAGAAAAAACGACTTCGAAGCCTCTTTCTTTATAAACCTAGCTGTTTCTGATTATTAAACGTATACAATATTAATGATAAGAAAAATCCTTTATTCATTTAATTAATGACCTTAATTATCTCCACTGAAGAACACATATAAAACCCTATAAAATCTTCAATTTCCCACCATTAAACATAAAAAAAAAGAAACAAGCCATGAAGCTTTCTAACATGATCTCATGGTTCATGTGCGTGGCTTTGATCATTTGTGTGGTTCATGTTGAGGCTATTCGATATGTTAGACCAGGAGATCTTAATAAATGCAATGTGCCCGGACATCGACCTGAAGATTGCCGGCCTCCTCCTAGACCACCCTTGAATATACGACGTCGCCCTTGTTTAATAAAAGAGCGATGCCGGGGCGGTGTTGACCAAAGTCTAGTCTCGGAGCAACATGGAAATGAATATCTTCCAAACTTGGGATCTTCCTCCTCTCCATCTGAATCTCCATATTAGCAAAGCCACCTGAGCTGACTCCAGTTTATGGCCCACTAGCCAATATGAGAGGAGTTAGAAAACGATCATGATAGAGGGATGCAAACTCTTGATGCAGACTAGCATTGTACGGTCCAAATTACAAAATTAATCGAATAAATAGATTAAAACCTAAACAAAAACGATAATCAAATTATATGCTGAACTTTTTCTTTCATTGTATCACAAGATGAGTCATCTAGTTTGCAAATTTATTTTTATTTTTATTTTTCTTATTGGCTAATAATAATAATAATAATAATAATAATTTATCTTTTATTTTTTAATATTAGGATTCGTCCTCCATCTTGTAATTTTTTTATATAAATTGTTTGGAACAATTTTCTATTATAATTAAATTTAATTATAGTGTTAAATTTGAATTTAATTGATAAATAAATTGAGAATTCACATGTTTAAAACATATGTTCTATCATAATATTCAATTCATTTTATTTCATATATTACTCTCATTATTTTTATCTTATTTACTCTTAACCAAAAAGAGAATAGTGAAAAAAAAAGTAGATTAGTATTTAAAGATACAAGTTTTAACATTAATTTTTTTTTAGTGTTATAAATCAGATGGGTTATTCTTTAATTTAATTACTTTGTATTATTTTTAAGAATTAGATTCCCATTAGAATTTAATTATTGACAAGTTATTACAAACATGAACCTATAAATTAAAATTTTCTATTAGTGAATACCGAGAAAAATAATGAAATAATATTTTATCGGTAAATGATACTATAATTTAAAAATAAAATTATTATATTTGATAATGTTTTGATAATAAATATTAACTTTTAACTTTTTTTTTCTCTAGCCAAGGACATGTTGAAAAAGAATGACAAAGCTCAAGAAAATATTGATTGATATAAAAAAATATGTTGTCAACTCACATAATATACTGAATATTTTATATTAAAAAATCGAAGTAACAACAATTTATTACAGATCAGAAATTAATGGGTTTATTTTGATAACTCATTTTCTAATTGCATGATTTCATTAATGCAAATATAACCTCACATTCCATTAAAAAAATGAAAAATGTATGAATTTGTTGAAAATAAAAACAAATTTCTTTTCACTGAAAAAATAAAAATACATCAAAATTATAACTATTTCTTATAAAAAAAAAACATAATAATACTCATTATCTTGATATTTTATATTCATTACAATGTAATTATAGAATATTAATTTTATTTCGATCAAATTAAAAATTATCATAAAAAATTATATTATTAACCAAAAAAAATCTTTACATTAGATTATAATAAAAAATAAATTTATGATATTAACCAATTGCAAAAATATAAAAAATAATTTTAATCTCTTATATTGCTAAAAAGTGCTTGTGTATAAAAGAAAAAATATATATTGCTCCTGTGATTTTTCTTCATTTGAACGATAGTGGAAAATTTAAATTAAAACACTGTAAAGAACCTATAAAATATGTTTTTCAAACCCAGTATAAATTTGAAAACTACACCGAAAAAGATATTGCATTTGAATAGAAAATTTTAGTTTTTTTTTTCGTACTCTAATTTTCTAGAAAATTAAAATATTAATTACTTTATTTATAAACAACCTCCAACTTTATTTCTATTCAAATGTAAAATACAGCTTTTCCAAATGATTTATTTCCTCATCCTCATTGTCTTCAAAACTAAGTTATTACAGTTTGATTCATCCCCTGCTTTTCTTTTATCTTTCCGCAGGTACATAGTGACCGTTTATTGTTTTTATTTGTTTGCATTTGATGCAGATTTGATTCTATCACAAAGCCAGCTGAACACATGAAACCTCTCCCTCAGAATCTATTGGAATATTTGGAAGGAAAGCCGGATTTTCATGGACTGCATCCTACTTTAATTGAGCTAATACTATTTCTGAAAGTTCTATTAAGATAGCTCCTTTTTTAGCATGCACCACTATGTCAAGCATAGTGAACTGTGGCCTTTGACACCCAAGAATTTTGAGTCATGGCACAGATACTGTAGTAAATTCATAGTGATGTTTTTTTTAAAAAAAATCTGGCATGAACACTTGAAGAGTTCTGGATGCTGGTTGCATAACTTCATGTTGGTGGTGTTTAACATTAGCAATGCTAATCTAACAGTATAAGCCTGCATATGTAGTTTGCTTGTGCCTTGTGTGCAGCTTTTTTTCCTTTGACTGATTGCAAATGACTCCAGAGAAATTCCTCCTTCAGTAGAAACTGCAATTGCTCAAAGGAACTTGGATTCAAGAACCATGGAGGCCTTCGCTTGTTTTCCAAGTCCTGGACATCTTCCAGACCCTATTGTCGTTCAAAATCCTTCTCAACCCCGGTATTATATCCAGACAAAATGACTTCTCAATGGCTTTTCTTTCCTACAAAACTGGAGAAGATAGTTCAGGCAAGTTTTTTTAACCCCACTTCATCTTTACTGATACAGATATCTAGAAGTTGCATAACTTTACCGTGCATGCGTTTACTGTACTAGGTGTGTTAATGAAGCTGGAGCCACTTTCAACTGAAAGGATGTATATCAGCAAAGCTCTAGCCCTTCAGAAACTAAGTTTGTCACCTAATGTTTAAAGTACAGAAACAGCAGTGGTTCCCAATGATGTTCCACTGAAGATACCTCAGAACCCATTCAGGATTCGACAAGTCGAAGAAATCTACTTGGATCAGAAAGATAGCAGCACTGAACAAATCTCAGTTGTGATTGACTCGGAAAAGATGAATACACCATGGTTTACACCTGATGACGTTCAGTCAAAGGTTCATGATATATAAAAGTCCTTCCAAGAAAAGAAAAGAGAACAAAGTTCGCTTAGGCCAGGGTGAACAAGCTTCAGCGGTAACCAAGGTAAAAAACTCAAAACAACTTGTATGTCAGTAAGGAGTCCCAAGAAAGTGTGAATTCTAAGCCTAAAAAGAGTCCTAACGAAAAAGATAAAAATGAAAAGGAGAAGAGAAGCAAGTACAGGAGCTTAAAGAACATGAAGAATACTATTTTGAATTTCTTTTCTCGTGTGTAACCTTTCCATCTCCGTGGTTATAATTCATTGCCCATTTTTGCGTAACTATTAGGAACCTTTCATAGAAATTCTGAAATAGGCCACTGAGAAATTGGTATTAAGATGTGGATTTGAGATCAAACTGTGAGGTAGCAAGGTCAGTAGAAGTTGCGCTATTGTTGTCCACCAAAGACGAGGACTGCATGTCTGCATGGCAATTTGCAGTTTCTGAGCCTGGCTAATGAGAGCTGAGACTGAGATCGATATCCTGGTTGCTTATGGAGATACGAGATTTAATTTTGCATTATCATTCAAAGTTAACGCAGTTCATTCAGAAAAATAGTCAACTAAATTTCACAAACTAGGAAATATATAAGGCCATGCTTGTGTACTTAATTTCTCTGCAATTTTTATGTTCTTGATCGGTTAAGCTGTTTCATTAGGGTTGCAGATCAGTAAATTATTATTAGCGCCACTGAACAAACTCAAGCAGTGAAAGAGCCCAAACACAATGTTCTTGATAGCTTTACTGTAATAATATTAATTTCCAGACAACTAAATCGAAAGGAAAGCCTGGCTGCTATGTTTAGTGTTTGTTCCGCTCCAGTAGTTTCTTGAACCAATAGGCAGACATTTTGGGGTACCTCTTTAGGTTGGTGTAATCAACATATACTATGCCGAACCTTGAAGTGTAGCCTGACCTCCATTCAAAGTTGTCAAGCAATGACCATGCAAAGTAACCAGCTAAATTGGCTCCTTCATCAGCTGCCTTCTTCAGCTGAGTCAAATAGGCCTTAAAGTAGCCAACTCTAGTGGTGTCGTGCAATGCTTTCGAACGCGTGAAATTACCAGGATCATCCATCCCTGAATATATATGTGTGTGTGTGTATATATATATATTAACAGAGTATAAAAACAAGCCCACAAAAAGTAATAATTTAACTAAGAAAAAAAAAAGACATATAGAGGTAGCTCATACCATTTTCAGATAGTATAATTGTAGGGTTTCCATAGCGCTCTTTTATGTACATCACAGCCTTGTACATACCCCATGGTACATTGTAAAGCCAATTAGAATTTGCCTGCAAATATCCAATTATTCATATGAAATAAAATCAAATCCATAGCTCATGCATTATTAACACACAGGTGAAAAACTTACTCTTGGACCAATTGGCACTCCATTCTTCTTATCTGCAAAATTCACAAGACACTGCAATTTAGTGACTGAAGGAGTAAATGAAGTTTGAAGCTTCATTTATTCGAGGGGGAAATGAATCCAGGAGTTTCTTACAAGCAAATCCAACATTCCAATCTTGCTGGTAGCCCAAGTACTTTGGTTTAGGCTGATGAGGATCATACATGTAGAAAGTTGTATATTGGTTGATGCCCACAAAATCCATTGAGCCCTTCACCATCTTAACTTCTTCTTTTGTAAACTGGGGTAGTCTATTCCCGACAATATTTTGCATTGTTTTTGGATATTCACCATACACAATAGGATGGATAAACCTACACGAAGCAAAAGCCACGTGATATGAGTTTTTGAAAGCTATGAAGATGTCTAAATTATATCGTAAGGTTAGTTGATTGTATCATATGGAAGTGTGATTCAACTGGAATGCCCTTGAAATATTTTATTTGTCTCATTATTATGAAAATTGTTTATATCCAAAGTTTTAGACCATACTTTCATATTCTTTTCAAGGCACACTCTTTAGACATATCTATTTCACCAACAATCTAATTGTTTTAAATAAATTTCAGATAGCTGACACTAAGATGCAAGTTCATAAAATGTGTCAGTTAAATGCATCAAATTTATATTATCTGCAAAGTAGCATGCAGCATGCTGCTATGGTTTCCAAATTTCAGCTCATCATTGTGAGCTGTAAACTCACATTTCACACTGGAATATTCAATTACTTAGAAAAGAAAAACGTTGCAGCCATCTTTCTTTAACTCTTGCAGAGTAGGTGGCTGGAAAAGCTGAACATAGAGGTGTCAAGTATGGCTGCAATCACAGGGGGAAATGCTGAAAATGGAGGAGCAGCCAAGTCAAAAAATGGCCGCAGTAAAGTTAGTCTTTCTAGCTGGTTTTTTTATTAATATGTAAAGAAGCCCTCTACTATAAATATAAATAGAGACTTTCTCCTTAGTTTTTGATAACTCCTTTCACTTTTGTTTCTCCTAATTAAGAAGAGAAAGAGTTAGTATTGTGGTGTTCTCTCCATGTATTCAGATGAAAAGTTGTGGTGGTGAGATAAGTGATAGAAGAGTTGCAGAGAAAGTGTTGTTTAGCCTTCCAGAGAAGTTTGATCCTATTGTGGCTGCTATAGAAGAAACAAAAGACTTGTTTATGCTGGGCGTTCCAAAGTTAAAGGGTTCATTATGAGAAGAGATTAGTGAAGAGAAGTGAAAAGTCAGTAGAGATTACTTTTCAATCAAAGCACTGTTGGTACACAAAATCCTTTACGGGTGGAGGATACAGTAGAGGAAGAGGTAGAAATCAAAGGGAAAGAGGAAGAAGTAATTTTGGAAGCAACTATGGTGATGATAGAAGTGTCAGAAGGTTTCATTCTTATAATAGACTAGGCCATGTGCCTAAAAATTGTTGGTATAAAGGGGAGACACGATGTTTCAATTGTAAGGGGTTTGGTCACTTAGCTAAAGATTATAGTATGAGGAACATTCCACAAGGAAATATTATCAAAGATAGAGAAGGTATGGAAGCATGTTTTATACTTGTCAAAGTAGCAACGGAGACAAGAATGTACAATGGCTCATTGATAGTTCTTGTAGCACTAACATGAAACCGGGCGAAAACATGTTCAATGACATTGATATAAAAAGGCAAACTAGAGTGAAGATTGAGAATGGAGAATTTATAAGTGCAGGTGGCTTAGGCATCATTGGAGTTGAAACTATGAATGGAAAACAAGTGATTCATGAGGTAATGCATGTGCTGGGTATATTTTTACCATCCAATGTGAAAGTCTCTTGCTCTTTGAGCTGCCAAGTTGTCAGCTTTTGAGCTGGTAAGAGGTTCGTAATAAACAAAATCCAAGAGAATCCCAATCCTTCCCTTTTGTTTTTCCTGCAATGTAGAATGAAAAAGAATAAGGTATATAACATTCTTCTCCATTGAATATATGAATTGCATCCAGTTCAAAAACAGAAGAACAGATGCTAACTTGATACTTCTCGCGGTATCTCTGAACTGCGGCTGCATGAGATAAAATCAAATGATGAGCAACAATATAAGGCTCTGTTGCAGAGTCGCCGGCTGTACAGTTCCCGAATGCTTTGGAACACCTGCCAGGAGCAAATAATCCATTATCATATCCAAGTGCAGCTACCACTCTGGGTTCATTGAATGTCATCCAATTCTTCACTCGGTCTCCAAAGGTCTTGAAACAGAAGTCTGCATAATCGGCAAAGTCTTTCCTGCGGAGTTTGAAGCATTTATCAAATTTCAATCCATTTAAAGATGATTGCTCAGAAACATAATCCCCAGAATAATATTCTTGAGAAAAATCATGCCAGTCATCCAAAATACAAAATATAAGGTAAAAACTATACATGGGGAAAAATCAGTTCTTATTACTATGCTTACACTACTTGGTAACTCAGCAATCCTTTATACTTCTTCTCTAGTGCTAGGGGAAGATCATAGTGATAAAGATTCGCATATGGAGTAATGCCTGCAAAATATTCATGGACATCAATTATATCCCCATCTCTTGATAAATGTGTAGTGATTAGTTGGCAATCAACATGTATCTAGTTCAAATTTCATAGAAAAGCAAACCTTTTTCGATCATGTAGTTGATCAACCTATTGTAGTATGCAACTCCCAACCAATTCACTTTTCCAGTTCCATCTACATCAAAGAAGTCAAAGAAGTTTAGGCTGATCCAGTGACACAAATTTTTAAGAAGAGTTCAAATTTAACAGAAACTGCATCTGAATCAACTACCAGGGAAAATTCTGGACCATGAAATCGAGAACCGGTATGCATCGAAGTTCAACATTTTCATGATATCTACATCTTCCTGCAACATCAGAAGAAGAGTTTAAACTTACCATTTTTGTTCCTGAATGACAAGAACTTGATATAACTTGCATAAAATCAAGAATGGATATTATAATGTTAATGATCTGCATAAATGACTAGTTATATTAATATAAAACATCAAGAGTAAGGTTTAGTAATAACAGTACGGTAGATGTTCATATTTGTAGGCATTTCCCCTCATTCTTAACGATGCAGTGTTCAAAACTGCTGAAATTAAAACTACAATGAAAGTTTAAACACAGGAATTGTTCCCTTTGATTCAACTATTGAACGACAGAAAATAACTCAACAGATCAGTCAAAATCCCATTTATTCATCTGTAGAACGACGAAGAATAACTCAATAGATCAGTGAACTGTCATGCAAATCAGTAATCAGAAAGATCATGAAGCCTCTAGCCTGCTCAAAGGGTTATCATTAATGATGACCACATTGTCATGGCACCCCATTTTTGGTGGATGTCTTATTGCAGACATGATTAAAACGCATCAGTACAGTTACAACATAAATAAACATTACCATACGAATAAAAGAAAGGGAAGGACAAGACAGGACCTACCTTGTAGTGGTGATACTGGTCCACTGCCACTTCCCCTGTGGCATTATTGGCAACGATCCCTGTTCATAACATCACATTTCATATCATTAAAGATATTAATCTAAAACCTCAAGTTTTAATTTTTACTAGCTGTTGTCCTAAAGGCAACAAAAACATTACTATCAAATTTATTTATTTTTTTGTTAACAAGGCAAGCAAAGCAAGCACTATATATCAATTATATATGTTTAGTATTATTACCAGGAATTTTAACAAATTCATCCCAAATGCTAGGCCCGCGACCATCCTTCTCAGCCATGCCTTCAACTTGATAAGCAGAAGTAGCAGTTCCAAAGACAAACCCCTTAGGGAAGCTGTGTCTCAGCCCTCCTGCTGTTTCAAAACTAACGGTCTCAGGCTTCTCCGAGGCTCCATTGGATTCTGCTGCATGGGAGATACACTGAACAATACTGAGACAGAATATCAAGAATGGCAATGCCTTAGCTCTCATCTTGAAGAAAGTGAGTACAGAGAGAAAGAGTAGTCAGACTGAAGAGTACAGACAGTGAGTGAGGGAGAGTGTAGTTATTTATAGAAATGAAAATTACAAAGAATGCCAAAAACCTTTACACGTTAACGTTATGTAATAAAATAATGAAAAATCGAAGAGAAAATATCCAATGTGGGGTGCCTCATGCCTCGTATCCAATGTGCGTTGGAGTTGGAGCTTATTTTCTTGTCTTCTGTTTGGTGTTTACCTGTGATCAGATATTAGTTTAATTAAACAAAATTAATTTTTTCATAATAGAACGATGAAGAATTATTAATATTATTAATATAAATCTAGAATCGCTCAAATTTTATATTATTATTAACTTTAAGATTTGTAGAATTAATCGATGTGCGCACAATCTAACCCGAACAACCACGTTAATAAAAAAAAATATTAATATTCTATTAGTAATATATATTAATCTAAATAACTTGGATAACTTAACTGATTAGATTTTAGATTTATTTTTCAATGGTCATGAATTTGAGTCTTCTCAGGATCACTAGAGGCTTATATAGTCGTTAATTTCATGACTCATGAAATTAGTTGAGATACACGCAAGCTGCCCTGAACACCCACGTTAATATATATATATCATAAATTGAGAAAATAACCAATGGTAAAAATCACATTCATTTGTTATTTCAAGCTTGAATTTTGTCTTAATTTCTTAATTTTTCAAAGATATGATTAATTTAAGAATTTGCAAAGAGAGTAGATGGAGATTACGCTTAAAATGTTGAGCGAAGACAATGTTAATTTGGTGGTGGTGCTGTCCTGCGGACCAAAATACGGAGAGGTGAAGTGTCGTTTTCGTCACATGAAGGAAACATTCGTCAGCTGATGCTGGCCGTTTCCCCATTGGGTCACGGATCGTTTGGACTTGTTTGTAATGATTATTTTCACGTGTTTACTTTCTGTAATTTTGGAGAGAATATTGAAATTATGGTTTTTAAAAATTTAAATTTTTATTTAAAATTATTTTATTATTATTTGAATGTGTTAATATAAAAAATAATTTTTAAAAACAAAAAATATATATATTGTTTTAATATATTTTTCAAAAATAAAAAATAAAAATAATCGTTACCTTGTTTACAACACTTATTAAAAATATAACAGTAACATTGATGTGCCCGGAATCAATGGGTTAAATCAGGATGAGATTCTGATGTGCCCGTAATCATCATTTGCATCTGACCTCCGTTCACGGAGGTTGGTTTCTATTTCCCACTCATTAGGCATCCAATTTAATTTGGTTGTTAAACTTTAAAATTTTTATTAATTTTAATTTCTTAGAATGCCTTAATTTTTTTTTTTACTCGAGCATCCTTATATTCTTTTAAAAAATAAAATTAATTTCATTTAAAATTTATGTGTCTGTTTCTTTTAATAAATATATTTTTTAAATATTAAATTTATATTCTTATTTTTACAAAAATATAACAATACCTTAATCACCACTATTTCATTAATTATAGCACCGCACATTATCACATATTAATAAATTTATGTAAATAATCTTACATGCCCAAATTGTTGATGCCTACTACTATTTGCAATTGGCAAGAAAGATGCTTGAAGTGACATAAAGGTAAAATCATCAAATCTTTTATATATATATATATTAAGTACAACTCTTAAAATCTTTTGGATTATATCAAATATATGTAAAAGCTAAAAATAAATACTGTATTTAAAATGTCATGTACAGTTCCATAAGAAATTGAAGAGAGAGGTAAAAATTAAAGTATCATAATTAATTAATTAAAATAAACCTATAAAAGCCTTCATGAAGTAACAAATAAATAAAATCACCATAATCTTGTTGGAAGAGTCTATAGTAATTATTATGCTATTATTGTTAAAACACATAATGAGATTGCCATTGTCATGGGTTAAGAGCAATATATATATATATATATATATATATATATATATTGTAAATACTTATATCTTGGTAATCTAATATTAGAATTGATATGGGATAAAATTTAGAAACATTGTCGCTATTTAATTTCGGGTAATTGAGAATTTTATATCTTAGAAATTTTTAAATTTTTTTTAATTAAGAGCTCATTATTCTAAAAAAAAGAAAGATAAAAATTACTCTAAAACATTGTATATAAAGTAAGTTTCAATATAATTTATTTTTTATGATAAAGATACTTATTATGTTGTTGCTAAAATTTGTTTAAACTAGTATAGTATATTTGTTATTAAGAAAAAATATTAAAACCTAAAGATTGTGATTTAGGATCTGATTTCTCAACTTTTTTTTTTTTTTTATGTGTGTTCTTCTGGCTATTTTTCTTTATGCTTTCTTTTTATTTGATGCATGCTATATTTATAGGCTCTTTTTTTTTTTATCACTTTTCCTCCTCTTTTTTTTTTTATCTCCTAGTTGTTTTTTTATAAGGGTTGACTCTTATTATTTATTTTGCTCTCTGTTTTTGCTATCATTTCACTCTTTAATTTCTAATTTTTCTAACTTTTCAACCACTCTAGTAAAGTAATATTTTAGCCCCCACTCCTAGGCAGTGTTATTTTGGGGTATCATTTTGGGTCAAAAGTAAAGGGATTTTTTTAAAAAAATAATAAAGACGAGGTTTTAAACAAGAACATAATGAATTTCCTTTTAACTTTGTTAGTTTTTTCAGATTTTTGTCCCAATTAGTCACGAATAACCCTTTTTGAGATTTATCCTGCATAGTTGCATATGGATTTTACTCCATTAGGGCACTGAGAGATTCCAAATTTAAGTGGTATTTTGGCTAATTAGTAAAAAAAGTTTCAAGAATTCATTAAACTTCCTTAAAATGGCGTTTTGAAAAGGGAGCATAGCAATGTTTTTGCCTGTCCATGGGTACTTGACATTGAGCTCCAAGCAGCCTAATAGCGTTAGAAATTGTTTAGCAAAATATGAAGAATGGCCTCAAATGATGATAAAACAAACTTTTGCAGAGGAGAATGCAGTGAGTGAGATATTGATGGAAGGTTGGACCAGAAAAAAATTTACTATAGTGTTTAGATTAAAAAAAATAATAAAAAAAAGCCAATTTGTGGGTCCAATTCTTATTTCCCATTCCACCTATCAAAAATTTCTATAATCAAAACAATGCCGGAGTGGAAAGTCTTCGCTCTAAATCTTATGATATTTATCAAGCAAATCTAAGATATGAGGTTTGTAAAACTTGAATTAGTAATTTTTAAGAAACAAATATAAAACCTAACCAGTTGAGTTACACTCTTCGTAGTTGAATCAAACTTTTTTTTTCTGGATGAAGGAAGCTTCTTCATTTGTCAAAGTGACAAGTAAAGTAGTGAAATTCTTGTATTGATCCATGTTTGCTTCCCCTTCATTAATCATTTTTTTTATTTAGAATTTTTTCTTATAGACGCTGGATGGATTTCAAATCTTATCTTTTAAGTAGTTAAATAGTGATTATATTTTCAGTTCTAAAAGTGTTTCATTTTTGGATTCAATCTAGTGAGATACAAAATAAAAATGTTTTTTTTTAATATTATTGGTTTTTAAATAAGATAAACTAGTTGATTTGAAAAAGTTTCGGATTTAAATTTTTTTAAAAAAAATTAATTTAATTTTCTTTTAATCAAAAATACTTATAGCTAACCCAATACCTCCATTGTTTTAAGCCGATTCCTGGTGGGTTAGTAAAAGCATTTCTAATAATTGATGATACCTCTTCCGGACTTCGAGAGAAGCACCTGCCATAAAGTGAAGGATCAAGAGCTGCTATGTCATCCAATCAAGGTTTATCCACTCATTCAGATCAGTAAAGCCGTCTATATTGACAATTGCAGAAATTATGTATGATTGATCTAAAATTCAAGAACTCATAATTAAGATTTCACATGCATGAACTTAAAAAAGTCGAGGGAAACCATGTTTCATCTGCATTTGCTCATTTCTCTTATCCAGTTTATGCTTCAGGATGCCTCGTGGTTGACGAGAAATTAATCATGCAAGGCGATCTGTCTCTAAATAAAATCTGTCATGTGAAGCTTTTGAGGCAGACTAGCCTGATGTTTTAGTGGCCGAACCTGTTCTAGGTCCTGAGCTCAGGCTTTAGCTATACAGAGCCCTTGTTCTGTGGGCGTGACGTTTTCTGATCAAAATACAGTCTCGTTGCATAATTTGTCTACTGGACCCGAGAAGAAGTCTATTATTGTTTGTATGAGCATCTCTGGCATTTCAGTTAAGATGAACATAAACAGCAGATGTAACACAGAATGCAATCACTTCAGCCACACAAACAGCAGAAAATACAGACAAGAGTGGTATCACCCTGCCGGAATAATCCGAAACAGAAACTAACATAACATTCACTTTGTGGCACCATCACCTAAAAAAAGGCAGGCAACTTACCAGTGCTTACAACCAATCTAACAAACCCAAAACAGAGGAAAAAGGAGGGGAAAGGGGGTGTTGTGGTAACAATCTATGTCTTTCAGTATCGCAACCATATTCATCCAACTGCGGTTTAAGGTTGATTTCTTGCAAAACCCCAGCTTCTAATGTGAGATTCTGGATGTCTGACATATCTAGGACCAGCAAAGAACCTTTCCATAGCACATGCTACATTATATTCCATCAAACAAAGATGCAGCTGCAAAACTCCAGGGTTGCCAAGCAGCACAAAACCTACACCGGTTCCCCTACTTCAATCACCAGTAATCTGAAAAAAAGTACTATCTCCAAACAGCAAAATCTGAACAAAACACTCTTAATCAAACTTATGTTTGTGATAGTCATGCCCGACATAACCAGAGAACTAGAACAGGCTAGCTTAACATTCATAAAAATACCATATTCCTAGGCATCAGTCTTTGCTTTCTGACCTCATTCCACGCTGAAGTTGACAATAAAATCCAAATCAATCCAGCATGTTCACCAAGTTTCAAATAATTTGAGCTGAATATCTTCATGATGACCTCCATTAATTTATATCACTGTGGATTTACCCTCCAAACACGAACACAAGCATCCTCACCAGAACTTACTACACTATGATCATCAGCAAAAGCTAATCCATAAACTCCACCCAAGTGAGCTCCCTTTATGGTCATCCGACTAGATGCTGGCTTGTCGATTTCATATATGATGACACAGTTGTCAAGCGATCCAGTAGCAACCATGCTGCTATCAGGAGACCAAGCAAGACAGTTTATGCGGGCAGTGTGGTACAACATGTTTTTAAGCTTCACCTGCACAAAAATGTGGAGAGTGAAAAATAAGGCCCCACAATCCAGCAAGCTAAAGAAAACAAAGTAAGGAAACCCAATGTTTCCATTGGACATGAAATAGCCATATTTAAGGGGGGAAAACACATGATTAAAAAAGAGAGCGAACTGACAACAAGGCCTAAGGGGCCTGTGGCATATAACACAAACTAGGGAATCCCAATGAAGGAGCAGCACCGAACTGCAATGTACCAGTCAAGCTGTGCCTGCTTATACAGAGCACAATCCTTCCACCAACCCCATCCATTCCCCTTGAAAACTAAAGGAACAACATATAACACAGAAAGATTTAGGGAATGCAAAGACTGGCATTTAACTGTAAGAATATCAGTATTTATGTGTTTCACTTACAGCCAACATAACTTGTCTCAAGAGTAATAGTTGGACATAAAACAAAACATTGTCAGATGCAAGGCCAGTAACTATGGAAGTCTCTGTTTTTGAAAACCAATGTTGAGAACAATACTATGCTGTAAGAAAGTAAATTTCACAGAACCAAGAACCATAATGACAGGAAAAATGTTATTCATATTTCATAACATGATGAACTGGACAAATCCATCCAAACCAAATTTGTACACATTGCATATTACCACAAGTGCTTCCTTTGGTTCAGTGCCTTCTCTATATCATGTAATTCAATAAGATTTTCAGAGACAGATGCGACAGCTAAATTTGCTCTGCTCTATGAGAATGAGAATGCAAAATACTGAAAAAACTTTAATTCTTACTATCACATAGATATGTACCTAGTGCCTTACCCACATAAAAGCACACAGACCTGGCACAAGTTTGCAAATCTGCCACTTCAACCAACAATAACTAACATGCTATGTATATGCAGTTGTAATGAGACAAGTATAAGATTGGCTTGTTGGAACTTAATAAGTAATCAAAGTACCTCTCTGGAGACACGATCCCAAACTACAGCTTCCCTATTTAAATCACCAGATGCAAACATTGAATCATCTGGAGAATAACGGATGACACTGATAGCACCACGATGTTTCTCAAGGACTGCTTCTTCTGTGAGTGTATCACCTGTGACTGAATATATGTGCAATTTTCCATCCAGCCCACCTATGATTGCTTCACTTCCATCAGGTGCAATTGCAGATGCCGTCACAGCAAAGCCAAGATTGATGGTTGACACAACTTTTGTACCACGAAGCATGACAACACCTGACTCAATCGTGACCAAAGCAAGCTCAGGGCAGAGAAGGGCAAGACTAATGTCTTTTGGTTGGTTTCCCACGTCGATGGAATCTGCATCTCCACATTGGTCATCAAGCAAATGAACTCTCCATATCTGAAAAATAGAAAGAATACCAAAGGGAAAGAATTAGAGATGGTAAGGAGCACAAATTTCATTTACCAAAGAAGAATAAAAGCACCACAACTTATGTGGAAATCATATTTAGTTCATGATCCTACCCAAATCCTGTCTAATTAACAGATGTTGCAAATGAAATTAAAGAAAACAATAAAGATATAAGGGCCAGCCATGTGTTGGTAGAATTCAGGGCTCCGTAAACTTTCCGTCAGGAGATTAAAATGAAAAGCTCTCCTTGTTCTTTATTTCATTCAACTTGTTTTTGTTTCAAGACACAATAAATTAGAAATCAAAGAGAGAGAAATAATTTCATGTTTAGACAACTTGTAACAGCACCAAAGTGTCAAAATCTCAAAGATACTATTTAAGGATGCTTAAAGATGCATTCTAAAGATACAATTCAGGGGATAGGGATCCAGTTTGCTGAATTTGATGCAAACAAAAGAGTATAATATACATAAGTTGGAGAAATTTTTTTCCCATTAAACACTAACCATTTGATACATGTGGTCAACATCAAGATGGTACAACACTTACAGTCCTAAGCAATAGTACGACTACTTAAATAAAATAAAATCCGTGCACCACAGTTAAGTTAGAAGCTGGAGTACCAAATACAATCCCTCCAGCATGTTTCATATGTCATTCCTTAATCCTGATAAGCATGATCTATTCACCTCCCCGAATTCATAGTTGATTAAGATGGAATTGGAAACCAGCACAATAATTTAAGAATCATAACATATAACCATGTTAATAACCTTATTATCAAAACCAGATGTGACAATCTCTTCTTCAGCAGCAGCTAAGCATTTAATCTGTGTATTCTCCTTCCTCTGTAATTTGCTACTGTATCCAATGCCTTGAATCCATTTAATTATCAAGCCATCATAGCTGCTGGACAGTATAGTCTTTGGGACATTTTTAAGCACGGATAAGGAAGTAACATTCTTCATATGACCAGCTATTTTCAATGGACTTTTATCAAGATCACTAGCTGAGAAAATGCTAATTGTTCCACCAAGAGAAACAGTGACAAGATGATCATTCTGCCAAAGGCAACCAACTAGCATGTCATCCACTCCACCTGAGCCAGAAGAAGTCAAAGTTTTTGTTAACTTTCCACTACCATCATCACAGATCTCCCACACTTTTGCAGACTTGTCAGCAGATACTGTCAGCACCTGCAAATTAGTTTAACCACAAATTGGTTAATTATCAGGAATAAAAAGACATGCTCTGACTAGGGGGGAAAGAGAAGATAATAAATGAACGCAAATATAAAAAGGAGATAACAAAATATCAAAGAAAAAAATCTGCAACAGAGATCGAGCATGTTTGTACAGTCCTCATGCAAATTGATTGAAAATAAATTACTTTCAGCGCGTAAGAGCATAGCAAGAAGTTGGTCCTTAATTACAAAATGCGAGTAGTCAGCTGCAGACTCTGTTTATCAAAAATGGCCACTGAAGAAAGAAACTAAACACACCACTGAATTCATTTTAATACTCAATAGTTGCTTCACATTTTAAAAGAAACGAAACACAAATGAAGAGATGGTGTTGTATATTTTTCCACTCAAACTTCTAGTGTAATGTCCTCATTCAAAATCTTCTTATAATTAACTAAAAAATTTTAAAGGGTCACATCAAATGATATAAGTTTGAGCGCCACCAAGCAGATGCGCTCATCAAAAAGTTCATTATAAGTTAATGCTAGGCTTACCTGTTTACCATCAGGACTCCAACTAACAGCATAAATGCTGCCCTTATGACCATCCTCGGAAGAAATCTGTCCAATCTTCTCTCCTGTCTTTCCATCAAACAGTATGCCTTTCTTATCAGAACTTACACTGATAAACTTGCTACCATCTGGAGAAAACCGTACACAATTCACAAAATTTGAATGATCCCTGCATATAACCAAAACTTTTCAACCAATGCACCCTCTTTAGTTTGCTTTAACTCTAAAAACGTAAGATAAACCATTACAAACCTGTGAGATGACTTGAATTTAAATGGTGGTCCTTCATAAAAATTAACCAAGAAATCCTCACCACACGTCACAATTCGAAAGGGTCTGGTTGGCTTAAATGCACAACTCAAAACTCGCCTCGAATGCCCATCAAATTCCCCAACATTAGTCCCCGAATCCCACCTATAAAAATAAATAAAACGACCCATCAGCATCAATCACCACACAATAAAAATCTACTGACGTTCAGTCCTATGCCATGCCTAACTTTTTTAAAATAAAATAACAAAATCATTTCCACTCACATAAAAGCACGAACAAGAGACTTCCCTTTTCCATCCCCAGATGCAACGATCCTCAACCCATCAGGTGACCACTGAAGATCATCGATCCGACCAGTAAGTACTTTGAATTCTTTTTTCAAGACATGATCATTGTAAGCACCCCAGATCCTGACAGTCCCAGAAACATCAGCGGAGGCGATCCACTCGCCATTGGGAGAGTATCGTGCGACGGTAGCTTGGTAAGCGTGCTCGCCATAGACGGAGACGTCAAGTGGGTTGTCAAGGTTGAGGATGAGGATTGATCGGTTGTTTGTGTAGAGGATTTTATTGGTTTTTGGATGACCGGAAATTAGGATCCCCCTGCCTCGCTCTGTTGAGGGAACGCAAGCGTAGGTTTCTGCCAGCTCTGTCATTTTAGATTTGATGGAGAAAGGGAAAGCGGAGATGGGAAAGTGGTGGGGATTTTGAATGTTTCTTTATTTTATTTATATAATCGGGGACGAGCAGAGCGCCTTTTGGGCTAATTATTTAGAATAACTGTTTAGCTCCTGTTTGTTCGGGGATTTTTTTTTTTTTTTAGAAAAGTTAATTTTTAAAAAAAGTAAATTAGTTTTTTATATTAGAAAATAAGTTGAAAAATATTTTTTAGTATTTAACTATGTCACGTAAAATAAATTTTTAATTTTTTTTAAGTTTATTAAGAGAATAGTGACCAAATCTAACAGATAAAAAGTTAAAAAAATAAAAAATTAAATAAAATATCTAATTTCATAAATGATTCCAAATAATATATTGCATTCAAAAGAATAAAGACTAAATATAACAGATAAAAAAATCAAAAAAAAAATTAAAAAAATTATTTTTATAAATTATTTTAAGTAAAATAAAAGGTAGTAAAAAGAATAAGTACCAAATATAATAGATAAAAAAATTTAATTAAAAAATAATAAATAAAAATAAATAAATAAATAAATAAATACATGAGGACCAATTTAGCATAAAAGATCAAATTAAATTAAATTTTAAGAGATAAAATTAAAAAATAAATACTATAAACAAAATATATAACAATCAAAAAGTTAAGGATTAAATTTAATATAATTAATAAATAATAAGGTGTTTTTGAATTTTTTACAACTATCTGAAAAGTATTTTCCACTTAAAATAAAAAAAAAATACTTTCATAAAAACCAAGTGGATTTTTTTTAACTAAAAACTGTTTTTTATTAATCAATTGTTTTAATGCTAAATAAACAAAGAAAAAAATTGAAAAGTTATTTCTATTAAATAAACAATTTTTTAGTGTTTTATAATGATTAAATTCACTTCATCAAGTAAACATCAAAAAATTACATTGTCTTGGATGAGAAATAATAAATTAGGGTTGATTGTGAACTAAGATCCCGTTTGTTTGATGGAAAGTATTTTTTTTTTTTTGGAAAGTGAATTCCAGGAAAGTGAATTCTTTTCCGATGTTTGGTAGTGTAATGAAAAATAAGTTGGAAAACATTTTCCAGTGTTTGGTTATGTCATGGAAAATGAGCTGAAAAATAATTTATTAATGTTTTATTTTCTCAAGTTTATTAAAATAATGAGGAACAAATCTTACAAATTAAAAAGTTGAATGAGAATGAAATTGAAAAAAAATATAATTTCATAAATTATCTCAAATAAAATAAATAATAATCAAAATAAT
>Ga0307510_10001983_pt1 | contig 23050 bp, 26 predicted proteins | sample 12_EM_MG_FD_207224 | JGI IMG/M metagenome (GOLD analysis project Ga0307510, IMG submission 207224) | Populus trichocarpa ectomycorrhiza microbial communities from riparian zone in the Pacific Northwest, United States - 12_EM | ecosystem: Host-associated > Plants > Roots > Unclassified | place...
GCCCCCCCCGCCCCCCCCCCCCCCCCCCCCCCCCGGGCCGGGGCGTGGAATGGTGTTTGGAGGGGATTTTTGGTATGATAGTGGGTCTTTCGTGCAGGGTTTGGCCCCACATTTTTGGCGACCCACAAATTGGATTTTTTGCTCATTTTGAGAGTGGGGCGAAATTGTTTAAACTATCATTTAGGGGGTTTATTATGATCTGACTTAGGTTTTGGCTTAGGGTCTCTTTTTCTGGCGCTTCGATCGTTGGTGCTTGTACATAGAGTAAAGTGCAGCATTTGCTTCAAGCCGTAAGTGCCTGGAAATAAGGATTAAAAAAACGTGTATCATAATATTATCATAGCAGAAAGTTTGTGCGTTTCTCAGCGCCCATAGGGCGTAGGGTCTCCAGGTAGAACTCTCTCATTTTTCTATGATAATAATAATATTAATATTATGATAGAATTAATATTTACTACTATTGGAAATAGATAGAAACTGTACATAGAAATCAATTTCCTGCACTGGAGGAATCTCCTAATAGATTTGAACAAGGGAAATCCTCCTACACTCCTGCAAGCTCTACTTTTCTCGTACACTTCCTGCCCCCCTGCCCCTCTGACTCCCAACCCTCCGGTCTCAGGGAACCTGATTCATATACATGATATCATATAGCACCAATTTTAGACCCTGGAAGCCCTTAGAGGTAGCACTTTGTGAAATGAGAAACTTTTGAGAACCGGGTTTGACAGAACCGGTAACTCCGCCGTGGTAGATTCCTCCATTATAGCCCATGTGATTTTTGGTATCTCGTCGTCTTTCTCCTTTACTAATTTCTGGTGTTCTCTTTCCAGGCGCTCCAAATTTTCCTCATATTAATTCTAGAAGGAAATCGATTCCTCGTTCATGAATTTTCTTGCGTTGGTCTCAACTAGTGTCATATTTTCCTGTGTCATCTGATCCTGAATATCGAGGGGTTCCGATTCCTTTCACATCAACTTGTGGATGAGCTCCAATCCGGATTCTCTGGTGCCCAGGAATCTCGCAATAGAAGCACCTTGATCGATAAGCCCTCCCCAGAAATCCCCACCCCGGAGCTCTCTCTCGCGGCTCTCCCCTTGCGCCCGACTGACATTGGACCACTGTGTGGTCGTGAGAAGCACGTTCCGCAGGGCATCCTGACCACACAATCTCTGAAAAATCTTCACATACTTTAGGGAAGGGCCATACATGCGGACATCTGTGATGCGGTGGAGGTAGATGACACCAGACAGGCGCTTCCCGTTCTCATAGCTTGATGACATCCAAGTACAAATGTCCCCCAGGACGTCGGTATCGCTCTTAGCGGTATCATTGAAGCCCGGGGTGTCGACTAGCGTTATTTTTGCGCCTGCATAGGGAAAAGAGTAGGGCTGGACCTCGGCAGTGCCTTATTTCGGTTAGCGCTTGAGTCCAAATCCTCGGGCAGGAGAATATCGTACAGGAATGAAGATTGTGGCTCAATTCGATATCTAAGATACCAGAGACTTCTCTGATGAAGTAGCTTTTACCCACGCCTAATAGATGTCTTAGTTAATACACTATAGGTTTTGGGCATGTGTGGATGTTACCTGTAATTCCCATCACTGCGATAACGATTTCTCCTCCCATATCATCCCCATCTGTGATTTCCTGGAACCTGTGCGATGGCCGGTGAATGGTCTCCCACGGTGTTGAACCAGGATACCCGGGGGCTGGGGGAAATCTGGATATGTGTCTGTTAGCGGATAGCGTGAGTAGTATTTCCTGTATAAGTAATTATACTCACGCTGGTAGGAAATTTTCTGGAATCCTGTCCAGTATCTCTGCATCTGATCTCTCAGGTATAGCGCTCGGAGTGTTGTTTATGACAAGGTTGGCGATTGTATAGGAAATATGGTAGCTCCTGTTGAAAGAACCGTGGTTGTCGTTTTGGGAACTGGAGTTGTGGTTATGGGAGCCGGTGGTATTAAGAGAATTGTTATTATCGCTTAAGGAGTTAAGGTTAGGAGGGTAGTAGGTAAAACTGCGTTTTTGGGGCATCTTTCTGTTCCTCGTTCTTCGGGATTTTGTACTGGGTGGAGTTTGATAAAAGAATTCCAGAGAGGTGGAGGAAAGCGGGGTTGGTCACCGTTGCCCGTTGCCCCACCCAGAAGATGCAGGCCTGCTCCAATCATCTTTCTCGAACTTTGTGAAACCAACACCGCGGGCTCTTGTTAGTATTCTAATGAAGTACTGTACTTTCTGATTATGTACTTGGGTGCTCGCCGCGCAGCCGAATTGAATCCGGAAACTCTTATGTAGTAGTGACCGCTTGGCTAACAGTGAGCCCACGCAGGGCAGCTTGGTCAGTGATCACATGCCATACATAAGAAAACCATACAATTGCAGAATTAATTTCGGTGTTGTACATAACTTGGAAAGCCATCCCAAGCCCATAACATGGCTCACCCTTGAAATTAGTGTTTTCCAATATGAGGTATCATCCTCGGAAGCTTCTCGTGGAATGTTTGACATATTTGGTGAAATACAGTCTGGGGGAGGGTTTCCCAAGCCCTCGCAGGTGCACAGGTGCCTGTTTGGCTCCATATACCACAGCCTATTTTCTACGATATGTAAAAGTACCCAGTGGTGGGTTAGTGGGAAGTTAGCTCAGGTTACCCCGAGAAATAATCCCTGCCTTGTGCGAAAACACGCCCTCGTGCCTTGCAGAATAATATCACTTGGCATAGCGCTTTGGAGGGACCGGTTTGTTGGCTTAGCTGTCACTACTATATGGGAGTATCTAACATCAACCATTCTACTAAGCTCCTATACTTTAACCCCCGGTATCTAAGTTTCACACTTCATCTTTGTCGGCACCGTGGGGTATGCTCTTCTCTCCGAGGATAATTGGAAGAATAAAGGCGGGAAAAGTAGCGAGACTGATATAAGGAATATGTAGGAGTAGGAATAGTTTAACTGTGGTGGGTTGTAGTGGGTTGATGAGAAGGCTACTGGTACTCAATCTGAATTATGGTGGAGCTCTCGGTCTTGGAATGTAACTAATCTTTGCAGCTCTTTTGAGTCTGAATGTTATTCCTGACCCGCACAGTAGGTATTCTTAGGTTTTTCAGGGATATCAATACATGACTTTTCTTGAATTGTACTGATACTCACATATGATCAGTCATAGTTTAGTGCTTACACATGCAAACAGTGGGGGGTAGGTGATGAGAGATATCAAGACTGACACCATAAGCCCAGTCCTCATAATGGAATATTTCCCCTGCCCCCCTGTCAGCGGGGAGCGCGGGGGAGGGGCCAAAAGAGGAGCTGAAACTCGTCGGATCACAGTGGGAACAGTACAATAACAGTGATACAATGGGTCTAGACACGTGATAGTAAGCTCGCAGTGGCGACACAGGGTAGCTGAGATATAATAATTGGTTTCATAGACATGGCGGGAATCCACGTAGGAGACCACCTTCATTTTTCCATTGAAAAGAATAGGCAGTACTGTGCTTGATCTAAGCTATGAATAGATCGGGAAAGGGAGTAGGGGAAGAAAGGGGGAAATTTTTGTGGAAATGGAGAAGGTGGGGGATATACATTGGGGAGGGTGGAATGGTTTTTGCAGGGGATTTTTGGTATTATAGTTGATTTCGTACAGTTTTTGGTCCACATTTTTGGCTACCGATCATACAAATGGGATTTTTTGCTGATTTTGAGAGTGGGGCAAAATTGTTTAAGTTCTCATTTGGGGGGTTTATTATTCTCTGACTCAGGTTCCGGCCTGGAGTCTCTTTTTATGCTGCTTCGATCATTGGTGCTTGTATTAATATCATACTGTACATATTTATCTCAACATAAGTACCTGGAGATTAGCGGATTTAAGAAACGTATGGTATAATAGAAGATCTGTGCATATCTGGGCGCTCGAGAGAGCGTAAGGTACCCTGGTGGAATTTTCTCATTTTCTTGGGGTTAATATTTAATGGTATTGAAAATAGATAGAAACTGCACTGCAGATACATGGAAACCAATTTCCTGCACTGCAGAAATCCCCCTGTATCTGAGTAAGGGAAATTCTTCTACTATGTATTCTTGCAAACTCTACTTTTCCAGCACACTTCCTGCCCCCCCTTGCCCCTCCGAGTCTCAACCTTCCGACCTTGAGAAGCGTAGTTCATGCACGTGGTGTCGCACCAATTTTAGAGCCCACAAGCCCCTGGAGTAGTGCTTTGCGAAAATGTCGAACTTTTGAACCGGTTTTGGGAGAGCCATTGGCCATGAATGTGATTGTTGGCACCCATCCCCTCGAAGATATCTGCCATTACTTTTGCACAAACCTCGCCACTGGCCAGGATGTTAAATCGATGGATCGTGGTATTTATGGGGCCCTTCACAAATTACCTCGGATCATCGATGTGGAGGTGCCCTGTAACTGAGGTATCCTTCTTCGCAACAGCGATCACTGGCCTTTCACTCCTCTCTTTCCTCTCTTTCCTCTCGGCTTCTTCGAGGGGCTTCGTTTCTTCCACATGCACATCTGCTAACAATTTCCTTTCCACTGTATCCTTTTTTCCAGTTTCTCCTGAGCCTTTGCCTACTCTTGCGCTCTGGGATCTCCTCATCTTGTCGTCTTTCTCCTTTACCGCTTTCTGATTTCTCTCCGGGCGCTTGAATTTCTCGCGTTTCTTCTGGAGGGAAAGGAGTTCCTCACCCAAGAGCCTTCCTGCATCTGTCTCAGCCGGTGCCATGCCCTTCTCCGCAGTCTGATCCTGAATCGGAAGGGGTTTTGGTTTCTTCCCCATCAACTTGTGGATGAGCTCTAAGCCGGATTCTCTGGTGCCCGTGAATCTCTCAAGAGAAGCTCCTCGAAAGATGAGGTGTCCCCAAAGGCTCTCATCTTGGAGGTTGTCTTCGCGGTGAACTCCTTCTGTTGGGTCGACATTTGACCATTGGGTAGTTGTGAGAAGCACGTTCTGCGGGCATCTGGACCACACAATGTCTGAAACGTCCTGAGGATAATGAGGGCTTCGCTCTCCATGCGGGTACGAGTGAGGGTGTGGAGGTAGATAATACCGGAAAGGAGCCTCCCGTTCTTATAGCTTGATGACATCCAATCGCAAATATCTGCCATAACATTGGTATCGCTCCTTTCGGTATTGTCAAAGCCCGGAATGTCGACTAGCGTTATTTTTGAGCCTTTATGGGGGAAAGAGTAGGCTTGGACCTTGGTGGTACCTTATTTTAGTCAGCGCATGAATCCAAATCCTTGGGCAGGGGGATATCTTACAAGAATAAAGACCCGGGCTAACTTTGATATCTGGGATACCGGTGACTTCCTTAACGAAGTAGCTTTTACCTACGCCATATAGTTGTCTTAGCAAATACACTGCAGGCTTTGGGCATGTGCGGATGTTACCGGTGAGTCCCATCACTGCAATTATGATTTCCTTTCCTATATCGTCGGTCGGTGGAAGTCTCGATTCTCGGCCACTCTGTGCCTTGATCTGCACTGATGCTGTGTAGTAGGAATTTTCCGGGCCAAACCAACCTGTGACTGCCTGGGAGCTTTCTGGCTGTTAGTGAATGGTCTCCCGTGGGATTGGATCAGGGTTCCGGGGGGCTGGGGGAGGTCTAGATATGTGTCTGTTAGCGGATATACTGGGTATTATTTCCTGTGCGGCTAATTATACTCGCGTCGGTAGGAGAGTTTCAGGAACCCTGTTTAGTATCTCGGCCTGTGGTCTCTCGTCCATCGCTCTTGGGATGTTGTTTATGATGAAAATATTAGTGGTTGTGTAGGAAACATTGTGGCGGAATTGAAGCCGGGCACTTTTAACGTATATCACCTGGATCCGGAACATGACCCGGAAGCGGAATGGCGCAATCTCACTAAAATGAAACAACCTCTGAAGGCAGGTACCCCGCTCAAGAACCGCATAACAGCCACCAACATGCCGAAAGCGAAGAAGCGCGATACTACCGGTCGTGAGGCACGCATTAACGCTGCAATTCGGGCCTTAAAGGAAGGTCGGCAGGAAAGTATGGGAGCTGCTGCTGAGCCTTTTGATATTCTGAAGTCGACTCTTTATTACCGGTATATGGGAGAGAGAACCAGTCGCCATCTTGCCCAGGTAGATAACCAGTTAATATCAGACCTGGAAGAGAAAGCAATCGTGGCTTGGTGTAAAGAGCAGGATAACCGTGGTTTTCCACCACGGTTGGATATGGTGAAAAGTATGGCCCTATTTTTATATGAGAAGAGAACGGGAGATAAGAGAAAGAGTTTAGGGAAAAATTGGATCACAAGATTTCTGAACCGTCATCCTGATATGGCTACCAAGTTCAATACAAAATTGGACCGGCAGAGGGCACATGCAAGTTGTCCCTGGCTATTGCGCGACTATTTTTCCAAACTCGTCCGAATTATTCACCAGCATAACCTGAAGGTCTTTCAAATCTTCAATATGGATGAAAAAGGGTTCCTGATCGGGATTGCAGCACGAGGGAAGGTCCTCTGTCACCGAAGGCAAAGGAACCCCCGTGTCACCCATGAAGGCACTCGAGAAATGGTCACCGTGGTTGAAATGATTTATGATTTCTGCTGCAGGCTATGCCCTCCCGCTCATGATAGTAATTAACAAAGGTAGCGTGCAATACAAGGGCTGGTACACGAATTTAACAGCTACAATGGTGGATTACCACTTTTCTTTCTCTCCAAATGGCTGGACAGTTGATGCTGTTGCCTTAAAATTTCTTACGGAATTATTTAAGCCATGTACTGCTTCTATTGTCCCCATCCCTCGACTACTCATACTGGATGGACATGGCTCCCATATAACCTGGGAGTTTGTTTCCTTCTGCAAAGAAAAAAACATCATCCTATTCTGGCTTCCATCACACTCAACCCATCTTCTCCAGCCCTTGGATGTGGGAATCTTCAGCCCTTTACAATACGCTTATGGTCGGGAGGTTGACAAGCCTGAGTACAGCCGGGATAGTGAGGAGAGAATTAATAAGTCAGTTTTTATTCCCCTACTCCACAATGCTTGAATCATAGCAATTACCAAGCGCAATATCAAGCAGGCCTTTGCCACTACTAGTATTATGACATTTAATCCTCGGCGGGTATACAGCAAGCTGAAGCCAGGGAATGACAACCATAACCCTTTTCCAACAAACCCCACTCTCCCTTTACAGACCTTCTGCACACCCAAAAGCTCACGAGATATACGCAGTCAACTCCATGCAGCAAACCACCTTATCCATAATGGTGCTTCAGTTAAAAAAATTAAGGGAATCCTCAAATCTTTTAGCCATGCAGCCCTATTCTCGATAGCTGAGAAAGAGATCAGAGAAAAGGTGTGTGATAGCCTGTGGCAGAAGAAAACCTACAACACTGGGGCAGACAGGAAACAGCTCTCCAAGGCCCGTCTTCTAACAGGCAAGGAGCTTATTGCCTTGTCAAAAGCCCGAGAGGAGCTTGACAGTTGTCCCCAAAGACAACAGCAACAGAAGAAAAAATATGCAAGCCCAACCACACTGCCTAGTACCCCTCACCCAGAACTCTCACCCCAACTTCAGTCTCAACACGTTCAGCTTGCTTTAACTCCAGAAGTTATTGCAATTTCTCTAATTTCACCTTCTCAGGAAGCTCTTGAGGTTGTTTCTGATTTGTTGTGGAATCCACGGCAAAATACCCGTAGTTCTCGCTGCCACCGCTCCTGTGATACTCCCTTCAGGTCCCTTATTGCCCGCACCCATATGCCCAATCGCCTACTCCATATAAAACTCCGTTCAAAGTACTAGGTTTTTTCTTTCTCTGCTTCTTTTTTTAGTTTGTTTCCCTCTTCGATTCATCTTACTCCTTTAGGCATAACTAATTTGTTTAAAAATCTAGTTTTCTTCCCATATTTCTCCCCCTCTTATGGCCTCCGCTCTTATATTTCCTCTTTTTCAGGCTGGTTTCAGAATACTTTTATGATTTTTTCTTGCCAAGTTTCAATCAAATCTGTTTTCTCCTTTCATAGTTTAAATGGTGTTCCGGTGCACCGTCTTCTCCCGGAAACCGGTGATTTACGTTATCTAGTAGCGACCGCTTGGGCAGCACCCAAGGCTGCATAGTCGGTGATCAAATGCCGGACTGAGGAAGACAGTACAATATTAACTTCGGTGCTATAGTGTAAATGACTTAGTAATTCATCGGAAGTGTCAAATACTTGATGCGAAGCTTCCAAGGGTGATACCTCATATTGGAAAACACCAATTTCAAGGGTGAGCCATGCAATAGGTATGGGGTGGCTTTCTACCTGAGGCGGAGTTTCCCGAGTGCCACGGGTGCTAGTTTGACTCCGTATGCATGCGGAATAATCCCTGTCTTGTGCGAGCCATCCCCTTGTGCCTTGCAGAATTACATGTCTTGGCATATCGCTTTGGAGGCTTCAATTTGTTGGCCTAGCTGTCACTACTACTCGAGTAGATGGGAGTGTCTGACATTAATTCGACAGTGCTAGCCCAATCTACTTGAGTACCGGCAGTAGGTTGACAATGCACCTCTCATAGAGGGATTAAGAATAGATTGGGAGCAGGGGCCGGTAAAAAAGCCGTCAGAGGCTTGCCCTCCGGTGTCCGCTAATCGCATGCCAAACATGAACCTCATTATACTAAGCTCCGATACCCCAACCTCCGGTATCTGAGTTTCACACTTCATCTTTGTCGGGGTCGTGGGGTATACTATTCTCTCCAAGAATAATTGGAAGAATAGAGGGGGAAAATTAGCGAGACTGATATAAGGAATATGTAGGAGTAGGAATAGTTCTACTGTGGTGGGTTGCAGTGGGCTGATGAGGCTACTGGTACTCAGTCTGAAATATAGTGAGGCTCCATATCTTGGAATGTAACTAGTGCTTGCAGCTATTTCGAGTATGAATGTTATTCCTGACCCCCGCAGTAGGTATTCTTCCGCTTTTTGGGGATATTGATACATGACTTTTCTGGAATTGTACTGACACTCACATCTGATCAGTGATAGTTTAGTGCGTATGCATGCAAACAGCGGGGACGGGTGATCAGAGATATCAAGACTGACACCACAAGCCCAGTACTCGTAATTGAATATTCCCCCCGGGCCTTCTCCTGGCGGAGAGTGCAGGGGAGGGGGCCAAAAGAGGAGCTAAACCCCTCCGGATCACACTGGAAACAGTACAATGATAGCGATACGATCGATCTGGACACGTGATAGTAGCAAGTTCCCAATCGCGAAACAGGGTAGCCGAGATATAATAATTGGTTTCATAGACATAACGGGAACCCATGTAAGAGACCACCTCCATTTTTGAATCGAAAAGAATAGGCACTATGCTTGATCTATGAATAGATCAGGAAAGAGAGTAGGGGAAGAAAGGGAGAAAAACTTGTGGAAATGGAGAAGACGGGAGATGTAGATACATTGGGGGGTGGGGCGGGGTGGAGTGGTTTTTGCAGGGGTGTTTGTGGTGGTGGATTTTTCGCAGAGTTTTTGTTCTACATTTTTGACTATCCGGGGGGATTTTTTCTGATTTTGAGAGTGAGGCGGAATTGATTAGGCTTTCATTTGGGGGGCCTATTATTGTCTGATTCAGGTTTTGGCTGAGGGTCTCTTTTCTGCCGCTTGGATCATTGGTGCATGGACAGCATTTATCTCAAGCCATAAGTGTCTGGAAAGGAGGATTGAAGAAACATCTGGTAGAAAATCTGTGAGTATCTGACAGCTGGAGAGTAAGGTATCCTGGTAGAATTCTCTCGTTTTCCTAGAATTAATATTTACTAGTATTGAGGATGGGTGGAAACCGTACATAGGAGTTAATTTCCTGCCCTGCAAGAATATGCTAATAGATATGAATAAGGAAAATCATCCTACACTCTTACAAACTCACCTTTCCGGCACACTTCCTGCCCCCCGCTCCCCTGACTCCCAACCTTCCAATCTTGGGGAACCCGGTTCATACACGTGGTGCCATATGGCGCCAATTTTAGACCCCATAAGCCCTTAGAGGTAATATTTTGTGAAAATCATGAACCTTTGAGAACCTGGTTTCGACTGGACCATTGATTCTGAAGCCGTAGAGTGCTCAATAATAGCCAATGTGATTGTTGGCATCTATCTCTTGATCGAAGATATCTGCCATTGATTTTGCACAAACCTCACCACTGGCCAGGATATTAAATTGGATCGTGATACTGATGAGGTCCTGCGCAAATCCCCTCGGGTCATCGATCTCGCAGACGGAGGGCCGTCCGATGCTATAGGGTGCTGATATAGACTTGAGGTGCGCTGTAACTGAGATATCTTTCGAAGCGACAGCGATCCCTGCCATTTTATTGCACCTCTCTCTTCCCCTGTTTCGTCAATGTTTTTCATCTCTGCTGCATGTATATATGCCCAGAGTTCGCAGGCCAGGCTCTGTGGAAGCCTGCAGGCTTCATGGGTGCCCGGCGGTGCCGGTAGGCTTTCGGTATATTCCATGTGGCTGGCCAATATTTCTTTAATGGGTGGGGTGATATCTGCAGATATCTGAAGGTATCCGCTTGATATTCTTGCTTGAGTCACACTATCACTCGATTTGTAACGACTAAATGTGACTTAGTAGGTAGCCGACGGAGGCTACGCGACAGCAAAACGACGGGTGCGAAACGAAACGAAACGAAACGAAACGAAACGCAAAGAGTCAAGCAGTACTCATGAGTTCGATCACGATTGCACAACTTAGAGGGGGCGTTCCCTCTCATTCCGCTACTTGCTCTCACGCTCACGACTCATAACTTTAATGCCTAATTAACTAAACCTGCTAATGGTAGAGATACGAACATAGATAAACCACAAGCTATCTTCCTATTCTTCCAGAGATCGAGACACATGTCTGTTCTCTTCCACGAATGCCCCCCCTTCTCTCCTGCAGACTCCCGTGCTAACAAAAGAAAGAGAAACATTACAAAGACGTTGTGCTTTTCATAGCCTCCGCATTCCTTCCGACGCTGGATCAATCCTAAGTACATATCCGAAGGCTTTGTCTAAATGAGAAAGAGATAGGCTGACCATAGGCTGCGCATGCCAAGCAGCATCAGAGACATCCAACAGTAAACGGTAATTCTAGCGACGATTTTGTCTGGTCTATTCGGTAGGCCCCCGTGTTTGTTGACCCCCCATGTTACTCAAATCAAAAATCCTAAGATTTTATCATAATCAGATCTTTTCATAATCATATCTTACCACTCGAAAGAGTGCGGATGTCCGCGGTCTGGCCGGGTCCGGTTGGATAGGCCCTTAAGGTTGGACTGTGACCCGCGGTCCTGCCCGGCCACCCCCGAAAAAAGCCCAGGCCGGTCGCCCTGGACCTCACCGGACTGGCCGCTTGCGATGACTGAAAGTGCTAAAAACGCCATTCTAGGAGGTGCAGCCTTTATCAGCCTCTCCTGAGCCTTTCTCTGCTCTTGCAGTAGGATATTCATCAGCACATAGTCTCCCTCGCCTATCGCCTTATGAATCTCTGTCTCCAAGTGCCCCGCCTCTTCCTGGTATTTCTGCTGTAGGGAAATAAATTCCTCATTTATGGATTTTTCTAAATTGGTCTGGGCCATTGGTTTATTTCTCATACACCGGTCGATGAGCTCTAATCCGGATTCTCTGGTACCCATGAACCTCGCAACAGAAGCACCCTCAGCGATAAGCCCTCCCCAAAAGCCCCCATCCCGGAGCTCTCTCTCGCGACTCTCTCCTTGCGCTGGGTTGATGCTGGACCACTGTGCAGTCGTGAGAAGCACGTTCTTCGGAGCATCTGGACCGCACAATCTCTTGAACATCTTCACATACTTTATGGGAGAGCTATCCATACAGATATTTGTGATGCGGTGAAGGTAGATGACTCCGGATAGGAGCTTCCCATTCTTATAGAATGATGACATCCAAGTGCAAATGTCTTCCAGGACCTCAGTATCGCTCTTAGTGAACTCGTTAAAGCCCGGAGTGTCGACTAGCGTTATTTTGGCACCTGCATACGGAAAAGAGTAGGCTTGGACCTTGGCAGTGCCTTGTTTCAGTCAGCACCTGAGTCCAAATCCTTGGGCAGGGGAACATCTTACAAGGGTGAAGATCGTCGCCCACTTCGATATCTGAGATACCGGAGACTTCCTTGATGAAGTAGCTTTTACCTGCCCCTAATAGTTGACTTAGCCAATACACTGTAAGCTTTGGGCATGTGTGGATGGTACCTGTAGCCCCCATCACTGCGATTATGATTTCTCTTTCTGTATCGTCCGTTAATGGGGGCCCCGAGTTTCCGCTGCTCGGTGCATTGGTCTGTTTTGAAAATATGCTGTAGGGATTTTCTAGGAAGGAAAATTTGGGTGTGTTTGTATCGTTCGTTAATGGGGGCCTCGAGTTTCTGCCATCCAGTGCATTGATCTGTTCTGGTGCTGCGCTGAAGGGATCTTCTGAGACTGAGGGAAATCTGGGGGTGTCTGTTAGCGGATAGACTGGGTACCATTTCCTGTATAGCCAATTATACTCACGCTGGTCGGAAAGTTTCTGGAATCCTGCTTAGTATCTCTGCCTGTGATCTCTCGTCTATCGTGCTCGGGGTGTTGTTTATGACAATGAGATTATCGATTGTATAGGAAACATGGCTTCTGTTGAAGGAACTGTGGTTGCGGTTTTGGGAATCAGAGTTGTGGTTGTGGGAGCCGGTGGTATTAAGAGAATTGTTATTATCTCTTAAGGAATTAGGGTTAGAAGGGTGGTAGGTGGAACTACGGTCTTGGGACATCTTTCAGTTGTTTTGTCTTCAGAATTTTGTAGAGGTCCACCAGAGGAGGTATTTTGGAGTTGGGTGCAAAAGTTCCAGAGAGCTGAAGAAAAGGGGGGATTGTCACTGTTGTTGCCCCATCGAGAAGATGGAGACCTGCTCCAATCATCTCTCCCGAACTTTGTGGAACCAACATCGTGGCTCTGGCGGGTACTCTTAGTCTCCCCATAACCCGTCGAGACATTCCGGTCGTGTTTAAAATCTAGGACACTGGCCTATTTGAGTAATCGTGATAGAAAGAACGCTGTGTTAGGAAGTGGCGGAGTGCTCAGAATACCGCAAGATCCGCACTGCTCGCTATGACAGTGATGGAAAAGAGAGAGCCCGCGAGCTAGTGTTCCAGATTTTAAACACGAGCGGAATCTCTCGACGGGTTATGGGATACAGAGGAAAACCATATAATTAGAGAATTGGTTTCCGTGTTGTACTATGCATGACCTGGAGAAACCACCCCACACCCATAATATGTCTCACCCTTGAAATTGGTGTTTTCCGATATGAGGTAAAGTTATTATTGGGGGTTTCTCATGAAATGTTTGACACTTTTGATGACTTCTCATGTCTTTACGGGTGCCTGTTTGGCTCTATACGATACTACCTATTTTCTACGGTATATACAAGTACCCGGTGGAAATTTAATGAAAATTTAACACAGGCTAGACCGCGGAATAATCCCCGTCATGTGCGAAAACATCTTCTTGTGCCTTGCAGAGTTACATTGCTTGGCACAGAGGCTTGGAGGCGCCAACTTGTTGGCCTAGCTGTTATGATACCACTAGATGGGAGTGTCTGGGCTGAATTCGGCAGCGCGGGCCCAATCTACTGGAGCAGTAGGTTGACAGTGTACTCGAGTAGGTCTGATAGCGCAATTAACAATAACTTGGCAGGGGCCAGTCAAGGCGCCGTCAGAAGCTTGACTTCCAGCGTCCGCTAATCGCATGTGAAACGCGAACTTCACTATACTAGGCTGATACTTCAATCCCCGGTATCCCGGTTTCGCACTTCATCTTTGTCGGCATCATGAGGTATGCTATTCCCTGCAGGGATGATTGGATAATTGAAAGAATACGGAGGTACAGCTCCTAAGTGTTGTATGTTCCACAGGAGGTAGGGGCAGCCAACCTCGCTTGTGGAACATACAATACTTAGGCGCTGTACCTCCGTAGAGGCGGAGAAAGTAGCGAGACTAATGCAGGGAACGTGCAGGAGTAGGAATAGGTCAACTGTGGTAGGTTGTAGTGGGTTGATGAGAAGGTTACGGGTAGGAAATCGGAATTCTAGTGAGGCCCCCGGCTTTGGAATGTAACCAGTCTCTAAAGTTTCTTCGTGTCTGGACATTCTTCCTAACGCTCGCAGTAGGTATCCCTGTGTTTCTCAGGAATACCTATACAGGTCTTTTCTCGAATTGTGCATCTACTCACATCTAATCTAATCAATCACAGCTTAATGCTTGCGCTTTCGGGTGGCACGGGGTATAAGAAGAGAGATGTTAAGACTGACGCTGTGAACTCAGCCATTGAGATGGAATATTTCCCGGCCCGCTCGCCTGGCGGGGAGGGCCGAGGAAGGGGTCAAAATGGGACCCAAACCCCTTCGGATCACACTGACAATATAGCAGTTGTGTAGCAAGCAAACAGTCGTGACACACGATAGCCAAAAAATGGGCATAATTGGCGGGGATACTCATTGGGGAAAACTCTAGTTTTGCGCTGAAAGAAGAAACAGATACTACGCTTGGCCTGAACCTGGCAAAAGAGCAAGGGAAAAGGCGTGGAAGAGCTGGAAATGGGGAAGGCGGACGCCATTTATATATTTGGCGGGGGGGTAGGATGGTTTTGGCATGGGATTACCGACTGTAATTTCTGGCTATCTGCATGTGGGGTAAACTCGTTGTTTTCGCTGACGTGTATTTCTAAGTTTCCAATTGGAGGGAGTTTGGCGCGGATACAGGGTCGCTTATGATCTGGCTGGAAACCTAGCTCGAGCGCATTTCTGCTGTTTCTATCATTGAAACTTGTACAATGCTGGCGCTAACCCTAGGCCATATGTACGCGAAAACAGGGATCAAAGAGATATGCGGTAGCATGGGGATCTGCGCTTATCTGAGCCATAATACAGAATAGATTGCCCTTGCTTTTGGGTATTTATCCCCTGCCGTAATCCTTGACAGGAACATATTTACCCTCAAGCAATGAAATCTAGCAGTGATTATAAGAACTCGAATAGAAGAAAAATGTGCCAGGACGTGGGAATTCCCCTTTCCTGCTCTACGGGGAGAGACGCTGCAAATCAGCCTCAATATTCGAATTTTTATGGTAGGGCATGTGATAAGGCCAGAATAGTACCATATCCAAATCCTAGGATGATGTAATCTAGAGTTTACGATTCCACCATTTATCCCCTTTTCTGGCAATCTCGCCCATCCGGAGAAGATATAGTACTCTAGGCTTTAGACTCATGGGATATCCCGGACAAGAATCGTGAGTGCCCATATCAACAGCTATCTGGGATGCCTGGTCCGCCCCGGCAGAGGGCCTGATTGCTGTACTCGAGTACTCGGATGCCGGGTTTAGTCCGGGAAAATTATTATCTATGAATGGTCGTATCTGGTGTGTAACTAGATTTATCAACCCTCAAAGAGAAGAAATTCGTGAACGCTTTACTATCTCTTATTCGCCAGAAAGGGTATCTATGGTGGTTTGGCCAATATAAGGGTGTTCACGGATTGACACCTCTACCCACCTATATCGTCCTAACTCTACACTTGGCGGCGAACATCTAGCACTCTAAACGCCTTGCCGTCAGACTGAGTGCAAGGATTGACTGGCGGGGTGAGCTATAGCCCAACAGAACGCAAGGTATCCTTGTAGAGTTCTCTCACCTTTCCGGGGTTCTTAACATTTATTCACAGGTATTGAAAATAGGTAGGGACAGTACATAAGGGTAGATTTCTTGCACTGCAGAAATCCCCAATAGATCTTGACAAAGGATATCCTCTTCCACTCCTGCAAACACTAGTTTTCCCCTGCACTTCTCACCCCCCTTACTTCTAACCTTCTAATCTTGAGAAATTTGGTCCATACACGTGGTATCGCACCAATTTTAGGGCTTAAAAACCACTGGGGTGAAGACTGCGGGAGTCTAAAGAAAGCACGAAAGAATGAAGGAGCAAAGGTGTTATCGCGGTGGGCTTTAGGCGCAGCGGAGTATGGGAGAATGGTGGATTTGTTGGCTGCTCTCTCTCCCTTCTAGCTAATGACAGGACAGGAGATATCTCTCTCCATCTGGATAACAATGAAAGACTCTCGAAACTCAACGAACTCTAGAGAAACATACTAAGCTGACAAAAGCCTGATCCCTAGTAATCTCAAGCAATACAGAACCATCTTGATATCTCATGATCCTCCATGATCCCTAAAGCCTATGTCCTGCGAGTGCGCCGACTCATGCATGCCTAATGACATGGGATGTGAAAGAAACACTATGGAACCAAATGCACGATACCTAATGCCCAATGGCAATGGGTATTAACAAAACCAAAAACCAATACCCTATGCCGCTAGGCATAGGATGTGAAAACAACAACTCACTGCTCTGTAAGTGCCTAGCCGCCGCACACCGCAAAAGCCAGATGCCCTATAACCCTATACCTGCATATCTGCGAAACTGCACACCGTATAACTACATAACCGCATTCCCTATAGGCAATTTAATAACTACTTCGTGAAAATGTAGAACTTTTGAGTGCCTCTTGTGATAGGGCCACCAGACTTAGGCCGGTAGGAAGCGTTGTTGTAAACAATGTAATTGTCGGTATCGACCCCTTGATCATAGAACTCTGCCAGTGACTTCGCCAAGCTGAGAAAGAAAGTGCTACGTTGGCAATTGATCGTGATATAGAAGGGGTCCTTCTCAAATTCGCCCGTGTCATCAATGTCGTGGATTAAGCGCCCCTTGGTAGTGAACGCACCCAAGATGTGTCCAGTAGGCGAGACATCCTTTGCAGCAACGGCGATCACTGCTCTTTCACTCTTCTCTTTTTCTTCCTCCCTCTTCTTCCCCGCTTCTGCACGTTTTCTTATCTCGGCCTCACTCAAACTTGCTAACAATTCCCGTTCGGCTGTAGCCTTTTCCAGTTTCTCCCGAGCCTTTGCCTGCACTTGTGCCAATGTCTTCTCTATTTCATCCTCTTTCTCCGTTTCCGCATTCCGACGTTCTCTCTCTAGGGTCTCCAAGTTTTTCTCGTATTTATTCTGCAGGGAAATCAATTCATCGTTTATGAACTTTCCTGCATCGGTCTCTACCAGTGCCATCCCCTCTTCCACTATCTGATCCTGGATATGGAGGCGTTTTGGTTCCCTTTTCATCAACTTGTAGATGAGCTCTAATCCAGATTCTCTGGTGCCCGTGAATCGCTCAAGAGAAGCACCTTGAGAGATAAGTCCCCAGCAATCCCAATTCTGGAGGTCTTCTTCCCGCTGCAATCCTACCAGGTGATCGATGTTGGACCACTGAGTAGTTGTGAGAAGCACGTTCTGCAGGGCACTGGAGCCACACACTCTCTGGAATATACTGAGGGTCTTCAGGTGTAGGCCATCCACGTGGTCATCAGCGATGCGGTGGAGGTAGATGATACCGGACAGGAGCTTGTTCTCCTTATATGACCAAGTACAAATGTCTGCCAGGACCTCAGTATCGCTCTTAGTGGTATTACCGAACCCCGGAGTATCGACTAGTGTTATTTTTGCTCCGGCATACAGAAAAGAGCACGACTGGACCTCGGAAGTAGCTTGTTTCTATCAGCGCTTGAGTTGGATTTTTCCGGCAGGGATTAACTTACAAGAGTGGGGATTGCTGCCCGCTCGGACATCCGGAACCTGGGTACCAGAGACTTCCCTGATGAAGTAGCTTTTACCTGTGCCTGACGTTTGTCTTAGCTAATACACTGCCACCCTTGGGCGCTGTTGGCTGTTACCTGTGAGTCCCATCACTGCAATTATAATTTCTCTTTCTGGATCATCCGCTGGTGGCTCAATGTTGGGTGACTGTATATCCTTATTGGTTTTCTTATGATCCACATTGCCGGTAGGTGGAAAGTGTGATTGGGGTGGATTATTTGTTGGGGTCTGGGCGAGAATCGAATGGGGAGCACCAGTGCCCTGATATTTAGGTGGGGGACCTTGAGGAATCGGTAGGTTGCTGAGTTCGGCATTGGATTGGGGTACACTACCAGCCATGCCTGGAGCACTGGGAAAAGGGAGTGGTGGAGCTAAGCCATACTCTTCATGCATGGCAAACAGATGGTGGTCAGGAGCCATGTAGGGATAACTATGGGATTGCGGATAGCCGGGCATTGATGGATGGTGGAATGTACGGGGGTAGCCGGGAGATGGGGGGTGGCAGTGGGCTGGGCAGTAGCCGTGGGTTGAGGGATGGACGTGTGCTGGCGGGTAGCCATGCCTTGGTCCGAGGTCGGGTATCGGTGGGTCGTTAGGGATTTGTTGATGGTTGTGCATTTGCTGGCTGTCGGATATTAGTGGGATAGCTAACATCGCCGGGCTGCTGGAAGTCCCTGGGCTGTCTGACATAGGTCGGTTGTCTGATATATGCGGGTGACTTGGCGGCCCGGTGCCTGTGTGGAGCGGTGATTCGTCTAGATCATCGTCTGAGTCTGAACCATGGGAGAGTGGCGAGTGGAGGCGGTGTTCCGATGACTGGGGGCTCATTTCAAGACCGTGTATCTGTTCTGGTGTCTGATCTTGGGGTTCTGAGGTTTGAAGTCTGCTTATGTGAAGTGGAAGGAGAGGGTTCTAAGCTATGACACCAATACTTAGGAAGTAGCTGGGCTCAGTTTCCTAGGAGCTGTGAGGGTTTTATGGTACCGGTTAGCAGGAACCTGGGCGCTGGAAGAGTGGTTTGAGTGCCGAGCAACCAGGCTAGGATTCTAAATTTGGTCTGCTGCTGTTGCCTTCCTATCCCTTAGTCCGTCAGACGGTCAGAGCGCACAAGAAAATCGGTGGAAAAGGCTTCAGTTTGAACCCTAGAGTAATTTATTTCTAGTTAGGGAAGGATACATCCTAGATCACTTTATTTTCTTGGCCAAATTTGCTATTTTCTTAACCAGTTTCCTTGGGCCTAACACTCGACGGACTACGGTATGGGATACAAACATACACTTAAGGTATCATGAAATTATTGGTGGTTATGGGGCGTGTAAACCTCGATAATATTGCCGCTAGAGCTTATACCACTGATCTAAGGGTGTTCCCTGAGGGAAAATTAAGAGTATATTGTTTCGATCCCGAAACAAATGGGTCAAAGGTTTGATCAAGCAGTAAAGCTCTAAGGTGGGGGAGCTTTTTATAATAATTTATCAAGGTGAGTGATTCTAGGCGGCTACGGTAGTCTGGCTCGGGAAGCCTGAATCAGTCCGGTGGAACCACTGGCGCCTAAGCAGCCGCCAAGCCAAACCCCAAAGTAGCCAAGGCCAAACCTATGATACAACAAGTAGAAACCAGGGTAGACGCCCGCAGATCCTGTACCCAGGCAGAGCCTCCAGGTTATTCAATATTTCAATTTGGACTGCATAACCGGCGGATGCCTCGGTAACCTGCAGAGATCTTTGAACTGCCTGCAAGATTTTCGCGGCCGATCACTCAGAATATGAGAACGAGAGTAGCACAAAGGGCCTGCTGTGATAGATTGCGCTTAATATACTCGTACATCGATGCCGTGGATTGGTCAACAACCACGATCTTCATATCCGCATTACACGGCCATAACCTTACTTTTGGTCACCCTGCGCAATTTTGTCAATTACCCTTAGGCCACTTTTGATGGAACAATAGTCCCAATACTTTCTCTAGCCTCCTCTTTAAGAAGGGGGTGTTTGGCTAGCAGTAATTTTGATTTTGAGATCAAGTTTTTCGGCCAAGCGTGATTCCGAAATAAGACGTGTTTGGTTCGCCCAATTCAGATTCAGATTTGCAAATCTGGTGCTAAGCATATTCCCGAAATGTGATTTTTATGATATGGCGACCTTTTCTACGCTTTAGCAAATGTAGATGTTTGCACTTGAGTAAGAAGTGGATTGGAAATAATTTTTGTAATTGTCAAATCTAAATCATAAAAATGTTTGGCGCAGACTAGATTTCAAGCTTGTGTTTTTAGTCGTATCTGATTTCGGGGTTTAACATGTGTACATAAAGACGCTCATTTATCCATAAGTGCGAAGATAGAATTAAGCTCAAGATATCCTTCACTGACATGAGAGCTTCCAGTGCGCGCCAGAGTCCACAAATGGTTATAAGTGAGAGTGTGTGTCAACCCTGGCCCAAATATGCAGAAATGGCTTCCTATCTATTGGGATCAGGGCTGGAACCAGTGCTCCCAGGGCCAGGCTGTGGGCCCGGCCAAGGCAGTCCACTCCGGAAGATAGCTACGCACGGAGATTAGGGTTGAGAACGGATCGCATTAAGGGTATTCCAACCCCCTCCCCTCTTTCGAGTTTATCGCCTTTTGTTAAGAAGCAATTGTCGAAGGTAAAGGGGAAAAAAATCAATCACACAACGAATGATCCTCAGCCAACTCAATCAAGTCTCAAAAGTTTACCTTCAGGGCCACCAGTACAACCCTATCCTACCATCATTCCCTCTTATTTTGCCTCATCAGCAGGAACTACTTTGAATCCCAAAGCGGATAAAGCGAAACTGTTGTATTTTCAATGTTATTTTGTAAACTATTTACAGTCAACCCCCCTATTGATACCTGTGAAATAGTCACCATCTTACTGCGCACAGTTGATCCATGCCAACAACAGCAGCTATTTTCTACAATTAATTCAATTAATTAACTCATTATCTCTAGTATCTTTTAGTGTGTTTTTTTTTCCCTAATAAAGCGAAATTGTTCTTTCATTTTTAATCATATTGGGTAAGTTAATTGGCAAACATTTACTGTGAATTTTGCTGTTGACATGGAGTGGCCGTTCGCTATGAGTGGGTCGGCCAAGGCTATATAGGTAAGGCCGGCCTACCGGGCAGCCGGGAAAGGCCTATATGGCCTATAGGCGGGCCCGGCCCCGCCAGGCTCAGGCTTAACCAGGGGTGCATGCGCGGGCTAGGCTAGATCCAGGAGAGTTTCGACAGGCCAGGCCAGGCTTCACTAAACCTGGCCGGCCTGGCCCGTTAGGAACACTGGGTTGTAGTGGGTTGATGAAGGGGTTACTGGTAGACAATAGGAATTATGGTGAAGCCCTGGTTTTGGAATGTAACTGGTCTTTACTATTCCTTCAAGTCTGAACGTTATTCCTGACCCCCACAGTGGGTATCCTTGTATTTCCTGGGAAAATCTATAGAAGACTTTTATCGAATGGCGCCGATGCACGCGTCTAATCCGGTCAACCATAGTTTAATGGTTGTGCGCCCGGGTGGTAGGGAGCGGGAAGAAAAAAAGGCGTCAAAACCGGCACCCCTATAAACCCGGCCACCATCAGAAAAATGGGGTTTTCCCCTTATCCTCACGCATAGCGATTTGACTAGGAGGAAAGAGTGCCAAACCCCCTTGAACTAGGCTGGAAATAGTGTAATGTCAGTTGGTATATATAGCAAGCTAGCAGTCGCGACACGACTCATCATACCAGATTTTGGCTGAGAGCATCTTTTTCTGGAGTTTTGATCATTGATGTTTATGTAATATATGTCTCATGCCATGGGTTCCCGGAAACAGGGATTAAAGAAATGTGGCGAGGAATCTGTGTGCATCTAAGCGCCATTAGCCAATATAACCCCCCCTTGTTTCCGTGTTCTTACTTGGTGGGGGTTCATGACCGGGAGAGGAAGCCACCAACCACCAGCTCAACGGCACAAAAAATGACTTTGGGGGTGCTGGGAAAGTTACAGGGCAGTTACCGGTGCCAGCGGAGGTCCAAATGCACAGGGCAGAAACAGTTTGAAGTTTTTATTCCGGTGTTTGGCCTGTTGTTGCTAGCCCAGCCACCGGTTGCCGGTTCCGCACACTTAATCTCACCCCAAGTACAATCGTACAAGTATGGCGTGGGGCAAACGATGATAGGATGGTGGATATATGTCTCCAGCCATAAGAATTCGGCTGTTTCTACGGAACCGTTGACTTAGTGCAAGAACTTAGAGGGAAAAGAAATAAAAGTCTGATAGGACTTTGGAATTGCCTTCTCGGGTATGGGGTAGAAGCACAGAGGGGGGTAGCCTGCAGATTTGAGTTTTTATGGTAGAACATGTATCTGGGGTAGTGTAGGTGCAGAACAGTGCCATTTCCCTAACCCAGGACGACATATTCTGAAAATATACGATCCCCCATCTCCCCCTTTTTCTCTGTCGGGGAAAATTTGGTAATCCGGGCTCCAGAGGCATGGAGTGATAGGAATCATGAGCGCCAATATCAGCCAGCATCTAAGGGGCCCTCATGCTCACTCATAGGCGACGAGGCTACTGTGCCCAATACCGCAGTGGTCCTATAATCAGCAAGGGGTAGCTAGGATATTAAAACACCTCATCAATGGGCGGACTGCAAGGCTACCTTGATGGGGCGACGCCTATCTCGGGGGAGTCAGGTTATGGAGTCACACCCTTTGCTATTTGGGATCTAAGGTCTATTTCGGGTTTCTGGTCCTGGGCTTTGTCCTTCGGATATGTTATGATAGCAGAAAAGAGGAGGTGCGAGTTGTAGCTCAATCGAGGGCAAAGTTTCCTAGGAAAATTCTTTTGCACACTAGAGCCCTTGGGCCCTGTTTTGCACGCCACCATTTCTTTAAAAATGCCATTTTTCCTAAGAATTTCGTTTCTGCTGAAATTCAGGCCTCTTTGGCTAGTAGGTATAAAAGGTTGCATATGCAGATAGTGGTTGCCATTCTGACAATTATAGTGGGGCGAGAGTCTGGCAGGGGGTCCTGCAGGTTGAGCTATAAAAAAATGTGCAATGTTGCGATATTTCACAGTGTTCCCAACCGGCCAGTCCGTCCGGCTTTGGGTACGGCCGGACTGACCCAGGCTTTTCCAGAGGCGGCCGGGCCGGACTATGGGAAACCGGCTTTCCAAAAAAGAAAGCCGGGCCCGGCCTGGGTGACCTGCAGGCCTCAGGTTTTTAACCCTAACCTTAATCCGCAGAAAGCCATTTCTACAGATTAAGGTTAGGGCTGATACACGTGACTTCCAGTGTTTCAACATTTGAAATATGTGATCACTCGG
>Ga0307510_10001984_pt1 | contig 23048 bp, 37 predicted proteins | sample 12_EM_MG_FD_207224 | JGI IMG/M metagenome (GOLD analysis project Ga0307510, IMG submission 207224) | Populus trichocarpa ectomycorrhiza microbial communities from riparian zone in the Pacific Northwest, United States - 12_EM | ecosystem: Host-associated > Plants > Roots > Unclassified | place...
TTGGTAGGCCCTTATGGAGGACGAGAATTTGGAGCACAATCAACTTGTGGGCAATGCCTTGGTTGACAAGGTATGCAATGAATGCTGTTGTTGAATGACAAACCATCTGGAAAGGTAGGTATAAGTTTACATATGAAACCACAATTATCTGACATACCTTGTCATTCCTCTTAAATGCCCTTCTGAACTGGCTGATCAACCAGTGAAGTAACAATTTGCCCATCATGGGCAATTTTGTGTTGATGATTGAAACGAGGGCTGCAAAGACAGATGTGAAAGGCAAGCTGACTGCCTGTGCCTTCATGATGCTGTGTGCAAAAAGCCCATGACTTCTGATGAGGTTCTTGGAAAAGAGCTCAAGGATGACATGCTTGATGTTGCCCATGTTGACCCTGTTGATGATACCAGCGGTTGACTTGCCAGACGCTTAAGTGAAGCCACAGGTCATGACAGGCATGAAATGAAGCACATTTGGCATAATCTGAAATGCCATTGAGTGTGATCTCATGCAAGACCTTGGGAATTGTGAGCTTCCCCTTGGGAGGTCAGATCCACAGATATGAAGGGGGAGGGATGGGGGCGAGAGGCCGAAGAGACAGCAGGCCCAGTGCGGGCATCCCTACTGCTTGTAGAGTTGGAGGTGGTACCACTGTGGGGAGTAGTTGCATTTTCAAACTTGGTTGAGAGTCCAACGGTTGAAAATGAGGAAGGGAGTTGTAAGGGACGATGTCAAAAGAAAGCAAGTTGGAAAGAAGCACTTACCCACTAGGGGTTGCAGGACATGGAAAGAAGGTAAACCAATGAGGGAGGCCCAATATATTTTGCCACGACCCATATACTGTCCTTGATCAAGTCCTCCACAATCGCATGTGTGTCCATCCCTTCACTTACAGATGATTGGAGCATATGCAAGTGGCAGTGCATGGCGGGGCTAAGGTTGACGGTTGTTGGGCATGGAGTGAATACAAAATCAAGGATCGGGGTGACATGCGCCGCCCTATGTGCCTGTGATCATACAGATGATGCTGGGCTGGCCCAGGCCTATAGCTGAGCTAAGTCCCACACTATTGCATAGTCCATGTTGTATTGCATGTGCCATCACGATACTGTCCCCCAGAGTCATTAAGATAAGGGTTTTCCTTGTCTATAAGATAACTGCCATTCTTGAAGGGGTGATAATGTGGAAGGGCAACATGAGGCCCTGAGGCAGAGATGTTTTCATAGGCAAGACCCATGTAATTCTTTGTCTTACTCCTAAACTCTGTCAGCCACCAGGCAGCTTCCCACTCCATGATCTTGAAACCTTTGGCCATCTTATCATCAAGCCAAGCAAGGAATTGGACGTAACGGGCACCATCACACAGGTACACACACTTGAGTCCTTGGATTTCAACTTCGTTTTTGATGCTCTTTATCTTCTCAATGATCAAGGGAGCAAGCAAGTAATGATAGTGTGTGATGGTGTATGATGTCTGTGGGGAAATGATCACCTGTTGATGCCCAGAAAGTGGTCAATATAAATTGCTAGAGAGAGATGGGGGAGTACAGACTTTGCCATGACCCCATTTGCGGGTGTGCAGGAAGACCAAATCCTGTTGTAATCCCTGACCCCAACCCTGAGATTCTGGAGGTACTCATGCATAGGTAGCTCAATCTTTTCCTGCTCAAGCCTGATGTACAAGTACAAAAAAAATATGGGGCTGTATGGGATATCGTCACTGTGAAGATTGAGATATATGCTACATTTGGAGTTGCATAAGTGTACAACTGATAGTATCCAAAGAGGAAATGCACCAATGAAAGAAAGGTTGGAAACCAAGGTGCCCACATGTTGCTGAGACAGTGATGATGACTGGTTCTTGGATGGGGATGTACCTGGCAGGGTAAATTTCTTGATCCAATCGCAAACTTGCAGAACTGGGGGAAAATGGACTTACCTATTCGAACCCCCACAAAAAGCACAACCTCTTGTTGTGTGCATGCACTACCAATATGGGTGCAGGTGACAGGTTATGAGACCTGCATTGGCGCCTACTTTGGCTTGTGGCAGGTTTTGTTTGGGGGACTTGGTGTTGAAAGATAGCATTGTCACTTAGAAGTGTGGATTGGGATGAGTTCTTTTGGTGTGCTAGCTAGATGGGGGGGGGGGGGGGGTGGCACAACCATGGGGTGGAGGAGCAGTGGTGGGTTGGTCAGCGAAAAAAAAGAGAGAGAGCATGAGAGGGACTCACTCACTTGAAAGGGAAGAGGAGGGAGTTGATGTAAGATCGAATGGTACCAAAGTGAGTGCTAGGTGCTTACAAGAGAGTGATGAAGAGAGGACACTGCTGTAAAGCTCAACATTGCGAATGGTGCCAAGCGCAGACCGCTTTCTAGTGCTCTGAAGAGAAATAAAGTCTGCGCCATTTCACTGGAGACACCTTGGCAAGAGACAGAAACGGGTATTATGATTTCACCAGTAAAACTCAGATAACTACCAGACAACAGCACCTTGCTGGTGTCAGGTTGGCCTGCTGGGCATGGCATGCTCTGGGGAGAAAGAATACTACTATGCACATCCATGTGCAAACCCCAAGGTCGCACACATTGCACTTGGCCTGCATCTTCTTTGTCAGCATGTAACAAGACACATGTTTTGGACAGATGATGCTACCCCTGTTACTCATGCATACAACTTGCATACATATAGACACGTAGCTATGACAGATGACAACAAGCTACTATATAGGAGGGGGGGGATTTCAGGATTAGCTAGTGAAACAGTGAAGTACAAAGTTCAAAAAAGAGATATAGAATCTGAGATGTGACCAGGCGTGATGGGGATAGGAAGTGAAGACGGTATGTTTTTCCTGGTCTGAGAGCATAATCTGTGTATTACCCATGTTAGGAATAGGTCGCAGCATGGATATGTTGACACTTACCCCATACGGTGCTTGCATGAAGGTTTGTGTTCATGCTGACGGGAGTCACTTGTAGTCCTATAGTCTTGTCCTGGAATTTTGGCATCAGCAAGATCCCAATTGAATTCCACATCACCCTGAAATTCCTCCTTTGCCAAGAGACTGTTGAAAATGTCACAAAAGTGATCGTAGTTGGGTTTGTCTTTGAAGAAGAGCAAGCGGCAGTGCTCAAAGAATGTACGAAGCTTGGGTGGGAGCCCATGGAACAAGGCATGAGTGGTGATTCCTTGTTTACTTTTGAGAATCTCCTGCCCCTTGAGCTTCAAGCCCTGCCATGGAAAAAAGCCCCAAAGGAAGTAAAATAGGACATAGGCAAGGGACTCCAGATCATCTTGCCTTCCTAACTCTAAGCCCAGGTGACTATTGATGGATGCAAAGGCAGTGGTTCCAATGAGGCCAAGACCCTTCTTGAGCGGAATGTATGCATGTGTAGTTGGGTCTCTGAACTCCTTCGATAGCCCAAAATCAATGATGTGTGCAATGTTGGCATTATATTGCAGATGGATAGTCCATGCAAGAGTTTGAGAGAAGAGATTAAAGATAAAACCCAAGTGGCGCACCCAAGATCGAGAACGCACCAGGAGTGATTGAGGGGCGGTGTGCATGAGTTGTTATCCTTGCTGCCACAGGCGGGTGTTTGTTAACAATGTTGGGAACGTAGCAAGTCGATCAGAGAGTGTCGTGAGAGATAGGAAGAAGGGCCACAGCTGCCCAGCACACAGAGAGAGAGAGAGGGGAAGAAATGGGCCACAGTTGCCTGGCGTTCACCAGGGCTGGGCTTAGATATTTATAATTGAGTCTGATGGGAGACAATGTATGCTACACGATAAAACGAGTAATCAGCAAGAGGGGAAAGGAAAGGAATGGCATTCTGCCAGTGACAGTCTGTATGGGATCATATGGAAGAGAGTGTCCAGTGATCAAAGAATGGGTGGGAATGAATGGTATGTTGAGGTGTGTCAGCAAGCACAGGATCGAAGGGAGTGGTGTGGATCGATGTCTGATGGCAAGGGTGAGGGCAAGGCTAGCGGAAAGAGCAACAAGTCTAAACAAAACAGACACAAAGGAACATACAATTAGAGGTCCAATAACTCCATATCCAGCGATCTACATGTCCAACAACTCGCAGACCCGAACAAGGGCCAAATAATGAAGCATCAAGCTTGACATGTGTGGCACTGGCTGACAGCTAGCAGGGGTGGTCTTGTGGCACTTGCCAACAGTGGCAGGCACAGCGAGTGACGTCGGCAGCGAGTCCCAGTCAGTTGGTGAGGGGACCTGCGTGGTGGCAAGAGCAAAGCATCGGACAAGGGGCAAAGGAGGAGGGGAACGAGGAGAAGGTGTGGCATGCAAGGGCATTGTGACAAGAGGCTGACATGTCAAGTTGTCAACAGCGACATAAGCATCATGTGGTCCAGAAGGCGCCGATCTGAGACCACACACAATCCTCACCTTACAGCATGCATTCTGACACCCATAACGATATTGCTAGGTTTGAGGTTGCAGTGAACGAAGTTGTGAAAATGGATGTACTTCAAGTGATGGAGCTAGGCATAGTAGACATTAGCCCATCAGTTGTGGTCTCAGAAGTTGAATTTACTCACCAACTGCCCAGCCAGAAGCAATACAGTCTTGATTGTGAATTTGAAATGGCAGCGAACAAAGAGATGCTTGAGGGACTGGCCAAGACAGTCGACCGCCATTGCATCAAAGCCAGCTTCCATACCAAACCAATGGACACAAGGGATACTGCACCCTCCCTGAAGCTTTGTGTAGATATGGAACTTGTGGCCCAGGGTGTGGATCTTTCCTTCAACATGCTCAAGTTTAACGACGACATTGTTTCCTGATAGAATGTCACATGCAAAATACACCTCATCTATTTATCCAGGCATGTGAGTAAACTGAGACAGTGCAATTGCTCCATACATACGGAACAGCCCACACACAATTTTTTCTTGCAACCGATATCTCCCAGCTAATTGAATCAGCTCCTTGGGTTGAATGGCCTTGGGTGGGACTGGTGGTAGACAGATGAGATGATAAAATACGTAGACTGAACATAGATGTGGCTCATGAAATACAGACATGTTAATAAGATGACTTGTGGCACAGGTGCTTCAATTCAGTAGAAAGTAGACCAAGGTATGGATGTGAACAATGAACATGGACTTGTGGCATGAGAAAAGTAAACACGTGCTGTACCAGTGCTTTGACTGGGTGGTATCCGTCGCACCAATGCATTGTAAGTCATTCAGTCAGTCAACAAATGAGAATTCTACGCAAGGTTACAACAGCAGCGCAGCGTGCTACAAGGCAACTACAATAATGACCTGAATAATGTCCCTAACTTGTCTGCACAGACCTGCAGAGTTAGCATTACCTGTCCTTATCAATAGAGCCCATGATCTCATCCAAATTGTTCTGGAAATTTCCTTGGAGCAACTCCACAAGGGGGTCCTCATCCTTCTTATCTGGCTTGTCAGTGACCATCTGCTTCTCCAACATCAACCAGCCCTTTGTGAAATCAAGGCGTGATTTCTTCAGATGGAACTTTAACATTTGCAAAGCTTCCATTGTAAGGGATTGAGTCAATTCCTCTTCTTGGTGTCAGTTTCTGTGCTTGACAAGAAGATGCGTTTGCAAGGAATGGAAGATGCTTGAATGGAAAGATGGTCCATTGCTATTATGAATAAAGTTGGAGAGATGTGCTGCCGGCCCTACCACATCTTGTCAGTACTGTTCAAGAACTGTTTATGTTACCATCACCACCCACCTTCCAAAACATGAGAATATCTATGTCTCTCTTCGATGGTGACTCTATCACGTACTCCTGATATTCTTGATCAATTGTTTTCTCACCACCACTCGGTATTCCAATGTACATATCATCACTGATCCCATATTGATCTGCAAGTGACATGTATGCTGGCACTGCTCCTGAGCCTCCTGGGTCTGCGGGATTTCCTTGGAGAGGTGACTCTTCATCCCCCTTGTATTTGCGCATCTTGTGGGGGGGGGGATAAGTGAGATGACATTAGGGTAACACTGTATAAATAAGCTCACTGTTTCTTTGATTGTCTCCACAGCCATAGTGATGTACTCTGGATCCCAGTGATCGTTAATCCATGTCATATACATGATGGGGTTCAGGACTACAGATGATAATTAGCCTAATTGTCTGGCACAGGTAGACATAAGGGCTTACCCATTGTAATAATATATGCATTGGTGCAATCTATGCAAGAATAATATTTGGATGCGCAGTCCAGGCCTGGTTGGATGTACGTCTCCAGATGAGGAAATTGTAGCATAATGTTCTCCCATTTTGACATGAACGTCTTGAATGCAGGAATAGCACCACACAAGATCAGGGTGCTCTCACTTGACATGATATGCTGGGCTTGGTTCGGAACCTGTCAGGTACTGTCACATCAGGATTTGTCTGATAGCCCACTTGAGACTTACACTCAAACCAAGCTCAATATCTTGCATTGCCTTCCAGTCACAAGGTGAGATCTGGTACTGTGCCAGCTCTTCATGTTGAGGGAGGGCCAAGAAGTGATCGACAGCCTGTTAAATTGATTATTTATCATGTATTACATTTGGTGAGGGAGGTGTAAAGACATACCAGGCGCATTTCACAAAGTCTATGGAGCATGTGAAAAACAGAATCCCACCATATGCATACATTGTGTAAGAGCTGCAGCTGCTTGACTTGGACCGACCACTACCCATTTTTGAACCAGCCACCCATGTTGCCATCTACAATGTTTCTATCAAAGTCATCTCAACATTGACCTGATCCTCAAATTGCTTGGACTGCTGCACAAGCCACTGCTAAGGGGTCAGAAGCAGTCTTGTCACCAGATGAAACACCCTCATGCTCAACCCCAGAAGCAGCATGTATTGCCCTTCCAGAACAAAGGTCAATTATATGGGCAAAACACATTATTCTTCTGTTGCATGGATTGAAAGAAATGTCACAGGGTTTCAACTTCTGTGTGAGCAACTCCATCATGGCCCCATTATTTGACACATTGTCCATTGTGAAATGCCTGACCTCAAGTGGATGAGCGTGCGTCATTCACAAGAATGAATAGTGGTTCCTTACCTTCAGGGTAACCCCAGCCCTATCAAGAAGATGTAGGACTATATTTGCAAGTGATTTGCCACTGTGGTCCTGACGAACCCAGTGAAAAGCGATAAGGGCTGACTCAAGCTGTAAAGATGAGGTTCCCTTGACCCTTGCAATCCAATGGCCGGTTATTGCTAAATATGATTGGAGAGGGTTATCAGACCACATATCTATCATAAAAGAGACCTGCCCCACAGTGGCCTGGATTTGAAAGAAAATATAAGATAAAGAAAGATTGAAGGAGGTGAGGGAGACATACTGCAAGGTTACAACGTAGCACTTGAAAGTGTGCACCCCAAGCTTGAATAACAAGCTTGTGTAGCTTGAATAACAAGCTTGTGTAGCTTGAATAACAAGCTTGTGTAGCTTGAATAACAAGCTTGTGTAGCTTGAATAACAAGCTTGTGTAGCTTGAATAACAAGCTTGTGTAGCTTGGTGCGATATGGGATCATGGTGTCCGTGATATCAGTTTTTTTTTTTTTTTTTTTAGAATTAGAAGTTTATTGTCCACTGTGTTAGCAACAAGACATGATGGTACAACTATCAGTAACTAGTTACAGATACCATTTAGTGACCCAGGAGAAGGTAAATAATGGACTGTCAAGCTTAACAGATGTAAATAAAACAAAAGGCGCTAAGCACCTCAGGCCATCAAGGCCGGCCAAGGAAAATCATGGAGGGTCCAGGCGAGAAGGTAGGGGATGGAGAAGAGAATTGCTATGGATAAGAAAGGTGGCAAGCGCCTCAGCGCCTTTCACAGTCCAAAATAAGTAATGAAGCAAGAAGTCCTTAAGTAAACAGTCACAAAAGATTGAAACAAGGGGGCAGTCAGATAGAATGTGCAGAGCCGAGTGGAGAACAGGAGTCTTGGGTCGAGGATGAGCTGCGCGTTGGGTGACACATCGTTGGCCACCATAGTAGGCAGCCCGAGGGCATGCGCTACCTCAAACAGGAGAGGGAGAACGGGAGGGCATAGAGCGGGGGTTAGCATGCTGTTCTGCCATGAGCACCTCAAAGCCTTCACTGCGAGGAGCAATGGAAACGATGGAACAAGGCATGGCATATGGCTACGTGATGGACCCTTGCCCCTTGAACTGGTCTTGGGGCACCCAGGCTTTTGGCCCAGGATTGCCGTCATGGTCCAATTCAGTCATCAGGAGGGGGGTTTGTGAGTAAGTGCAGGGGCAGATGATGGTATCCCCAGAGTTGGGCTGCATGCATTGAGAGTATGCCCCACAGAAGCAGTGTAGGAAGAAGACTTGAAGGACGGTGGATAAGGCACGTCGCTGACCAAGGGATAGAGCCCTGAGGACGAGGTCAGATGGGAGGGAGGACTTGGGAACCAGGATTTGGCCACCTGTCCAACGACAAAGGGGTGGATCTGCGCAGTTCTCTTGGTCCTCTTTCCAGAGCTGGAAGAGTAGAGTCTTCAGAGGGGGGGGAGGGTGGTTTTCAGGGAGATGGAAGTGTTGGGATTTGGTGCGCAACTTGGCAAGATTGAAGTCCTTGCCACAAGGACCAGGCCAATTGGACACAAAGATTTGGGGGTCCACCCATGTCGGCTTTCTATTAAGCTTGATGGGGAGGGGGAGGACATTGACAAAGATGTGTGGGTGGAGGAAGCAATGCATCCCCAGTGCACCTGTAAACAGCGTGGCCTGGGGAAGGTACTTATGCTTCGTCAGGGAGAAGAGGGGTTGGTGGAGGTTGCGATTAGGCAGGAAAATAGTGGTGTTTTCGCCCAGATGGGGTCCAAGGGAGAGGACCCCCGCAATGGCAGCAAGAGTGGTGGCAAGAGTGCAGTCATGGCTTGTGCGGAACCCGCGTTCGATGCATATCCCATCTGAGAAGACAAGGTAGGCCATGACAGAGTGTTCAGGGTGGGGGATGGGGTAGACAAATACCAAGGTGTAGTGGGGCAGGGGGTTGTTGGCGATCTGTAATATCGTCGCCTGGCGGGCAGTTGTTTTAGGGGACGTCAGGGCGTTGTGGACTTGGGGATAGGTCCATGTCAACCCTGTCAGTATGTAGAAGATGGGGAAGGAAGTAGGGAGGAGGGAGGAGAGAGGGGTGGGGATGGGGGGAGTGCAAGGGTAAAGGGCAGCCAGGTTGAAGGCGGACAGGGTGCGTAAGACAGTATTGGGAGGCAGGCAGGAAATGCGGGCTGTGTAGGCTGCATGATACTTCGCAATCGTATATTTTATTGGTGGGATTGCAAGCATGTTGTGGAGGGGTTCGACAGGGGTGGTATAAAAGGTGCCACTAATATGACAAATAGCAACATTTTGGGCAACTTGTAGTGTCTGAATGAGAGACTTGGGGGCGCGATGTGACTAGACAGGGAGGCCATACAGGAGGACGGGGAGTGTGATGGCATGGAAGACTGTCCGCCAGCTATGAAAATCAATGCCTTGTATGGAGTTGCCAAGCAAGAGGCTGCAAAAAGATGACTGAGCTTGTGCAGCCATGATTTTGACATGTGGCATCCAGCTGAACTTGTCATCAATGAAGACCCCAAGGTACCTAACCAATGACAAATGATGAACTTGCAGGGTCCTGCCGCCAGGAATGCAAAGGTCAATCGTGGGCCAAAGGGTTCCAATGCGGGCGGGGTTAGCGCAGCGCAGTTGGAAGGCGATGAATTTGGTTTTGTTGGGGTTGACCCAGAGGCCATTTCACATCAGCCAGTTTGTGACCATGTAAAAACCATCTGCGCATTTCTGGAGCACAGAGTGGTGGTTGGCACCAGTGGCGACAATGGCACTGTCGTCCACGTATGTGGAGAGCGATTGGAACTGCCAGGATTCTGTGACATGCAGGAGTGGGAGGATGTACATAGCAGAGAGGATAGGGGACAGCAGGGACCCTTGAGGGGTGCCGTGGTTCAGAACAACTTCGGGGAGGGGCTCGCCATTGAACATCAGAGTGATGCATCGATCTGTAAGGAACAAGCAGACCCAGTTGCAGAGCAATGGTGCAAAGCCTAAAAGGGAAAAGATATGGATGATGCGACTGACGTGGAGATTGTCGAAGAAGCCCTGGATGTCGAAGAGGAGAAGGCTGGCAACCCATCCGCTCTTGACGCACATCTGGACTGTGTGCGTCATGCTAAGGACCGCGTCAACTGCTGTGTGGTAGTTCTGTGAGCTGAATTGGCAGGCGGGTAGGAGATTGAAGCATGCTGCATCCAGGAGGATGCATTTGGAGATGATCCGCTCAAGGAGTTTGCCACAGCACTCCAAGAGGGAAATCGGCCGGTAGGCTTTTGCAACCCGGTAATCTATTTTACTGGGTTTGGGGATGGGGACAACTGTTGCACAATGCCATGGGTGATGTCCCCAAGAGACAGCGGCATTGAACAATGAAGTAAGGCAGGTAGGGGCAGTGGAGTGATACCACTTGAGGAGTTTGTAAGTGATCCCCGAGGGGCCTGGCACAGATTTGTTAGAAGTGCACGCAAGGTTTCGTGACTCTTCTTCTTCCATGATGGGCGCAAAGTCGTGCGGGGGAAGGGGGGCAGGGTCGTCAGGATCAGAGTCAGGGATAGGCTTGGAGATGGTGGGAAAAAAGTGGTCAGACAAGACTTGGTGCAGGTCAGTGTGTGATGTAGGTAAAGTGCCATTGAGTTTCAGAAGGGGGGGAATTTTGTTGGCATGGCAACCATGGCACCAGGCTGTAGCCTTCCACAGGGTATTGCGGGTGACCATGGTAAGGTTGTCATTGGACCAACTGCGTTTGGCCTCCATAATAGTGCAGCGAAGTGCTTTGATGGCATCCTTGTATGACTCACCTCAGATGGAAGCGACACTAGTAAGGGCGGCCTCACAGTGCAGGTTCTACCATTGAAGGCCCTGGAAGTCAGGTGTATGCCGATGCTTGAACAACTTCCCTGAGACAGCATAGATGTCCGTATCAAGGGCATCCGCGGTGTGGGTAAGGGAATCAATGTCCAAGATATCAGGAGTAGGTAACATGGCAAAGTCTTTGGTCCAGGAGGCGACCAGGGAATCGTCTATCATGAAACCGGGCAAAAGTGTAGGTATATATGGAAGAGGTTCGAAGGGGGGAGACCAAGCAATAGATAAAGCAGCGTGATCAGAGCCAAGAGAGTCTAAAAAGGAGACGGAAATGGGAGAAAACCTGCCAGAACACAAAGCCAAGTCGTTTAAAAGGGCAAGGTTGATGATGGAGTCACGCTGTCTGGCCTTGCCTTGGCGCATTGCCAAACCTGTGGGATTGACAAGTGAGAGGTTGGACTCTTTGAACCAGTCCTTGAGGGGACTGGCCCAACTTGACACGGTAGCCCCCGGGAAGGACCATGTGGAGGAATGCTGTTACGATCCTGGGCCCTACCACCAATTTTCCGCTATTTTCCGCCATTTATTTCTGCGCTCTCAGTCACTCGTTCCCCACTCGTTCCCTCACGCGCTGCTCGGACCACCACCCAATCACCTGACAAGTCACCTGATGAATCACCTGACTATTCTGCAGTCAGATATCACATGCCATCACTCCGCAGTCCGCAGCACTCCGCAGTATCACCATTTAACCCCTTATGAATTGCCAGCTCATTGCTATGTCATGATAGACCACCAGCTCATGATGGAGCTATACTTAGAACTGCCAGCTCATGATGAACCTTACTATATGTGACAGTATTATTCTGTGACTCCTGTGACCCGTTACTTCTCACTTGTATATAAGCGCTTGTACTTTTAGCAGTTAGGCCCTAAGCCTAATTTGGTTTTCAATCCAAAACTTGTAGCTTCCACCCAGGACTCTCAGAGTCAACAGCCTGAACCTTTAGTCGCTTCAATCCCCTCTTGAAGCTCTCCCCCTTCTACCTCTATCAGAATACTCAGGAGTCACCCTTATCATTGGGGACTTACTTGTTATACTGTGTAGCCAACTGGTACCACGCTACTCACGTGATCATTGCCTTAGGAGGATAACCCACTAAGCAATCCCAGTCGTCACCAAACCAACCCACACACGTCGCGTCTTTAAGGCCCTTGGACCTTAACAAATGTGTGTTGAAATCTCCAACGACATAAGTAGGGAGAATGGTATCAAGAGGGGAACATAAAATATGCCCAAGGGCCAGGTGGGAATTCACGATGTGATGATAGATATTAACAAGGAGAAAGGCCATACCTGATATTGAGACCTCAAGAGCTTGGGATGACGGGGACGCGATGGGATGGTCATCCAGTGACACAACCCGGACGTTGTGCGACATGAGCAGAGTCTGTCAGACATAAGTCACGACTTTACACATGTCCCCTTTCTGGTGTTTTGGGGCAAAGAATTCCCACCTGGGGTGGGCAGCAAAGCCCTGGACCTCATCACCGTTGGGGTTGGAGTCAGAATGAGAAGGGATGAGACAGCCAAACCAAGGTTCCTAGACCATCACAATGTCTGTATGGGTTGCCTGTAAGAAGGCAATAAACAATGGGTTCCATCTCCACATGTTGACCGACACGATCAATATGGGTGTATCAATCATAGTGATGATGTGGGGGTGACGATCAGGGGGGTGGGAGACTCTCTGTCAGAGAGCATCATGATATCTGGGGAAGGGGAGCTGGGGGCCTGCTGGACAGCATCAGCATTGACGCCCTTTTTCTCCTCATCGGAGGAGTCCCTGTGCGCATGATGGGGGAACGGAACTTAGAATGGAGTGGGCAAGAAAGAGAGAGGGCAGAATGGCCTTTAGCCAGTTTGCAAGCCTGTCAGCAGTTAATGCAGACAATTGGGCATGTACAATAAACTTCAGTGTGCTTGGACACCACCTGGCACTTCTTGTGGTGCTTGTCTTTGGTGTGGGTGCCTGCGCAGATGGGGCATACCACAGTGTCCTTAGGACATGGGCAGCATGCTGACTCATGACCAAGCATCCAGCATCGCTCGCATTGGGACAGCAGAGGGTGTGCCTCATACTTCCTTGGTTGAGTAGTGCGGTTGCCAAACAAGAAAGGAGGGTTTCGCATGATGTCCTTAAGACGCAAACCATCAGGATCAAGAAAAGTGACAGAGATAGACCCATGTCAGGCATTGGGGTGCCTAGCTGTCAGCCAGTAAGGTTCCCCAAGGAGGATGAGGTCTTTAAGACCTGCGTTACAAGTGAGCTCAGTGCAGAGAGCCACGGCAGAGGGGAGTGGAGCACCCAGCATCTCGTGCATGGTGGGTACAGAGTTCAGGACAATGCAGGTGTAACTGCGCGATGGGACAATGGAATAGTGCAGTCTGAGGACTCACACAAAGGTGGAACAGAGGTGAAGGACCTTGTCCAGGGAGGGATTCCCATTGAACGTCAACATGAAGTTGCGCGACGTCTGGCTAGTCCAACGGCTGCCAATAAGCTTGGCCTGTTTGGTACCAGCGTCCTTTACATGCTTCTGGATGGCGCGAATGTACGATGCAGCGTCGCCATGGCAGCCAGAGGGGGCAGACAGGTCCCCAGCATGGGTGTCATAGACAAGAGCGAACTCTGTCTTAGAGATGGGTTTTGGTGCAGGGGGGGAAACGGGGGCAGGGCAGGAGGCCTTGTTGAGGAAAGTGGCAACTGCCCGGTCTTTCAGGATGTGGAGCCCTAGCTTTGGGGTGAACCAGGCGTTGTATGCACCGATGACCTGCTCTTGAGTCAACAAGTCAAGTTGAGGTTTCATAAGGAAGCCGTGAGCTGTGGCTGCCACAGAGGGTGGGAGGACAGTCGGGGCGGTGGGGGCATTGGGACGGGAGGCAGTGATCGACGCAAAGGAACGTCCACACTTGCCCCCCATGACCTTCCAGCCAGGGCCATCACCAGGTGGGGGTGTGTTGAGATCTAGAGCAGAGCCGACTGGGTGTATGTGGGGAGGAGAAGACTTGGTGAACCCAGAGATCTTAGACTAGTTGGAAGAGATCGAAATGGGCTCCAATAAGCAGGTGGGTGGTTCCATTGATAAGCAGGTGTCCAGTGCCGCCGCATTCTTCAAGGCAGCAAGGAACGGACCCATGAAGGAGGGGCCAGCCAGGGAAACAGGGCACCCACGGTCGTCAGCATGCAATGTGTGTCACAGGTCGTCCTCCAACTGGAGCTTGACAAGGAGCATGTGTGTACGAGTGATGAATGCTTTGCCAATAACAGGGATTGGGGGAACTCGAAGGCAATCGAGGAACATGGAGGAACAGAAGTCATCCCAGTCTGCTGTGACCATGTCGGCAAGGGTTGCTAGGTGCGCAGGGTTGAATTTGTAATGCAACTGGTTGCGTGCATTGAGGACAACTACCTTGAAGAACAGGTGAGGGTCCTTATTACTGTTGTGGCTCTCAAAACATTTGTGCGCATCTTCCATCTCCGCATCTTTGGTGTCAGCGTGGGAGGAAGTGGACACTGTGTGGTAATCATCCACACGTTCCTCACCTCTAGTGTAAGCCTTGACGGTAGGGATGTCATAGCTATGAGTGGCAGGATCGTAGTCCTCAGGGAGGTCATCCTGGCCAGGGACCCAGTTTTGGGTCTCTTCGACAGTACAAAGGCAGGAGCTGATACCCTCAATGGAGGATTTGAGGGGCACAAGGGCCGCTATGATGGTAGAGCCGAGGAGGCACATCATCTGGTCCTCAGCCATCTTGGCAGTTGGGGGGGAAGCAGGTGATGGTATTACCAACTGGTAGCGTTCTACCAGGGGGGCTTTCAGAGCAAGTACAGGATCTGCCATCATGACATCGGGACTGGGGACCAGTTGCACTGAACTCAGGCGGGCATCTCCCAAAGGAGCAGCTGGTGCCATCACGACATCCAAGACAATATTCAAGGACAACACAGGAGGGGCTGCAGCAGGTAGTGCCTCAGGGAGGCAGCTAGTTGGGGTCACAGGTAAGCCAGAATCGGCATCTCTGAGGGTCCCCACTGGCGCTTTCGCGATGCCAGGTCCACTCAGCGGCCCAATAATGTGTGTGGGAGGAACGAGTCTGGAAGCCTCTTGGGCGACACTAGGTCCAGCCCAGCCCTGAGCATGGTTGCTTATGGGGGCGCAAAGAGGGGCAGAAGAAGTCTGACTGCTCACCTGAAAGTCTGCCTTTGTTGGCATCTTGTCCAGCTTTAGACTGGGAGAGGGGGATGGGGATTGCACGTGGGAGACGCTGTGGCTAGCCTAGATAGGGTTTGTGTGGCGGTCCTGGCAGCGGGACCGTTGATCGGACTTGGAGTGCACAATGGACTTTGCCACAACAAGGCGGGCATTCTCCTTGTGGTCCTCCATCTTGATGGTGATGCAGTGTTTGAACACATCAAGCTCCTGTAGTTTCTCAGCCTTCACAGCAGCCTCCTTCGCCTGCCACTCTGGGATGAGGGTGTTGACTTTCCAGGTCTTGAAATCATCTGTGGCTTCCTGGGAAGTGATGGATTGGAGATTCCAGGGTTCAGTGTAGTAGAGGCGCTTGGCCTTGTCATGGGCAGCAGCCCAGGCCTTGTCAAGCTTGGCTTGGCACTTGGCATCAAGGCGATTGGAGAGGTGTGTGGGAAGGATGTGGGAGGCCTTGGTAGTGAGGGTCTCTGTGAAATGAAGTTTTATCGCCTCAAGGAGGCGACAAGACCAGTCGATCAGACGTGGGTTGGAAATGAGGGAAGAGATGTCAAGGGAACGATTGGAGGTAAGGCTGGTGATTGCCGTGTCCTGCATGGAAACATGTTCCCCATTGACCCAGTCCTGGATGAAGATGTGGGTGTCCTCAACAGCCTTGTCAATGGTGCAGGTGCAAGCCATCTCTACTTGGTAGCTATACTCAGTAAGGTTGACAGACCATTCCTCCTTGGAGGCAGGGAGCTGGAATGTGTTGACACAGTTCATGCAAGTGACCCAGTCCTTGGTATCATCCTGAATGTTCATTGAAGAACATCTCAAACGACTTGAGAGCAAGCTTCAGGCAGGCAAGGGTGGACGATTCGAATGGTGAGAGGTCAGAGAATTTACAGATGGAGGAGGTCCAGAGGGACTCACAGACACCATTGCAGGCATCGACAAGCAGGGAGGCCATGAGGTGGAGCCAGTGAGCACGCTCTGTGGTGAAGTCAGAAGCAAGGATGGTGTGGACCCAGTCGATGGCAATGGAGTCATCGATGTCCATGACGATGGATGGGTCTGTCTTGGGTTGGGTGAGGGTGGGGAGGGTATGAATGTTGTCTGGGACAGCAAAACCAGGGGGGTTGTGGCCAGGGGGAATGAAGCCAGCAGGGTCGATGGGGGTGAAAGACATGGTGGCCGAAGCTGGGGGCAATGAAGGGGGAGGGGCTGACAAGGTGGGCAGCAAGAAAAGTATATTGTAGACAATGTGTAGCTAGTATGACCAGCATCCTTTGGATCTATTTCCTAGGGATGGTGGTGGTATGAGAAGAAGAAGGACTGCGTGATATCAGTTTGTAGATGGAGGAGCAGTCGTCTGAATTCGGGACATTCTATGATGTTCAGAGACTTGCAATTCAACATGAGCATAGTGAACATAAAAAGACAAAAGACAAGAACAAACCTGGTTATCGGCAACAATAAAGTCAAGTATGTGTCGCTGGAATGACCGCTCGGTAAATTCATCCAGTCATCTGACTCCTGAAGCAGCAGCCTTGCTTCAAGCTTGAGATCGAGCATGCAATGAAAAGTCCCATCCATTCTCCTGGACTATGCACAGATATAGCTCAAGATGGTCCCTATTGAGGTGAGCGCAGAGGATTGTGGTTGATATGGACTTTGCATAAGTGGTAATGTTCAACATTGGGTTCGTCTCTTTGTCCTTCCTATGAGATATTGTTTAGGTCAGAAAACTGAAGAGGTCAGCACATAGGAAACTCACCTGCACTCTTTGCAGATGGCCCTGACTCCACTTTTGTTGAAAAAATGGAGGATGTCCTATGCAATGACACCCTTATGCATGGGAATGGCATCAGGATTGTTGACCACTACCTTAGTGCCAGGATCACTAGGGGCTCCATTGTCACTACCTGAGACGTTACCTGAATCAGAATTGTCTTGAGAAGTACTTGCTTGCAAGGCTACAGGCTGCAATGTACATGCCACATTGGAGGGTTTGGACTCTGGAGGAGTGACAGCTCAGCCTTGGCAGTTGGATTTGCGGGGCATGGGTGTTAGTTAGGTCAATAAAGGACTCAAAGAGAGGCTATTTATCCTTTCAGACCTTCGTACCAATCTCCATGAACCGCACCTCATCAAGGACAAAGATATGGTTGCATGTGGTAGAGAGTTTGATTGGTAGAGAGTTTGATAAGAGCGGCCTCATGGGGAAAATGGGGAAAACATTGCCAGCTGTCCAGACTGACTGAGACTGACTGACTGACAACCGACTGACCAACTGACCAAGGCTATACTGCCTTGTGGGAAAGTCGCATTTATGTTGTGCTGACGTGAAATTATGATGGATCGACATAACAAGACAGAATACAATACTACACTACACACACAATTCATGTTGAACAATATTGACCTGAAATTATGATGGATTGACGTAACAAGACAGAGGGCAATATACTACATGTGCAGCCACTTATTGTGAAAGCGCCACTGCTGCAACCACCTGCCCTATGTGCCTGTGATCATACAGATGACACTGGGCTGGCCCAGGCCTATAGCTGAGCTATGGGACACTATCGCACAGTCTGTGTCATATTGCATGTGCCATCATGATACTGTCCCCCAGAGTCATTAAGATAAGAGTTTTCTATGATGAGATGATTGAGGGATAAATGTGGGTACAATATGAGTAAATGAGGGATGAGAGCATGAGTGAGATCACACAATAGGAAAGAGTGGAACTACCACCTTGTCTATGAGATAACTGCCATTCTTGAAGGGGTGATAATGTGGGAGGGCAACATGAGGCCCCAAGGTGGAGATGTTTTCATAGGTAAGACCCATGTAATTCTTCATCTTACTCCCAAACTCTGTCAGCCACCAGGTGGCTTCCCACTCTGTAATCTCAAAACCTTTGGCCATCTTCTCATCAAGCCAAGCAAGGAATTGGATGTAACAGGCACCATCACGCAGGTACACATGCTTGAGTCCTTGGATTTCAACTTCATTTTTGATGCTCTTCATCTCCTCAATGATTGAGGGAGCAAGCAAGTAACAATAGTGTGTGATGGCGTATGATGTCTGTGGGGAAATGATCATCTGTTGATGCCCAGAAAGCGGCCAATATCAATCACTAGAGAGAGATGGGGGAGTACAGACTTTGCCAATACCCCATTTGCGGGTGCACAGGAAGACCAAACCCCATTGTAATCCCTGACCTCAACCCTGAGATTCTGGAGGTACTCATGCACAGGCAGCTTGATCTTTTCCTGCTCAATGAACAGGATTGCATGATCAAGCCCAATGTACAAGTACAAAAAAAATATGGGGCTGTATGAGATATTGTCACCATAAAGATTGAGACATATGCTACATTCAGAGTTGCGTAAGTGCACGATTGATAGAATCCAAAGAGGAAACGCACCAATGGAAGAAAGGTTGGACACCAAGGTGCCCACGTGTTGCTGAGACAGCAATGATGACTGGTTCTTGGATGGGGATGTACCTGGTGGGGTAAAATTCTTGATCCAATCGCGAACTTGCAGGAGCTTTTTCAAGGCATCCTTGCCTATACAAGAAATATGTGAGCCACAGAAATAAAGGAATTCAGGTGCAAAACTCACCAGTATATTTGATGGGCTGCATAAAGATCTTATTCTTTGAGCACCCCAGTTTGTCATTCCAAACCAGATCAATCAGGTTCTGCAAAGGATAGACAAGTTTGGACCTCTTGGCCTGGAGAAGAGGATAGAGTTGTTGTGCAGCCTTATTAGAGATCATGCAAGCATCCATGCCAACTCTTGAGTCATTGACCCGGTCCTACAAATGAGAGAAGCGGAGTGGGTGTCTGCAGGTTACAGCATTAAGGGTGGGCACTCACAGAAATCCAATCCACCCAGTTCCGTGGTCTGGACTGCATCCCAGTACAAATTAACACCCAGTTGCCGTCCAGTACTCGCTCAGCTTGTAGCAGTAGCAAGAGTCAGTTCTTAGATAAACGGCAGTCTTGGAGATGATGGCTTGGCCTGCCAAGCCTGTGAAGCTATGCTCACATTTGTAAAATCATGTCAAGTCAAGTGCCAAGTCATGTACTTTGTTATCCATTCCCTGTGCTTGTCAGCAAGGGATGTGTATTTGGATTGGTGGGCATTTTCAGATGGCACAATGCTGCACATGGCCATGTCAGCGCTCAGAGAAATGTCAAAAGAAAAAATTGTATGGACCAATAATCAAATTATCCATTGCCATGGTCGTGCAGTCTGCTTAACTGACCATAGATGTTCACTTCTTCATGTATGGGGTCTTGATAGGCCTCTTTGCATTCGAGGGCTGAACCGACAAGTGTGTTTATGGAGCCGCTGCCTGTAAGAGAGGGTTATTTAGAGTTGTTGGACCGTTTGCTTCTACCGGAGAGGTTGCTGGACTTGGTGGCTCTACTGGCCTGTTTGGACAGATGATGCTACCCCTGGTTGTGCATGAGTTGGGGTGAAAAAGGGAGGGGAATTAAATTAGTGACTGAGAAAGAAAGACTGGTAACGACACACCTGAAAAAATTGCTTGGCTATAAGGCTTGCGCATCCAGCTGCGGGCAGGCTGGCAGTTTGTATGTCAGCTTGCAAGGTAGTGGGAGGTTGGTTTGAGCTTGTCATTTGTTTTGTGCAGAGGGCAGAGGTTGGGACAGTTGGGATACGGAAAGGAAGCAAGGCAGTGGATGGGTGGATGGGCAGTTTGAGTCAAATTCTAGTTGCGACTCGAGTTGAGTTGACGACTACTGGAGCCCATGACTTTTCCCAGGATCAGTCCAGTTAGTTGAGTTGAAAAATGACCGACTTTGGCTTGCCAGACTGACTTCCAGCCAAGTTGTGGCAACACTACCCTGAGTACTCCATTTCTCTTCATGCATGCACACATCCCGCTCCCAATTTCAATCGCCCTGGGGTCAAAGATTACGACCTCAACATTTTCCACCCTTTCTCCACCTCCCAACTCCTCATCAACAATGCCATCATTGATCTCAAGGATCCCAGCATTGTTGCTAACATTTATAGTTATCAAGCACATCAGAGCGAACTCAAGGCAGTAAAGCGCCAGCAAGTTGAGCTTGATAGGAGGGAGAGCAACACCCAGAGCAAACTCAGTATGGTGGAGCGACACCTCACTTATGCCACCGTCCGCACTCAGCTCATCCCCTACCTTCACCGTATTCGCCCCCCTTCCACTAATGCCATTCATATTCCCTGTATCTTCACAGCTCAGGGGCCACCTGATGTTGAAGAGGGTGAAGATAGTCTTGAATGCTGTGCTGTCTTAGGCAAGTGGCATCGGGGAAAACCCAAGTTCCCCTATTGTCTCAAGTGCAACAAGTCGTGCCCCAACCATGTTGAGGAGGAGTGCCCCCTCTGGAAGACATGTCATTGGTGTCTCAGTACCCAGCATGCACATAATGACTGTGACCACCCCCATGAACAATGCGATGCTGAGTATTGTGCTGTTTCTCATACTCACTCCAATTTTGAAAATATGTGCGCAGCCATGTTGTTGCCCACCTTGTGTCATGAGTTGGAGTTAGCTTGTACTGATTACGACAAGGAGTTTTACACAGTCTCCTATTAGTTGCATGGTAGCAACTCTCTAGGAAGGGCATCATGTTACACTCCTGGGCACTTGGCCCATATTTTTCTTTCTTTCTTAACTGATATGTACTTATATGATCACATGACTTCAACTCACATGACTGCTTACCTGTACAACAGAGCCATCTTGTCGGGAACTCCATTGTTCCCCCCTTTTGTACACTTTCTATTGTTCTCTTCTTATAGTAGTCTATAACCACCATTGTTTGTGACTCTATTGTTCTGTGACCCTTATTGTCCATGACTTCATTGTTCTCCCTTTTTGTACACTTAGTCAGGTAGCTGCCCTGTTGTATATAAGCTGGACTTATATCCTAGAGTTGGGCCTTAAGCCTGACTTAGTTTGCAATCTATTGCATTCAAAGTCCTTGTTGCTTGACAAGCCATTTCCTTTTTCATTTCTTTGAAATCATCTTCAAATCCTTGAAGATATTTCCCATTCCTCTTTATCTTCACCCAGACATTGGTCTTAGCGACCTTCTTGCTTTTATTACCTTCCAAAGCACTTTAGGTTACTAAGGGAATTACGACCCTTGTAACTTCACCACTGCTGCATATCTCACCTTTGTGCACATCGCACCTTAAAGGTTCAATAGGCCTTAACAAAAAGCCACCCTTCTTGAGTACATTCCTAACTGTTTGGGTACAGACAGGGTTGGGAAGGATGCTGTTGATAAAATTGGCAGCTTGAACAGCATTGTCAAGCTTTCCAGTAGTAATTTGGCAAATAATCAATTGTTGATTGTGGGGTGAAAGCTTGGAAGGACAGCCCCCTTTGTTGTTTTCCTTGTCTAGATTGGCTTCCTTCTTGATTCTACCAATGGTAGACTTCCCTACACCAGTTTTGGACTGGATTTGATGTACAGAATAGTCTTCATAAAGAAGGGAGACGATGGTAGTGCACTGAGCAGAGGGTATAGAATGCATGATGGTGGTAGGAAGGAAAGAGGTGGTTGAAGTCACTTCAACCATAGCAAACTTGTATAAACAAAGTCACATGACCTTGTTTATCACTTTTGGACCTGATCAGTACTTAATCTTACAATAATTCAGGTCAATAAAAAGGATATATTGTGAAAATAATAGAGGGTCAAAAAACTGTCCCAATGATAGGGCATTTTATTTCGCTTATTATTATATCATTTCCAATCCAAATCACATAATCCAGGATATTTCCGAAAGCCAAGATGATATAATATAACATACATTATTTTCACAATATGTGATAATTTATTTGATTTATTCCAAGTCACTCTTTCCAAAATGGCAAAATATTGGGACAGTTTTTTGAGCAACTGTATGTGTATGAAATACAAGTCTGTTGAGATTGCATGGAGATAATGATGATCAGATAAGCAAAGTGGGAGCAAGTGCTCCACACCAATGCTCCACATATGCATGCACTGTTGCACTCATACATACTGCTATTGTGTAAATAGATTACAAAGTCTTACAATAGCACACTGTAAAGATGAAACCCCTGGAATTTCCCACCATTTGGCATGCAAATGCAGAAATAACACAGTTTATCTGGAAAATTCCTTGCAAATTTTTTCACAAGAAAATCTGCTGAAACTTCTGACTGAAAAATTACACAAAAATCACTGAAATTAGGTCATTTGATAAAAAGTCAAACCCTACTGAATTTAATAGGTTTTATATGTGAAATATTAAGAGAAAAGATGGTGAAATTTTATGACAACATTTGACTTAGAAATCACACAAGTTCAACTTAAAAATCACACAAAAAAAGTCATGAATCAAAACTAAGAATTTCCAATCCTGAGTGGTATGGAATATGTATATAGATATCTGGGCCCCAATGTTGCTACTGCTGCTGCCACCACCACTGCCTATGTGTTACTTGCTGCCACCATTGCCCATGCATCACTTGCCACTGCTGCTACCATTGCCCATGCATCACCATTGTCATTGTTGTTGCCCACATGTTGTTGTCATTGTTGTTGTTGTTGTTGTTGTTGTTGTTGTTATTATTATTGTTGTTGTTGTTGTTGTTGTTGTTGTTGTTGTTGTTGTTGTTGTTGTTGTTGTTGTTGTTGTTATTATTATTGTTGTTGTTGTTGTTGTTGTTGTTGTTGTTGTTGTTGTTGTTGTTGTTGTTGTTGTTGTCATTGTCATCATTGTCACCTACACATTGCAACAGGATGTGTATGGGGGAATAGGGGCAGAGAGAGGGGAGGGAGGGGGGATAAGGAAGTGAAGGACAGAGTTAGGCTCCTTGGCAACCATGAC
>Ga0307510_10001985_pt1 | contig 23044 bp, 13 predicted proteins | sample 12_EM_MG_FD_207224 | JGI IMG/M metagenome (GOLD analysis project Ga0307510, IMG submission 207224) | Populus trichocarpa ectomycorrhiza microbial communities from riparian zone in the Pacific Northwest, United States - 12_EM | ecosystem: Host-associated > Plants > Roots > Unclassified | place...
AGGAAGTAACATTCGCTTGCTTTTCTTTTCCCTGTGTTTCGGACGCAAAAATATTGTGGAACCCATGAACAATAAACTGTTTTTTTCTTTACCAAACAAGTTGTATCTGCGTTTTGTTTAAAACGTAGACGCAACCTCGTTATCAAACGCTTTCTATATAAATTTTCAGTGACCCTAAAATTTATGGGACTCAAACTGATAGTCTTTGAAAAATAAATTTAGAATCTGATCTGTATCCCTTAAAATTTATATATTCTCTGTACTTTTGCTTGGTGATATGGTTGGTTTTTACTGTTGCGGTGGGGAAAAAAGTTGATAATTCGATACTTTAACCATTTTACTTCTATTTGGATGGATCCTCTTGTAAATATTTACCAAGTATGTCATGATGATTAAAATAATAGCTAATCTGATACATTAATCCAACCTGAATTGAATCGTGTTCAAGTTAATCAGAAAAAAATTAATATATTAAAATTCAGTTATTTAGGTGAGATTTGATGTCCAGTCAAACATTTCAAGATTTTTAAAAAATAAAATAATATTATTTAAAAAAAATAATTGACCAAGATTAGTATGTTAACAGACGAATTGATTTAGTGATTTAGATTTTTTTTCAGTCAATATTCGAGCTAAGTCTAACGACTATAGTTAAAATAAAATTAGTTATTATTTTTTAATATATTAGATTGAAAATATTCTTTTGAAGAAATTTAATAACAATCAATGCATAAATTAATTAAGAATATAAATTAATATCGAATAAAGAAAAGAAAATAACGAAGCAGCCACAGCCCCACTGGCATACAATTAGTTTTCATCCACGTAAGCGTGCGTGAAAGCCTTCCACCTATCTTTTGTAGCCGGCCCTAATGCAATGAAAAACATCGAAAATAGATCTGAGAGAGCTCAGCTTGTCACGCGCCTTGGTGGATAATTCAGTTACATTTCGATTTATTTTAATTTCTAAAATAAATAAAATAATGTTTTAATTTTTTCTATTTTCTTTTATAATTTGGACAACCTTTCAACTACTCCGGTGCAATAATTTTGATTCTGACGACTATAATTGGAAACTCCAACCATCCTACAGGCTTGCCCCACAAATTGACAAAGGAAGCTGCCTAGAAATGGACTGGCATTAGCTTAGGCTAACGGGGCCTTGCCAATGGCTTTCGTCATCAAGTAAGAGTTCTTGAACTTTTTTCTAAGATCAGGTCAATATCATCACAGGTTAATTTTCAGTCCAAGCGAACAGAACAAAGTCAAGAAGTCACCGTGTTAAAATATACACCCCCATAATTTTTTTAATTTTACTGGAGTTGTTCGGTCAATTTATACGTATAACAACTAATTTTTTGAGATTTTAAAGTTATTAACCAAGTAAATCTCTAATAATTCTAAGATATATAACACTCAAACTGATAATTTTTAAAAACAAATCTAGAACTTAACCGGTAAAATTATATTTACCTGAATTTCATAAAAATTATTTTATTTGGGTGCTCGTTGCAGGACAGTCCGTTATCCTTACAAATATAGACAATACTACAATCATTTTTTTTTTAAATTGTTCTTTGCATCTTTACAATAATCATTTTCTTACTAAATTCAGCGTGAAGTAGTCACATAGCAGAAAAAATTAAAATAATATTATCAGATGAAATCAACATAAATCAATCTGGATATCAATTTCTCTGTTTTTTTTTTAATATATATATATATATATATATATATATATACACACACAGGATCGAATGAAATTAACTATTGGTATATAGAGGCGCTACATCATTAAATTACTCATTTTCTTATCATAGTTGCACGCGGAACACATCAAAAATACCTCTGTAACTGGTTCACTTTATGTTCAAAGGAAAGAAAAAACACGTGCTTTCATGCGGGTTATGCTTCCCAGTGGATGGGTATCGAGCAACTTGTGGTTCGCCGAGAAAACACCAACTGTGCTGCCCTTTTTTTTCAACCTTTCAGATTTCCTCTTTTCAAATTTTCAAACTTTTTTTTCCTCTTTTCAAAATTCAATCATGGATGATGACGAACCTTGAGTTGCTTTCTAATAAATTGGTCGAGTGTACTGTGCAGGACTTCTGGATTAGCAAAAGGCTCGTGAATTCAATTGGGTTTTCAATATTTCTCAGAAGTCTTGAATTTCAATCACAGATTTTCTCCTGACACTCGGGAAAAATCTTATGCCCGTTGCTTTGTATTCCATGATATCCTAAGAATCGATTGCTTCTTCAACAGCTTATTAGAGAGGTTCCTCCAGACCTGTGAAGTTCAAATATCACAGAACATCGAGTGGTGAGAGAAGAAGAAATTATTCATATCGAACTTCGTGTGAAATTCATTTTCTTTCGTTTGCAATTGTTTTTGCACCAAACCCATCGAATGATAGTGTTATGATTGCTTGAGACTGAAGGGTTGCTGCTACAAGCAAACACAAGCAGAAGAGGATTAACTTGTTTTGATGCTAGAAACTAGATACCAAATCTTGTAAAGGATCAAAGGAGTCATTCTTGTCTGCAAAAGGAATTACAGAAAGACATCAACAGCAAACATTCAAGGCGAATCTTGAAGAAGGGAACACGACAAAGATTTTATGAGGAATCACCATGAATTCATGTAGCTTTTATCCGTCTGGATAATTTGTCTTTTGCATCTCAGGCTACAGTTGCTGTTTATTTACAATAGCTGTTAACTCGACAAGTACCTGTGATTACCTGGTCTTAAACATTTTGTCAAAAAATTAGAGCATCATTTCTTTATGGCAGCTTTGTGATTGTCTAGTGCATGTTTCCGCATCTTTTTAGCAGTATTATTCACATGTCCTCAAGCTTTTGAAGTTTCTACTTTCTAGGCTTGCAGAACGATCCAGTTCACAGCACATTGTATATAGCGAAAACCAGAACATGACTTGACAAGAAATTGAAGCAGACTTAATAAAAACATGTTCCCTGTCAAATCACTGTAGCCTCCACAATTTATACCCAGTCAACAATCCCAGAGTGCACTGGAGGAAACATTGTTGAATACAATAATCGTGCATCCAGACAAATTATATTTATTGCAAAAATTAAAATTGCTTACTACAGCACAAGCGCTTGCTCTGAATCCTCAAAATGGCTAGAAGAACTCAGAAGCTCATTCTTCTGTTGGCCTTTGCCCCAAAACTGGAATATCTTCATAACGTTTCTGCAGTAAAACGAAACATATCAGGGGCATTCAAGGAATAAACCAAGCACATTCATGAAATTCAAGTTTACCACCGACTTAAATTAAGCAACAGCATTTGAGTTTGGCTCTTCATAGATTCAAATGGAGAGCAACTAATTCATTAATGAAGAGCAGTTACAGCTCTGAGATTCTGAGACTCAAGTAGACGAAGGTAAGCGACAACTGTCACTACTTAACTGACGAAGGCCTAGCAGTATAGCCAGAAATCTTTTTAGTATAATCAGGAGATTTGGGCCAATTTTATAACCACAAATCATACAACTCAGAGAAAAATATCAGCCAGTATTGCCGAAGCAGCTGGAACTTACAATTTCTCTAAAAATCTGTTGCATACGTTTCAAGACTTGACAGGGGAATCATTTCCAAATTTCCAACACTTCCTAACTAATTTACAAGGAAATGAATGTGGCCTAGTTCTAACAGTTGGAAGCTCAAACCAAGAGTCAGCCACATCCCATCATAACTAACGACTGCAAGAGACACCTCCTTGGCTAAAGAAAGAAATATGAAATTCTGTATATATGTAGTTATCTATGAAATGACTTGACATTCGATATTATCAAATAATAAGTAGATAGGACCAGTTGCTGTCACCAGAAAGGTAAAGAAACAACTCCATTTGTGTAATGCATGCAAACTAAACAAATAGTTAAGCATGTTATAGCAGATGTAATACCCCAACATTGTTGTACTCCCATAGTTTATGAACACCATAATCCACAGCCTGCATGCATCAACAATTATTAACCGGGATAAGATACCACATATTATTAAAAACAATTGCAAAATATAAGTCAGATTTTTGTAGCGATAAAGCATAATTGAACTGCCATAGCATTCAGCAAATTCAGCTAGGCATTCACATAGTTGAACTACCGAAGAATTTTTTTAAATGCATCAATAAGTGCAATTCAAGTAGACTAGCCCCTTTCAGATTCAAAACATGAAAAAGATTTCCCACTCCATCAGATTGCATAGAAAATATGTCTGTGTTTCTTAAGCAAAATCTAATCCAATTATACATTTATAGATTCATGTGCCATTGTCTCACATATCATCATTTCCAGATCAAACCGTAGAAAAGTTCTCAGGCAAACAGAAGCTCATTTATATTCTCTATTGATCGGCTACTCCGAAAGATTTCAATAATGCAAGTGACATCTATGCAAAATGTGAGCTCCACATGGAAAGAGAAAAAAAAAGGTTTCCACTTGGCAAGTTTCTTCAACAACTTTTGGTTTCTAGATCATTGTTTCCTTTGATCACGAGAAACAGAATTCTAATAATATTATTTATAGCTTGCTATTTCCAAATTCTTACAAAAATTAATTCTTTTAAAAAATTGATTAAAATTCAAATGCTCGAATAAGTTAGGGCACTGTTTCCGAAGTAAGTCACTAATTCTTCAATTTTATACACAATAAAACATAAAACAATCTTACTAAAAATAAAATAAAAAATTCTTACCCTCTCACCGGCAAAAGCGCCGGCGATGACGAAGGTAACGTAGATGGAGTTACGGCGCATAATCAACTTGTAGATACCTTCGAACACGCCTCCTCCACTTCTTCGTGGTGTAGAATCCATCTCTTTTACTTTTTCAAGATCCCTCTGCTCAATTTTAGGGTTTCCAGATCACAAATTTCCAATTTACTCAGCTAATACATAAATAAATAAAAAATATTGAAGAAGTGGAATAAAAAGTATTCATCACCTTCGATTCAATTCACTAAAGAAGCAACAAAAACTAAATCGCGAGACGGAGAGAAAGTAATAACCCGAGTTCTCGACGGCTGCAACTAAGAAATTTGGAGGAGGACGAGGAGGTTAGGAGAATAATTAATCAACGCTAGTGGGGCTGCTCTACAGTTAAAACGATGTCGTTTCCAACATGGGCCGAAAGTTAATTAGAAAGGAATCCGGTTAATAGCTGGCCCAGTTAAGCCTATGAGATTGGCCCCAAACAGGTAACTAATGGGCATGATTAAAGGCCCAAATCGGACAAACCTGATAACAATGACAGCTGACACGCACTTTTTTTGGGGGCCATTTTCTCTTGAAAAACCCTATCTCCTACCTCGCTGCAAGTTGCTTATAAAAACCCTTTAAACCCTTTCCCCGTCTCCGCCTCCCTCACTCTCACAACTCCCACGAAGTCTTTCTCTCCACTTGAAACCTCAAAACCCTTTAAGCTCTCTCATCTATCGTCAACCATGTCGTCCATGGAGTTCTGGGGTGAGCAGCTTCTTGCTCTTCTTGTTTTAGGAAACAGTTTTTTTAATCTTTTTCCTGTTTTTTATTCTAAATAGGACCATCCCTTTTGTTGTGTTATGTTATCGATTGTTTGGTCATTTTCTTTCTGCGTTTCTCTATACTGTTCAGAGCTGTCCTTTTGTTTCTCTGTAGGTTGTTTTATGAAATACACTGTGTGGGATTAGTTTTTATGGGGCGTGTTGGGTTTTTTCGTTTTTTGAATTTAAGTTTTGATTTTCTGTTTGGTTTTTATTTTGTTTTCGTGTTTTTTTGTTCCTTTTAGTTTGGAGTGGTTTTTTTATTTTTACATCGGTTTTATAATGTATTGATGTAAGGTATGTGTACATGCTTATAGAACGAAACAAAGGAATAAGGATGCCCATTTACGTAATAGTTTTGTTCCTGCTATTTTCACTGTTTTTGTTTTCGGTTATGTGATTTATCTTGTGTTGGATTTTGTCTCTGATTGTTTTAATGGTGTGTTTTGATGAACAATGATAACTACTAGCCAAGTAATATCATCTTATGCAAGCGGGGTTTTATTTTTCTGTGTGTTTTGTGGTATGGTTGATGCAAGCGCCCACATTTCTAGGATGTCTTGTTTCTATTACCTATTTCTTGTTGTGTAATGAGGTCTAGGATTGGTATTGTTTCCATTTACTAATGCTACATAACTCTCTTTATTTTCTAGGTGTTGAAGTCAAGGCTGGTGAGCCCCTTAAAGTGGAACCCAAAGACTTCTGCATGATCCATCTTTCTCAGGTTTGATGTATATTAATTGAAGTATTCAACTACTGCTGAAATTAGTTTGACTTTGGTTTTTTTGTCTAACAAAATGTTTGTATCGACTTTTGTTCCTCAGGCAGCCCTTGGCGAGTCAAAGAAAGGAAATGAATCTGTTCCCCTTTTTGTTAAATTCGATGAAAAGAAGCTTGTGTTGGGGACTCTTTCTCCGGAAAACATTCCTCAGTTGTCTTTTGATTTAGTTTTTGAGAAAGAGTTTGAGCTCTCTCACAACTGGAAAAAGGGGAGTGTTTTCTTCTGTGGCTACCAAGTTATTCCTGATGATGATGCTTCTGGTGAGTCCCAACACATACTTACAATATGCCATTTTCTAGCTTTATTTTTCAAATTTTGCTGAGTTTCTCAATGCATACAGATTTTTCTGGTGATGAAGAGGATTTTGAATTTGCGAAAGCTGATATTATGAAAGCTGCTACCGCTAAGGATAAAGCTGCCAAGCCTGAAAAACCAAAGGCTACTCTTGTAGAGCCAAGCATAGATTCTGACGAGGATGATTCTGACGAGGATGATTCTGACGAGGATGGTGATTCTGAAGAGGTATCTTCTTGTAACTAGATGACATTAACCTAGTTACTTTTTCCCATAACCAAGAAACTAACATAGATACGCTTTTTATCTTTAGAATGTAATCAGATCAGGGATGTGTGTATATCACAAAACAAAGATGTTGAGATGATGAATTGATCAATTTTTGTGCTGCAGGGTATGTCTCTTGATGAAGATTCAGATGATGAATCTGATAGTGAAGATGAAGAGACCCCTAAGAAGGTATCAATATTCTGTTGATTGTCATTTTGGAATTAAATGAGATAGTTTCTTAGTGTGTTTTTAATTTATTTTATGCTTTGAAGGCTGAAACCAGCAAGAAGAGGGCTACTGATTCGGCAACAAAGACACCAGTGTCCTCAAAGAAGGCAAAAACAGCTACTCCTCAAAAGACAGGTATTTGTTTAATATTCTTGTATGACTGTTTTGTTACAGATCTTCTGGGCCTTTTTTCAAGCTGAATGTATCCTATTTGATTTTGAGATGCGTTATTATGGTGATATAGAGTTTTATGTTTGCTTTAATGCTTTACTCTGAACTCTTAATTCCACAATTTTTCCTAAATGTGGCTATATTTTTCCATTAAATATTCCCTGATTATGTCCTTTGGGTAGCCTGATGTGGAAATCTCTTGTATCCCATGCACAGATTTCTAACTATCAAGTATAGTCTCCTTTTTCTTGTTGTGTCAGGTTCTCTTAAGTTTCTGAGATGGCATACGTTCCTTTATCTGTTTTTTTCCCTCTCTGTTTTATTTTCTTTTTATTTGGACAATTTTTTCTTGCTTCTATCAACTCATCTGAAGTACATGCATTGTGTATGATTTTCTTCATTCTAACCCGTTGTATTTCTTTGGCTTGATCAAGATGCTAAGAAGGCCGGGCAAGTTACTCCTCACCCTGCAAAGGGAAAAGCTGCAGCCAATGGCAACAGCTCCAAGTCCCCAAAATCTGGCGGCAATTTCTCTTGCAAATCCTGTGACAAGTATGTACATAAGCAACATTCTAGAAAAAAAGTTCCCGTCAGTTCCCTATCCCTAAGTGACTTGATTGGGTGACTGACTGCTTGTATTTCTTGCTCAGGGCATTTGGCACTGATGGTGCTCTGAAGTCTCACTCACAAGCCAAGCATGGTGCCAAGTGAAACGACTACTAATTTATAGATGATATCTCATTGAAAGAACCATGCTATAGGGTTTTAGTAGTTATATGAGAGGTTTATGTTAGTAACTCATTTTGAAATTTTGTTAGAAATCTACATTTGAACAAATATTTTTTATGCATTATGTTTTGAGTTAAATGAAATGGTTGTGATGTGTTCATTACTATATTATTTAGCATGGCTGAAAAATCATTTCAGGAATTCATGTTATTAGCTGCAAGTGGTTTAATCTTGTTCTAGAAATTATGATTGTTGAGGCCCTCATATGGGTGGAGCATTGTTTAGAAGTTCATTGATAATGGCTTTTCAGGTTGGAAGTGTAAACCTAGCTCTTTAACAAGCCTGCAAGTGTTCAGGCACTCTAATAAGTGCATGATTACGCCCCAAATTTGGGCAAATGATCGTTTGAATCTTTATTATGATCCGTCCTGTCTCTGCATCCAAATGGGTTATGGATTGTTACATTTTCGATTTCTGCGTTCATATCTTTCCTCGATCTGGTGACTTCCTGATATGAGTAAATTAAACTCTAGTGCCGATGATCATCTCCTCTCCTCATCCCGGACTGATATGAGGAAGCTTCAGTGGTTTCGCTGTAGATGTTGATGTTTTCAAGCTTGTTTTAGAAAAAAGCTGTAAATATACCCAAATATACCCATGGGCGTTTTCAAAGGTATTGATGAGATATTATAAGAAATATATTAAACTTTTAAACTTGAAAATTAATTGAAATCTTAATTTATTTAGGGTGACTAGGTTAACCCGCCGGACAGGTTATACAACTCCAAGCAAAAGCGTCTAGCCATCAAGTTGGTTGTAATTTTGGGTGATCGACATCATTTGGCATAGCAAACAATAATCAGCAATATCCACACAAATTAATATTTTAAACTTACTGGAATGGATTTCGTTTTTCCAAATCTTGCACAAACTACAAATGTCAAAATATCGAACGTCTAACAACAAACATGGTCAGAGCAGGTAAGTAGAGCGGCCCCAAAAAGACAGATGAACGCAACTGCGACTCCTAATCCGCAACAAGACGTATCACTAGAAATGCTAAATGACCTTATGAACAATCAACCTGCTTCTGGATGATTTTGAACTGTAGTCTGACAGATCCACTGACACTGTACACAAATTTCATGGTAAGCTGCAGTTAAAATAATGTGTCTCGTAGAAGCAGGGATACCTGAACCTGCAAAACTCATTAAAATGTTGGGACCTCTATTTATTTCTCAATAAAAAAAAAAAGACGAGAGTTTATGAAGCAAAACCCAATTTAGAACTGTGAAATTTGATGTTGCACTAGCCTGATGTGCTTTGGTCAGAGTCCCCAACTGTAATGCATGCAACACTAAAAACACGATATTCGCTGAAAATGAACATCCTAACTGAGCAACTGGAAAATGAAAATGATTAGAGTAGAGAGAAAACGAACCAGACATCAAAAGTAGATCAGTATCCAAATTCTCCTTACTGCAGTGGTATCTGCTGCTGATATTCATGATCATTTGCTTATTGTCCTTGTTACCATTGTCAACGTTTTACCTTATTAGCTGCATTTTCATGCTGTTCCCTTGCCTGGTTCCATTGTGCAATTTTAGCATGTCTCTCCTCACTACGTTCCCTAACTGGGCTTCGTTTACGCCTTCCCTGTCCTCTCCAATGTCCAGGGCTTTTACTACAACCTCGCCCACCACGCGAACACTCTTCATGGCTACATGCCTATAGGGTCTTCATGGCTGCATACCCCAAACAATTAACGTCTCAACTCCCTAACATCAACAGAAATAAGAAAATAAAAACCGACACAAAACAATCCCATGCCACGAGAGAAGACTCAGACAGAAAAATAAATAAATTACCTGCCATTTCTTTTTCTTGCAGTACCCACCACGATTACATACGTTCTCCTCATATTGCTTACAGGTGGCTTCACAGAAGTCTGTCACCGGGGAGAAACCCACAATAATCAGACGCCCTGCAGTCATCCACATTCAGATTAAATATATATATAAAAAAGAAAAAACCAAAAAACCCCTAGGCATTGCCATATACAAAAAACTGAAAAATGGGCATAAAAAATCTGACCAGGAAAAAATCTCCCTGTCAAATCCTTAAGTGCATTGGAAGCGCGCTCTTGCTCTCTAAACCGAACATAAACATTACCCACCTATGCAGACACATAAAATAAATATGGAATACTAATTGTAATTTCCAGACAAAGAAAATAAAATATTGTCACCATATGCTCAGCAAGATTGTCACAGACATTCAAGCTCTAATTTCTCCGTATTTGCTTAGCTCCTCATAAAGATCCTGTAATTAATTAGTAATTACAGTTGAATTTTTTTGAAATAAATTAATTACTTTAAACTCAACTGTAAAATAAATAAATAAAATTCGAGTCATAATTACCTCGAAGTATTGCTGGATTTTGCGAGGATCGATGGTGTTACCCAGTGCATCAACGCCAGGAGTGATCATATCAGGACGCCGGTACATGTTTGATAAGAGAAGAGTACGGCTGATGCTTGGTTTGGTGTGTCTACAAGCTCGGATCTTGAAGTAAAACGGACAGTTCACTCTGTCTTTCTATGTTCCAAATATCGACGCCAAGTGCTCCGCCATTGATAAGCCAAAGAAACTCTCTCTCCCTGTGCTTCCTCCTTATCGGATTCAGACACGCCAGTCCTGTTTGCGCTCTCCTATTTCTCTGTCAAAGGAGAAATGTTACTTCGCGGAGCAGTTTAGAAAGTTTCATATAAATGTTTATGAACCCTTGTGCAACGAGCTGGTTTGCCCGAGTGGTTAAGGGGGAAGACTTAAGATCTTCTGTGCATAAGCACGCGTGGGTTCGAACCCCACAGCCAGCAGTTGACATTATTTATTTTTTTACTTATTTACCTGTATTTTGAATAAAATAAAATAAAAATTATTGCGTCTGCCGGGAGTCGAACCCGGGTCTATTGCTTGGAAGGCAATTATCCTAACCGTTGGACTACAAACGCTTCTTGTATGTTGTGCTCTTAATTAAAAGTATTGTAATGAGCTTATTGTGTTGAGAGAGACAATCATTATGAAAACGACAACGAAAACCATTCAAGTACTCGCCGTTTTCTTTTAATAAAGAGTCCGGCTCTTTAAAGCCCAAGCCGCGGTTAGAAGAGTTAGGAGTGTGGTTTATTACTAATTCGAGGCCCAGGGGGTCAGACTTGGCATGATATGAAGGCTTCTAAGTTCTATTCATCCAGCCCATATATCTTAACAAGTTGAATCAGATCAAAATCTCAATTCACAGATCTAACTGGAAGAGAGTCGTTTAGTTGATAGTTGCTAGATGTGATTTGAGAACTTATTTTGAGAAAGGGTATGCGATGTCGAGTCATTGGTCCATCCACGAGCATCAGGTGAATTATTTTAGTCAAAACAGTGTAATTTTGTTATTTAAAACATAATCTTAGTGGTTAAAAATTCAATTTGATCGAGTTTTAATGGGTTAATATATTTTTCAATTTAATTTGAAATCTTGTCTAAATCAGTTTATAAATTGCGGGTTTATCAATGAATCCACCACATCAGGTGGATTTTAATAACTAGTGATTCTTTTCAAAAGAATAGAATTTTGAAGGAATATAGTAACTAAGGTGCAACACCTTCAATCAGGATCAATTGACAGTTGATACAGAAATTCCTGGACAGATTGATCTTCTGTTGTGGCCATGTAATTGTGCATTTGAGCTGTTTGGTCACTATTTGGTCGCCATTTTCATGCAACTTTGTTTGTTTTATGCACTCCATATCCGTTTTATTTTCTAGACTACTTAGTCCATGAAATAACTAATTATGATGTGATTTCATATATTATACTATATTTTTTTTTATTAACACGAGTGTTCGGGTCAGCTTGTGCGTATCTCGACTAATTCTACGAGTCTGAAGTTAACGATGATGTAAACCTTTAATAGTTTTGAGGTTTTGTATTTCTCCAACTAAATCTGAGTAGACAACGTCACAACTGGCATGGCAGGATTTGTGCTATCCTCTCCAAAGCTTTTCGTTGTCGCTGTACAGATTGAAAAAGGCAATTCATTAGGCAATTGGGGGGTGTTCATGTTTGCGTAGTGCCAGCAGAAGGGTAGCCCATACTTGTCTCAATCTAATATTGGAATCTTCCCCTCAATAATTGGAAAGATAAATTAAACCAACTCAATAAAGATTGGCTGTTATTTTTCAGAAAAGAGTTCGCCGTCGCATTTATACTATCAGTCAGTCCACCATGTGTTGTTGTGTTTTGCGTCTTTTTTCCCCTTTGGTGCTGGTAGGGACAGCTTCTCCGTTGTCATGATAACAGCAGTTTTAATGGCTCGCTCAGTTATTCAATTCAGTGCTTGGCATTAGGCAGTCTTGCCTTACCACGACCATTATTAATTAATGCACAAGGTTTAGTAATATTTCATGCTGAATCAAATAATTGTGAGAACATGGCAGATGAGCCATTCAGTATTGTCATATCTAATTCGAAAACTAATCTAGAAAAGAGTCTAATTAATGAAGACATCAGTCTTTAAATGAACAAAATCTGGTACACTCCATTCCATACAAGGCCAAGATGGTCATTATGGGCTAATGAGTCCTTTGTTTGATTAAGAAAAATGTTGCTCTCAAAATTCATTTCTATTTTGTTCGAAATTAGACGTGTTCTGGGTAATGCAGACTATATATATTGTTGATTTGTAGCAGACTAATTTTGCCCCCCTCCGTTTTACTGATTCAAGTGCAAAAGGGTTAGGCACAGATAGAATCGATGCTTTGAGCAGAAGAAACCAACATGGAGCATCTTTTAAGTCTAATCATTTGACAGGTTATTCCTTCAAACAAGATTAGCCTTGCAAGAAAATAATGGAAATGTTAAGCTAGAGATTAATGAATGGCTCCAGATTGGATGGATTTTGAGACATAATTCATGTCTCATGGGAAAAATGATTGCAACAAAGTAAGGCACGAAAAGCATTCGCAAGTATAGTTATAAAACCTTAAACGATGTTGCTAAATTGACCCACTAACCCATCACTCGGATCTTGAACGAGTCATATCCAAACCAAATCTTATAATTATATTTCTTGAAATAATAATAATAATAATAATAATAATCTACCTTTTATCGCCAAAATCAATAAATTTTGCCTTAGTTCTGTTCAAAACGTCAAATTCTCATGAAAGACCCAGCAAAACAAGTGAATTGGCCCTGTCTTGGAATCATTTTCGCATTAAGATTTTGTGTGTTCATGTGTATATTGGCAATGAAAAGATTTAATACATTGGTGGAGTTGGGTTGTTCTCCCTATCTATTGGGTTCTCCAACAAGTCACACGTACCCAATGGAGCTCTATTTACTTCGTCCTGCATCGTCAAAACGAGAAAATAATGGGCCTTCTATGCAGTACGTATTAGATATGGACCTTTACGGATTTTTCTGGTACTTCAGTTCAGTCCCTTTGTGGGGTTACATAATTGGAGATAGACCTCTCCTGTCTTGTAAAAACTCCCCACAGCTTAGGATCATTCACCGCCACCGACAACTGGACTTAAACGTTGAAGCAATTTGGATAAAAAAAGAAGCAGCAGCAGCAAGATAGGTGGTGGATAAACAAGAAAATGATTTCTCATACATACAGTTACATTGGGTGGAGAATATAAACAAGATGCTTGAGAATATATTGGCCTATACAGAACTGACCCCATGTAGCAGAAAAATGGGGGGACTAAGGTCTCCCACGTTAAGGGCAGCAAGAGTAAGGGAACCCGATGCATCAATGCTAGAATTGACAAAGTCACGTTGTCATTGGAGAAATGGTAAGACTAAGGGAGTGCTAATTCCAAAAGGGTTTAGCACAGAACGGCAACCAAGTGAGATGACATTTCAACTTACTGGTTTATAATATCTTAAATCTTTGGATGTTTATGTGATTGATTGGAGGACACATGTGAGAGTTGTTTTCAGATCCTTAACAACGTTAGTATAATAAATTGTTTTGATTTGATTGAAGAATAACCGTAGAATTTAGACAAATTGTCTTAATTTATTATAACTTGTTACAATGGTGAAAGATCCATGTTGGCTAATGCTATAGATTTTGAAAGGGCACAGAGCATGTGCCATGTAGAGGAAATCTCGCTGAGATTGGAACACTAATGCAGTCTAGCATGCTTTGATTCCTTTAAAAAAAAAAGATGAATTAGATTATGCATGCTCTCCTAGGTGAACATTCAAATTAAGCTCTAAAACTCAGCAATTAAAATGGTTCTTTGGAAACTAATCCTATCATAGAAAAGGCTACAGCTTTGAGTCGTTCCCTTTGTTGATACAATTTCGTTGCCATTTCCTGGAGAGCTGATGCCATTTCTGACTACCCTTAGGGGCAATCATTCATTCCCTGGTTACCCCATGGCTTGATTTCCTTGAATGTACAACTGTCATACAGAGATTTAAGCCATTGCTTCAAAACTCTTCGTTGTTATTCTAACAATTGAAAAGGGCACCTCGTTAGCCAATTAGGGGACCCTGCATGCCTTGGGTGTTAATGTTTGATGAGTGGCAACATGAGGGCAGACACCACTTGTCTCAATCAAATATAGGATTCTTTCGCACAATAATTGGAAAGAAAGATAACCCAGTAAAGATTGGCTGTTATTTATCAGGAAAAAAAGGTGGCTGACACACATTATATACACCACGTCCCTTGTGTTCTGTTTTCGTGTGTGGGTATTTTTTTTCCCTTTGGTTTTGGTGGTAGGGACAAGTTCTGCAATGTTATGATAGGAGGAGTTTTAATGGCACCGTTGCTCAATTCAGTGGTTGGCTTTAGTTGCTCTTGCCTCACCATGACCATTTATTGATGTACAAGAATCGGTCATACACTGTCAAATAATTGTGAGAATGTAGCAGACGAGGCATTACTCTCATTAGTCTAACCACACCATGATCTTTCTTTAATGAACAAGGTTTGGTATATTCCATTCAATATAGGGCCAAAAAAGGGGGCAGAATATAGCCAATTATGAGGCATTAATCTAGTTGTAAAAGGCTTAAGATTTAGGGTTCTCAGAGTTGAGTTCTCCTGTATATTTAATTACTTTCACCCCATGATCATAAAAGAACATAAAGAAAAGAGTGATGTGGGAATGGGAGTGATGATCTGAGCACATTGTTTTCTCACTAAAAGGCTATCAAAACAGCTTGCTTTGGAAGTTTCCATAATCAATGACTAAGAGTTGTAGTTTTCTAAGATGGTGATTATCATTACTCTTATAATTCACTTTTATATTGTTTGCAGTTAGGGTTACTAAATTATAAATCTCTGGTTTCTGATCAGAATGGAGTTAAATGGTGTATAATACAATTGCAGGCTATTATTGTGCTCCCTATCCTTTCATTGATTCAAGTGCAAAAAGCTTGAGCACAGATAATATTGACACTTCTAGTAGAAGAAAGAAAGCAGCATGAAGCATCTTTCAAGTCTAATCATTGAAAGGTGATTCCTTGAAACAAAATCAACCTTGTACATGCCGAAAGGGTAACACAGCAAAACAATTGCACATAAAAGCAAGTGGTAAAAAACATGGCTCTATATTGGATGGATTGTGAGAGATAATTCTTGTCACAGGGAACAAATGTCTGGCACCAGGCATGAAAAGTATCCATTAAGGAAGTCCCAGGCTTTTGTCTACATCTACAGGAAAACAAAGAACATTAATGGATTGCCAGGCACTTGGATTTACAGGACTACTAAAATGTGCTTAGGCCAGAACGTGAATATCCATACAATTATTGCAAGAATAGCGCGTGATGCATGCGTACAACATGACTAAGATGGTTTTGTATTGTGGGATATTATTTTTTAAAGTATATTTTATTTTAAAATATATTAAAATAATATTTTTTAAAAAAATTATTTTTGATATTACAACATTAAAACAATTTAAAAATATTAAAAACAAATAAATTAAAGTAACAAATAAATAAATAAATAATTTTTTCAAAAAATGTTTTTAAAATATATAAAAAAATCAATTCCAGTTCTTCACGATGATGACAGAGTATAGTGTAGCATCACAAGTTGCTAAACATGCCCTCATAATCACGTCAGGTTGATCCACCGACATGTGAGTTAACCTGACCAATTTCATAACTCGGGTTTTAAACCTGGGTTTATAACTAATGTCTGTTGAAAGCAAAATCAAAGTCTTTCTCTTGTAATGGAAACCTCACCGACAATTTTTTTTATTTTTTTTAATAATAATTAGAGCCTGGGACTCGTTAACATTCTTGCAAACAGTCTCCATCAAAAGACTGCTGGTTTTGTTTTGTTGTTGGGGGCCATGTTTAAGGGATGGAGGTGTTCAGACCACTGCCACTCTCAACCTTCAGGCCTCAATAGCAAAATATTATGTAAAAATTTAATTAGACAGAGGAAGGAGACAATAAATTAACTTTGACAACAAATACACCATTTCATTGCTTCAACTTATTCTCTTAAACTAAGCAGAAGGAACAATGGGGAAAAGGAACAAAATCTCACAATTACAAGCAATCTATTTAATTGAAATAACAATCCTGTTGCCTAATGCTGTCTCTGACGCTTCTTTCTCCTTGAATCTGTATGGTGTGTTTCCACAATAACAGCATCTCTTTTTGGTATTTTTCTACTTTCACTAGAATGATTCACACTAAGTCTTCTGAAGGCATTGGCTATGACTTTTGTGCCAATCATGTTGAATGACCTTTTTTGTTTCCTTGAATGGGCTGAAATGGCAGGAATTGCAATCAAATGTTGCTCACAGATCCCCCAATTAATTATATATTGTGTTGTAGAGGAGAAAAAATAAAAACACAAATGGCAGCATGACATGCACAAAGAGGGTTTTGCTGTTTTTGTGCGTCACTCTGGCTGCTGCTGCTGCTGCTAAGAGCTATTAAATAATGGTACCAACGTATCCAATTCCAGTGATGAAGAAGGTGACTGTTTGGAGCCAAAGGTAGACGAAGTAGCAGTTCTTTCCATTAACAAAGTCATAGCATCCACACAAGAAAAGGAATGCTGAAAATCCCAGTTCCAATGTGTTGAGTCTGTAAAAAATCAAAAAAAGAAAAACAAAAGGCATGTCAAAAGAATAAAAACATACGCTATTGCTATATACACCAAGCTTGGATCATCATTACTGATGACAAATATATATATATATACACACACACACACACATAGAGAGAGAGAGAGAGAGAGAGGTCCACTGCAAAATTATTGAATAATCTAGAGTTGATAGTGCAGGCCCTTGATCTCATTTAACTGAATCCAACATCAAATCCACATAAATTAATAACAATGCAAATATTCTCAACTACTACAACAAAGAAGGCAAAAAAACAAGCAAGAATGTATTTTAGGATGGTGGGATTTGGTCATCTTGCTAAATAATATTTCTATATGATTTTTAGATTTTGTTAGTTTGGTATTTGCCAACCATTCATAGACCGACAAATCCCTTGACTGTGAATAAAAAAACTACAGCGAACACAACTAGGACAAACTTACAATTTATGAAGGTATTGTGATTATGATCCGAGACAGGTAAAATATTTTGTGCCAATGGAATTAAAAGTAAAGGATTATTACCTGTCCGTAAATTTGAATCGGAATTTTCTGGGTGCTTTGGGGTTTGATTTCTTAGCCTCTGCTGCTTTCTGGAGTGTGTTTCCTAGTTTTTCAGTGACAACCCACTCATTGGCTCGCCTGCTTCAAGCAGACCGATGAACGTTGCCTTAGTCCGGTGCAAAGACATAACGTTTTCGAAAAGGATCCAGTAAAACAACAAGTGAATTGACCTGCGCGTTCAATTTATTAGTACTGTCTTGATTCTTGGAAGAAAACTTTAAATCTGTGAGTAAAATTTTGAAAAAACGACCATACCTTGGAGTTCCTACTGAATTTAGAATGGTAATGACAGAAGGAATGTAAACAGCTCCCCAGATCGGAACCTTGACTTCAGGGACCAAAATAGTTAATGGAAGTACAACGCAGTAGAAGGAGAAGGTCACCATGTGAGCTATGATCTTGCGAACGAAGAAAAAGCTGTAGATCACATAGACCTTTTTCCAGAACCTAACTTTCTGAAATACGCAAAAAAGAAATTTAATTAGGAGTATAGCACAAAATATTAACTTTAATTTGAAACTAATCCTAATTAGCAACAAAAGATGAAGAATAAAAAGATCCAAACCTTATTTCTAACAATCTCCATAACCATTTTCCTGAACAGATTAGCAGGACCGCAGGACCACCTGTGCTGCTGGAACCGGAAAGCTTTGAATGTACTTGGAAGTTCACTTTTTACCTGCCAAGAAAATCAACCGTTAATTAACAAAATAAGATCATTAACCTGAGATGAATTGTTCTAAAACCAGTATTATGAACGTACTTAAGGATAGTTAATTACATACTTGGAGGTCACCAAGGTAGAGAAATTTCCAGCCCCTGAGACTAGCTCGGACTGCAAGATCCATGTCCTCCACTGTAGTTCTGTCCTTCCACCCACCAGCCTCATTAATGGCCGCAATTCTCCATACCCCGGCAGTCCCTGTATTGGCATTCATCGTCACATTAAAAATCTTTTCATTGGTCACATCACAAAATACATTAGATGTTATAAATTTTATGTAACATTTTCACCTTTGTTTAATTCTTATTATTTTACCTCCGTCAAGTTTCTAAATCCAGGAAACACTTTCCATCATTATTACAAGTTGCTCTCACTCTCACAACTAACTCAAATCACGTCACGGGTCAATTCAAATTAATTATTTTGTTCAAAATATTTTAAAAAATTCTTAGTATTAATCATTTTAAGTATCACCCAGATTAACTTTCAAATTAATCTAATACCATCGAGTCAATATTAAAATAGATCAAAGTAAAGCCCGAACCGACCCAGATGAAACTCTGAATCATCATATTATCGTATCAATCTACGTAGCCAGACCGGATTCACAACTACTTCACTGCACCTTGTCACCGAAATGGAAATAAGGCAGATTAAATTTTAATAATTACCATTGAAGCCAAAGAATGCATGAGTAGCTGACCCAACTTCTTGCTCCACAGTAAAATGATAATCCAAAGACATTTCTTGCATTCTTGTCAACAAGCACTCATCTGCATTCACTGCAAAAATTTCACCACCCCCAAAAGTAAAATCATTAGTATCATCATTAATCATTAAACATGTAATTAAATTAATGAATTATGAAACATTAAATTAATGAATTACACTAGCCGTTTACTTCTTTGTCTTCACATGAATAATGTCAGTGGCTATCCACAGTAACGGTCTTTGATTTATTTATTCTTTTTAACTGTAGTAGAAAAAATATATTCTTTTTTTTATTCATTTACCGTAAAATACAAAAAATGAAGGTGTCGGCAATTTAAGAGAGGGTCCCACCCCATCTACGAACTCACTTCGAACGGGTAAAACGCACGTGACCAGATAATGGATTAGCTGCCGCTAGAAGAACAGAAGGTTAAGTGATACAGTAAATGACAAATTTGCCCCCACAGCATGGGCTGTCCATGTGATCCGTGCAACGTGGGGCGTTCATGTAAGAACACCAAAACGACCACTTTTGTTTTCTTGTATCTAAAATGACTAAAATGCCACGGCAATTAGCAATTTTCAGGAACAAATTTTCTTAATTTCAGCAACTTCAATTTGAAAAAGAAGACACTGGTATTTTGTTTTTAGAGAGTTATTATTATTAATTGATTGATTGATTAATAACATAATTTTGAAACAAAATTAAAGATGGGAAAGACTCGCTGAACCCGTTAGAACTTTTCTTTTCTTTTTTGTTCATGTGGGTTCCATGGCAGCGTGATAGACGGTCAGTAGACCCCCAAGTGTAAAAATCAAGGTGGCCAAGTGAGCCAGTGTACAGTGGTCCCCATCCCGTGATTGTTGGGTGAACCCACATCATCACCCTCATGCAGGAATAGCAGAAGCAGTCTCCTATCATAAAAGGACTAAACTATAGCACATAAAGACCACCGACACTCGCAAAAACAATGTTAGAAATTTAAGAAAATAAACAATCAACTGACTTTAATTAGCTGGCTTAATTAGGGTTTTGGTGTGTTTATTTTTTAAAACTTTTTGCTGTTTTTAGCGAGCTTACCAAATCTCCAGCGACCTTGAACGAGGGCAATTTCAGGATTGTGGATCAAGAAAGGAATGGCACGCCGGAGGTAGTCAGGCTCAGGCTGGAAATCAGCATCAAAGATGCAAACATATTCGCAGTGTTTAACATAGCTTCTCTTTAGGCCTTCTTTTAAAGCACCAGCTTTGTAGCCTGTTCTGTTCTCCCTGATTTGGTACCTTATGTTTATGCCTTTGCTCGCCCATCTTTGACACTCTAGCTCCACCATTTGCTGCATTGATGACAACACGTGACTCATTGACCAAAAAAATAGTTTAATTTAAGTACATGAGCAAAACCCAGATCAGAGATTTAACAGTCCTTCTCGGAATTGATCAATTTTGACTAAAATTAGCCAATTTGGAGCCTACACCGATTTGCTAAGCTTAACAAAAATGATTTACATGACACGAATGTGATCAAAACCAATCAAGAACAAAAGGGGCGTCTAGGAATTATAAAAGATTTACATTGGGGGCAGATTAAAGTGATTTTTGTTGTTTTTGACTACCTTGATGGCAGGGTCAGTTGAATCATCCAGGACTTGGATCACAAGACGATCTGCTGGCCAGGAAAGATTAGAGGCTGCACCAATGGATAGCTTGTAAACCTGTCCAAAACACACAATAATTATATGACGAAAAGCAAGAAAAGCTCTAAACTTCGAAGACTTTTCTCTAAATCCCAGGAATAAAGTATGAAGAAGAAAACAAACTGGCTGAAAATAAAGTAAACAGAGGACACGGAGAAGGAACTAGAGACCTCTCTTTCGTTGAACATTGGGATTTGAACAAGAACAACAGGGAAGTTAAGATTGCCAGATTCCAAATCATCTTGCATGGGCTCCCATTTGTAACGCTTGTCTGGTTTCTTCCAAAAGAGCTTAACAAGGATTATGACAATACCCATGTAAACTCTCTCCATGAAGAGCATGAGTGACATGGCTAAGCAAATGTAAACCCCAAGTGTCAACAAAGGAACTATCAATGGTGCTTTGAGTAGCTCCCAGATGAGTGTAAGCTGACCTGCAATATCAGAACTTGATACCTGAAACTGAAATGATTCAGGTATCATGACTTTCGGCGAAACTTCAGCCATCTCTCTGTCTCTCTCTATCCCAAAAGAGCAGAGAAAAACAGAGGAAAAACAGGGGATACGCTAAATTGGCAGAAAGAACAATCAAGACGAGTACAAAAAAGAAACAGTAAATTTGTTTCTTGTATGGGATTTTTGGATTCTCAGCAATGTGGTAGAAATAAAGGTTGTATATATATTTGGAACAGAGCTATGATTACAAGGAAAACTTGGTTAAATGCTATAAAACCCCAGTTCAAGTATTCCTGTTTCTTCTCTCTCTCTTTCTCTCCTTAAAAGGAAAGAACAACAAACCTTTACTTTTCACTCTTTCAATGCCTCTCCTCTCTCACAATCTGTGCCATCCAATGCTTCTGTTTCTTTTGATCTAATGAAGCAGGGGCAGAACAGAGGTGAGGCAGAGCTGGGAGAGAGGGAGAAGCAGAAGGGGTTTTGTGAGAGGGAGAGAGAAAGGTGGTCATTTTATAGTCAATTTTTGTACTATTTGGAAGTAAATTTACTTCTTGCCCTAGCAAGAAGTATTATCTGCCCACAAAACGATTTGTAAACTTAACCGTTCCAATTACAAAGTGTGAAGTAGAGTCTTAATTACAGCACACAGCTACCCTGCATGGAATTTTATGGAAAGGATATGTTTGTCACTTTCAAGAATGGGAATTGTTTGTATTACCAAAATGGCCTCATCAAGATTTTCTCCTTTTTTTTTTTATTTGGGGATTCGGAAATCCAGAGGAGAAATGGAGTAGTTCTCCCTAATTTCATAATAATAATAACAATACATTAATTATGACTCAAACCTGTTTTATTTAAAAAAATACTGTATGCATAAAATCGTTAGATTCAGGAGTAAAAGATAATAAACGTTAAAAAATCATCTCAACTTGAAAGCTTAAATTTTTAGGTAAAATTTCAAGATATGATTTATATTATTTTCTAACACACCTCCTCAAGTAAAAGCCATTTAAATTTAAAATTTACACAGGTTCATATTATTTTGTGTTTAATTTTTATCAAATAAATAAGGATGGTGAGATTCAAACTCGTGACCGCTTGATTATCAAGGATCTGATATTATGTAAAAGAATTATCCCAACTAAAAAACTTAAACTTTTATATAAGATTTTAAAATATAATTTATATTATTTTTAAACAATAAATCTCAACTATTTATAAATTTTTTTTATAAAATAAAGAAAAAACAACGAATTGAAGTGCTGTGGTTGACTTTTGTGACTGGGTAGTGATGTATTACAAATTTACTATATAGGGGTAAACAAGTGAAAGTAGAAGAGCTTTCACCGTTTTAGGTTCACATCATGGTTATGTTATTAACTGCCCGTACCTGAAAGTATAAAAGTACACACGTGAGGAGGGTCAAAACTCGAGCCAATGATGTATTAATCCAGTAAAAAAAACCTAAACCTAAACTCAATGCTGGGTTCAAGTCCCAAGTTGAAGTACTTTCATCCAAATAATTCTAATATATATTACGTTTTGTGTCATAAAATATATAAAAATAAATATATCTAAATAAAACCCCGTTTGTTTGGTGGAAAATAGTTTCTTTTTGAAAAGTGAATTTCAGGAAAGTGAATTATTTTCTGATATTTGGTAGTGTAATGAAAAATAAGTTGGAAAACACTTTCTAGTGTTTGGTTATGTCATGAAAAATGAGTT
>Ga0307510_10001986_pt1 | contig 23038 bp, 21 predicted proteins | sample 12_EM_MG_FD_207224 | JGI IMG/M metagenome (GOLD analysis project Ga0307510, IMG submission 207224) | Populus trichocarpa ectomycorrhiza microbial communities from riparian zone in the Pacific Northwest, United States - 12_EM | ecosystem: Host-associated > Plants > Roots > Unclassified | place...
ACATTTTTTATGCTGTTACTCAGATGCCATTCATTCACCAATCCACCTATCAGCATTTTTTGGTAGATACCTGCTTTTTGCTGTATGGATCCGGGTAGCGTTTTAGTAGGTAACCTTGCTTGCCGCGGATCAGCCTGGAACTGCGCCAGGTTTAAACCGCCCGGTGTTTGATAGCCCAGATCAGAGTAAAAGCCAAGAAATTTTAGCTGGTCAACCTTTGAAAAAGTCACCTTATCAACAGCCTGCACATAATTGCGATCCATGTAACTATGCTGCCGGTAGCCTCCATAGGTTTCATAAGCCTGGCTAATGTTCAACTGGTTATTACCTGACTTGTTTTGCAGAGCCGTGTTTTCATGGAATAACCCGTAGGAACCACCATTTAATTCTGCCGACAAATAGTTACTATTATTATACCGGTTTACCGGGCTGATTAGCACTACCCCGCCTGAATTAGCTCCAAACAAACTGCCATCAGGCCCTTTTAGTATTTCGATACCCTGCACACTATTTACATCTACAGCGTTCAGGTAGGTATTACCACCTGCATCGGTGAGGGGTATTTCATCAAAATAAACCTTCACGTCACGAACACCGAAAGGCGAACGTAATAAGCTGCCTCTTATAGATAAGCGGTAACTACCGGGCGAACGCTCTTCCATACGTACACCGGGGACAGTATTCATCGATGATACCAGCGAGTTTTCTGGCTGTAAATTCAATTGCGATGGCCCGAGCACGCTTACTGAGGCAGGTACACTTAAAACGGGTTGCTCAATCAGGTACCCTTTTACAGTTACTTCTGTTAAATGCCTGGATGTATCCCGTGTTAAAGTATCATTGCTTTTTTGAGCAAAACAAAGAATCGGTGATATGATAAACAAACAAATCGAAGAGTATATTTTCATCATAGGCAGTAACAGAGTTATCACAAAGATAACTTTTGACACCTATAAAATATTGCTATGAAACTCTTTACCGGAAATAATAATTTATCCCAACCTGTTCGCACGTTGAATTCATCTGGAAATATCCACCCTGGGTTACCGCTATTCCTGTTAAGTATTGTAAATAGACACCCCAGTTCTTATGTACCTGTACACCTAATTTTAAAAGAAAACCGTCATCGGTTTTACGGAAAACATATGGGTCATTGGCCTCTATATCCGTAGCAGAATTAGGCTGGCTTTGCGATCCCAGGTAAGCGTTGGAAAAATTGGCAACACTAAAGGCAATCCCAACATCTCCATAAATTTTAAAATTCTCAGCATTATAGAAATTGTAAATTACCTGGGGTGCAATTGATACCGCAAACTCATCAAATGGTGCCCTGAACGGAATATATGGAGAAACCTTTAGGTTGTACAAAAAGTTGTATTTACTTTTTGTAATGCCAGCCTCTATCCTGAATTGTAACTGGCGCGTTGTTGGATTTGCAAAAATGTTAACGCCAAGAGAAGCTGCTGGACCGTAAGATGTTTGCGATCTGCCTCCACCAGCGTAATATGAACTACTTGCCGGGGTTGAGAAATTGTTGATATTAAGGCCTGCGCCTACAAACACGTTAAATGCGGGTCCTTTCAATGCGTTCGTTTTTTCATATTCTGCTTTTGAGATATGATTTATCTTACTTACAATACTCAATAAATCATCCTTATTGTATCCGGCATGCTCAATATCCCATTGAAGATTATCATTCAGTACTTCATACTTATTGGCCAGGGCAAATAGTTGTTTCATATAGGTGTTTTCATTTACCGTAACACCTTTCTGGCCATTTACGTCATTGCCGCCATAGTTATAATATAACCTGTACCCCAATTCTTTTATAGTATAGTCAGCAGCCTCGCTAATGTAAAAACGCGATTTAAGTTCGTCCGTATAAGAATACAACGCCAGATTTTTCCCTTTTTGTAATACCCTGAAAAATGCCGTTACCGGCCCCATGCTCGTGTCCCTGGAATGACTGATATGATCTACATCGGTAGCATCCATAGTAACAGGCCCCGAATAACGGATGTAAGTTTCCAATCCGCTGATTGTAAAAAAAATAATTTCAGCGGGCGTGTACTGATGCGGCCTGGCATTTGCAATAGTGGTTTTAAAATTGATCGATTTCGGTGTCGAATTTCATTCCCGGCAATCAATAAAACCTCTTAAGGTATCACCTTTCAGGTTAACTACATAGCCGGGTTTGTAATTGCTTTGGGCATAAGAGAATGCAGGTAGTAAAATAACTGCCAGGAGTACTTTGTAAAAAAATTTCATGCGATAAGGTAATTATAGGTTAAAATTATGGGGATAAATATAATGATTTTTTAAATATCTGGACCTAATTCAGACTAATCATAAATAACAATTTGATAATCAAACCCATAATTATACCTGTACTTTTACCTTATGCACCATGAACATCATTTAAAAAGCTCTGATACCATCAAGGATATTGTGATAGGTATGTCTGATGGGTTAACCGTTCCTTTTGCCCTGGCGGCTGGGCTAAGTGGCGCCATTACCTCATCAGGTATAGTAGTAACCGCGGGGATAGCCGAAATTGTGGCGGGTTCAATAGCCATGGGGCTTGGTGGTTTTTTAGCCGGAAAAACGGAGTCGGACCACTATGCATCGGAGCTGAAGCGGGAGTATGAGGAAGTTGAAAGGGTACCAGAGCAGGAAAAAATGGAGGTAAAGGAAGTGTTTGCCGGCTTCGGCTTATCTGCAAAATTGCAGGATGAAATAGCTGATGAAATGGCAAAAGACAAAGATGCCTGGGTTGATTTTATGATGCGGTATGAGCTTGGCCTCGAAAAACCGGAAGACAACAGGGCGAGACAAAGCGCCATCACAATAGGCCTCTCCTACATTGTCGGAGGCATTATCCCATTATCACCTTACTTTTTTATTGCCGATTCGCAACAGGGATTATATTACTCCTGTGCCATCACCTCGGTATGTTTATTCATATTTGGATATCTCAAAAGTAAGGTCACAGGACAGCCACCCTGGTCGGGTGCTTTGAAAGTACTCATCATAGGCGCATTAGCTGCTGCCGCTGCATTTGGAATGGCGAAGCTGATTAATGGCAAGTAGGATTAAAATTTAATAATCTTATCTATTTGCTCATTGGTAAACTTTATCGTATCTTCTTTGAAAAATTTCCCCTGGGCGTCTAACTCTTTATGTACCGATGGGATATGTATCTTCAATGGCATTACATGCAGATGAATATAATTGCAGATGCCAGTAAAATGATCTACCCCCCTGATGTTACCATACCTGCCTGACGACACACCTACCAGAGCAGCTTTCTTTTCATAAAAACTTTCTGGAAAAGAACAGGCATCAATAAACACTTTGAGCACCCCGGGAAAACTGCCATTATATTCGGGGATCACAAAAATGAATTTATCAGTCTTAGTAATGATGTTCTGTATAGGCTCAAACTCAGCACTCCTTCTGCCATATAGATCGGTCTCGATCAGGTTGGGCGGTAATTGCGCCAACGATAGCAGGTTTGCCTCAATCCCTTTTTCTATTAATTTATGCTGATAATATTCGGCTACTTTAAGCGTGGAACTTCCCGGACGATTGGTTGACGATATAATGGTGATCATTTGTTAATTACTGAATGAGTGAATTAATGACTTATTGATTTAGATAAAGAAATTATAAAGCCCGGAGCATGATATACTTATATCATATCGCAGGAAAAACAATTCATTAATTCAATAAATCGATAATTCAATAATTGTTTTGTTTGTAAGTTACCATAAGCTGTGGATTTCTGAATAGTTAAAATATGTATCTTTAGCGCGGTAAAATACCTTTGCGAAGGTAGAAATTTCTACTTTGATTTTGCGTTGGTATAAAACCTATCCCTGTTATAAAAATTGGAACATACGAATGAGTAAAATTATTGCTTTAGCCAACCAGAAAGGCGGCGTAGGAAAAACTACATCATCAATAAACCTGGCTGCGAGTTTGGCAGTTTTGGAATATAAAACACTTTTAGTTGATGCCGATCCACAGGCTAACTCAACATCAGGAATAGGCTTTGATCCGCGTACAATCAAGAACAGCATTTATGAATGCATCATCAATGATATTGATCCGCATGAGGCTATTCAAAAAACAGAGACCCCTAACCTTGACCTGCTGCCCGCCCACATCGACCTGGTAGGTGCCGAGATAGAAATGATCAACCTGGTTGATCGGGAGTATAAGATGAAAGCAGTATTAAATGGCATTCGTGACGAATATGATTTTATTATTATCGATTGCTCCCCATCATTGGGTTTAATCACTATCAATGCATTAACCGCTGCAGACTCGGTGATTATCCCGGTACAATGCGAATATTTTGCACTCGAAGGATTAGGAAAGCTTTTGAATACAATAAAGATCGTTCAGACACGATTAAATACCGCTTTGGATATAGAAGGCATACTGTTAACCATGTATGATGTAAGGCTTCGTTTGTCCAACCAGGTGGTTGAAGAAGTACGCAATCATTTTGAAGACATGGTTTTTGATACAATTATTCAGCGTAATACGCGTTTAAGCGAAGCACCGAGCTTTGGAATGTCAGTCATTATGCACGACGCCAGCTGCAAGGGCGCCATTAATTACCTTAACCTGGCCCGCGAAATTGTACGCAAGAATGGCATGTTAAAAGATGAACCCGCAGCGATAACAGAAACAATATAAAAATGAGTGCAGAGAAGAGAAATGCTTTGGGGAGAGGATTAAGTGCCCTTTTAAATGATTCTGTAAACGTAGCTCCGAATAAAAGCGAAATCGGCACGAGCGCCGATGCATCCATGGGCTCGGTCAACGAAATAAAAATTGCCGAGATAGAAGTTAACCCTTTTCAGCCGCGTACGGATTTTGATCATACTGCTTTGGCAGAACTGGCTGATTCCATCAAACTCCAGGGGCTGATCCAGCCAATTACAGTAAGAAAGGTATCTGCTCATAAATTTCAATTAATATCTGGAGAGCGCCGTTTGCGTGCTGCAAAATTAGCCGGGTTAACACAAATACCAGCCTACGTACGCACAGCTAATGACCAGCAAATGCTGGAGATGGCACTGATTGAAAATATACAGCGCGAAAATCTGAATGCCATAGAAGTTGCGCTGAGTTTTCAAAGGATGATCGAGGAATGTAACCTGAAACAGGAAGAACTGGGCGAACGGGTAAGCAAAAACCGGTCGACGGTAACCAACTACCTCCGGTTGCTTAAACTGCCGCCAACTATACAGGCTTCTATCCGCGACGGGCAGATCAGCATGGGCCATGCAAAAGCACTTATCCCTGTTGAGGATTCCACAAAGCAATTATACATCCATCAGCAAATCATACAGCATGAATTATCTGTGCGCAAAGTGGAGGAACTGGTGCGCGACATGCAAAGGGCACCTGTAAAGAAAGAAGGTAAACAACCTGAACCCCTGTCATTCCAGGTACAAAAGATACAGGACGACCTGGCATCTAAATTCAGCACAAAAGTTAAACTAAAAGTAAGCAGCCAGGGTAAGGGCACAATTGAGATCCCCTTTTTATCTGAGGATGATCTTAACCGCATCCTTGAAATGCTGGATTGGTAAGCATGTATAAATGTTTGTTCCTTATTTGGTTTGTATTCCTGTTCGCTGTCGCTGCAAAGGCACAACAACCGGATACTGTTGCTGTGAAAAATAAAAATGACAGCTTGAACCATGTAAAGGACTCCGTTACCTCAAAGCGCTATTATCCCAAAGTAACAAAGGAAAAGACGTATCATCCGGATTCCTTACATGATCCGCATAAAGCGGTTATGCGCTCGCTTATGATCCCCGGATGGGGGCAACTTTATAATCATCGCTGGTGGAAATTACCTTTAGTTTACGGCGGACTTGGATTATTGGGCGATGTTGTGGTGTATAATCAAAAATATTACAAGATGTTTTTAAAGGAAGCATTATTGCGCGAAAAAGGGATAGTAGGTACCGCTCAAAATAACGACCGATTAAAGACTGTTTCTAATGATGATGTCGTCAGCTATACAAATACCTTCCGACGCGACAGGGATTTGGGAATCCTGGGTTTTATTGGCGGTTGGGGCGTGCAGATGATAGATGCCTATATTGATGCGAAGTTTATCAGGAGCTATACGATGGATAATAATTTATCTATTAAAGTCAGCCCGGCAACAATAGGAACCCCTGTATATGCATTAAACAGCAACTCAACGTTTATTCCGGCTATAAAAATTACCTTTACACTTAAATAAAATAATCCCGGTTAAATCTCTGCAGTTTGGGAGACTTAAAAGAAATAAAAAATTACTTTTACGATCAAATAATTTAAGGGACTGTAAGTAATGAACATTGCACTATTAGGTTATGGAAAAATGGGCAAAATTATCGAGAAGATTGCCACCGACCGTAAACACAACATCGTACTAAAAATTGATTATAATAATCAGGACGAGCTTACCGCCGAAAATTTAAAAAAGGCCGATGCCGTCATCGAATTTACTACACCGGCTTCGGTTTTAAATAATATACAACATTGCTTTGATGCCAACGTACCTGTAATTGTAGGTACTACCGGCTGGTACGAACACCTGGGCGAGGTGAAACAGAAATGTGAACAAGGCGGCAACACGCTGTTATATGCCACCAATTTCAGCGTTGGGGTAAATATCTTCTTCCACATCAATCGCAAACTGGCAAAGCTGATGAATAACTACCCTTATTATGATGTACAGGTAGAGGAAATCCATCACACTCAAAAGCTGGATTCGCCTAGCGGTACCGCAATCACCATAGCCGAAGGGATAATAGAAAACCTGGATAGCAAAAAAGAATGGGTAAACGTTTTAACCGCCGAAGGCAATGATGCGGATGACAGCAATATCACAAACGACCAGGTGTTAATAGAGTCATTCCGTATTGACAGCGTACCGGGCACCCATACGGTGATTTACGACTCGGAGGTGGACACGATAGAATTTAAGCATACCGCTCATAACCGCAACGGATTTGCCCTGGGCGCAGTGCTTGCTGCCGAATGGGTTCATAATAAAAAGGGCTTTTTCTCCATTGAGGAAATGTTCGATTTTGATATATAATAAGTATAGGTTTTCATTTAAAAAATTAGCATAGTGAACATAGTTGAATTTGTAATTGTATTTATTATCCTTATTATATTGCCATACGCCGGTTTATGGAAATTATTTGGAAAAGCCGGGGAACAGGGTTGGAAAGCAATTATTCCAATTTACAACACCTATGTAATGATAAAATTGAGCGGGCGGCCAGTGTGGTGGATGCTTTTATTAATCATTCCTGCTGTAAACGTGTTAATTACATTTGGTATTACTATTGATTTTTTAAAATCCTACGGAAAGTTTTCCCTGCGCGAACAAGCTGCCGGGGTAATATTACCATTCATATACCTGTTTAAATGGGGCAATGACAAAGAAACAAAATACTTAGGCCCTTCAGCAAGCCCTGAATTCAAAGAGAAATATAAAAAGACTTTAAAAAAATCGACTACCCGCGAGTGGACGGAAGCGATCATCTTCGCCGTAATTGCTGCAACTCTGATCCGGACTTTTTTTATAGAGGCTTATACTATTCCTACCCCATCAATGGAAAGATCATTGCTGGTAGGAGATTTCCTGTTTGTGAGCAAGGTAAACTACGGTCCGCGCTTACCAATGACGCCTGTAGCATTTCCGTTTGCACACCATACTATGCCGCTGATAGGAACCAAGGCCTATTGGGACGGCCTTGAACTCCCCTACTATCGCTTACCGGGTCTGCAGGAGATAAAAAAGGGAGATGTGGTTGTATTTAATTATCCCATGGATGCTGACTCGCCACTTAGCCGTCCTGTTGATAAGCGCGAAAATTATATCAAACGTTGCCAGGGTGCGCCGGGTGATACTTTAAGTGTGGTTGATGCACAAGTGTATGTAAGTGGCAAAGCTGCCCCAAATCCACCCGGAGAGCAGATTGATTATACCGTAGTTAACACAACCGGGATGCCGCTCAACCCGCAGGTAAAGGAAAACTTGCAGATATCTGACTATGAAGGTTTCACTAACCCGACCATGACAAAAGATGCGGCTGCCGCTTTGAAAAGCGCTTCGTATATCAAATCAATTACGCCTAATATCAGGCCAAAAGGCAGTGACCCGCAGAACCCGGTGTTCCCTAGCAAATATCCAATCAATGTTTTGCAAGACAAAAAATTACCAGATTATAAATGGAACCCGGATAATTTCGGTCCGATCATTATCCCTAAAAAAGGGTGGACAGTTAAGCTGGACAGCATTACCTTCCCGCTATATGAACGCGCCATTGAAATTTATGAGCATAATAAAGTCCAGATAGTTGGCAACGATATACTCATCAACGGCAAGAAAACCGATTCCTATACCTTCAAAATGAACTACTACTGGATGATGGGTGACAATCGTCACGATTCTGAGGATTCCCGTTACTGGGGTTTTGTACCTGAGGACCACATCGTAGGCAAAGCTCTATTTATCTGGATGAGTATGGATGACAATGGATCGTTCCTGAGCAAGATCAGATGGAGCAGATTGTTCAGAGGGGTACACTGATGTGAAGATATGCAAATATGATGATATACAAATGTTTGATTATCTAAACTTATAAGATTTTGAATATTGTTGAGTTTGCAGTTGCCTTTATTGTACTCGTCATATTGCCCTATGTTGGTTTATGGGGATTATTTAAAAAAGCAAGCGTACCTGGTTTATTTGCTTTGATTCCTATTTACAACTACTATTACATGATCAAACTAAGCGGCCGTCCCGGATGGTGGCTTGTTTGGATATTTGTACCCGGTATTAACTTTTTGGTGGGGATAGGTATTTTAGTTGATTTTCTTAAGTCCTATGGTAAATTCACATTCAGAGAAATATCTACCGGCGTTGTATTAAGTTTCATTTATCTGCCCAAATGGGGATTTGATAAAGAAACAAAATACCTCGGGCCATCTGCCAGTGAAGATTTCCGGGAAGAATATGATGAGCAATTAAAAAAATCATCGGCCCGTGAGTGGACAGAGGCTATCATTTTTGCCATAGTTGCTGCCACAATTATCCGTACTTTCTTTATTGAGGCTTATGTGATCCCTAGCGGATCAATGGAAAGCACCCTTTTGGTCGGCGATTATTTATTTGTGAGTAAAGTAAACTACGGCGCTCGTTTGCCGATGACCCCGCTTTCTTTCCCATTCGCACAAAATACTATGCCCCTTATCGGCACTAAATCTTATTCCGATATTATAAAATTGCCTTACTACCGCTTACCCGGTTTCAGCGATATTAAAAAGGGCGATGTAGTAGTGTTTAACTTCCCTGTGCAAACTGATTCCCCTTATTTCCGGCCGGTTGATAAGGCAGACAACTATATCAAGCGTTGCCAGGCGACACCCGGAGATACCTTATCGATTGTTAATGCACAGGTATTTGTGAATGGGAAAGCTATGCCAAACCCGGAGCATGGACAGCCTTCTTACATAGTACAGACGGATGGCAATCCGATCAATCCACAGGTATTAACCGATTTACATGTTTTTCAGGCCAGCCAATATGGCCAGAATGATTACGAAATGCTGATGACCCGGCAATCGGCAGCAGCATTAAAAAAAAATGCTAATATCAAATCAATAACCGAATACTTTCAGCCGCAAGGCATCTTTAACCCGGAAGAATTTCCGCATGATCCGCATCTGAAATGGAACGTTGATAATTATGGACCAATCATTGTCCCCAAAGCGGGCTGGACAGTAAAACTTGACAGCCTGACCTTCCCGGTTTACAGGCGTGTTATACAGGTTTATGAAAACAACAAACTGGAGATCGAAGGGAACGATATTGTGATCAACGGTAAAAAAGCTAACACCTACACTTTTAAGCAGAACTATTACTGGATGATGGGTGATAACCGTCACAATTCAGAAGATTCACGGTTTTGGGGATTTGTGCCTGAAGATCACATTGTAGGTAAGGCTTTGTTTATCTGGATGAGTACCGATTCGGCAGGAAGCTTTTTAAATTCCATCCGCTGGAGCAGGATATTCAAGGGAATACATTGATTTCGGAATTCGGAAGTTCGATTGCGGAATTTTAAAAGATGTCATTCCAATAGCTTTATCCCAAACCTCTCCGCCAATTCATTCAAATCCTTCACAACAGCATCCACCAGTGGTATACCATTTACTTTTCTGTCTGCCTCCGCCTCGATTTCCGGTTCACCTGGAATAATCACTTTCTGATCAGAATCAACGGTTGCTGATGATTTAAAGCGGCTGATCCAGTTATCCATATGCAATTTAAACTCATCTACCGGGCGGAAACCATCTATCCGCATAGCGCCCACAAAGTGTCCTACGCCCGACCCTATCGGATCATCCGGTGGATCTAAAAAAGCAACAAACGGCGGCACCCACGGACCATAATTAGCTCCGGATAAAACTGCTGAAAGTATGTCGACCGTAGCGCTCAATCCAAAGCCTTTATGGCTGCCATGATCGCGGTCACTGCCAAGGGGCAACAATGCACCTCCTGATTTTAATGCATGTGGATCGGTTGTACTATTCCCTTGTTTATCCTGTATCCATCCTTCCGGAACCTGCTTACCTAACCGCTGGGCTATTTCCAATTTACCATTTGCTGCGGCAGAGGTAGCCATATCTACAATAACCGGCGGATATTTACCCGCAGGAAAAGCATAGCACATGGGATTGGTGCCTAACAACCGTTCGCTTGAGTGAGTTGGCGCAACCAACGGACTGGCATTGGTCATGGCAAAACCGATCATATCCTTTTCTACTGCCATCAATGCATGATAACCTGCAATTCCAAAATGGTTGGAATTGCGTACCGATACCCAGCCCGATCCATATTTCTCGGCTTTTTCGATCGCAACTTTCATGGCAAAAGGTGCCACTATCAGCCCCAGGCCCGCGTCGCCATCAACCGTTGCTGTGGTGGCAGTTTCGTGTACTATCTTAATATCCGGATTTGTATTAATGCGCTTTTTCTCCCATAATCGCACATAACCGTTTAGTCGTGCTACACCATGCGAGTCGATTCCACGGAGGTCGGATCTGATCAATACATCTGCAGCAAGTGCAGAATGTTCAGCATTGCAGCCCATGGCTGTGAAAATATTTTCAGTAAAACTGCGCAGGGCAGATTCAGAGACGAGCATACGCACAAATATAATAACCTTATGCTATTGATTTACTCAACGCTGTCTATTCATAAGGCCTGGCTTATTATTCAACGCTCTGCCTGTATGATAATATAATTTTGGCAGCATTCGCCCTGTTGAAGTTGACGAAACAGAACCTGCAAGTGTACTTACTGTTCCATCGGGTGTCATTTTGCGTATCAGATTATTGTTGGCATCCGCCACGTATAAATTACCGGATGCATCCACAGTAATTCCGGCGGGATCACTAAAAGAAGCTGCCGTACCGATACCATTCTGAGCTCCGGCTACACCGCTTCCCGCTAATGTGGTGACTGTCCCATCAGGTGCTATTTTGCGTATCAGGTTATTGATATCATCCGTTACATACACATTTCCTGATGCATCCGCCGTAAGACTGTTCGGAAAATAAAATCTCGCTGCAGTATCTATTCCATCTTTTGAGCCAATGGAACCGTTACCTGCCAGGGTTGATACCACACCGGTCGGGGATATCTTGCGGATCATATTATTTAAAAGATCAGCAACATAAACGTTCCCTGATATATCAACCGCAACACCTGTGGGGTTATCAAAAGTAGCAGAAGCACTTGCTCCATTATTTGACCCGGCACTGCCTTTGCCGGCAAGTGTTCGGGTAACTCCGGATGGACTGACTACACATATCCTGTTATTACCTGCATCAGCAACGTAAACGTTTCCTGATGCATCTACAGCTACACCGCTTGGACCCGAAAAAAGCGGTGCGTTCGTGATGGTGTTGCTCGTATCCACTGCTACTACTGTTCCGGCAAGTGTACTTACTGTTCCATCCGCCGTTATCTTCCGGATAAGATTATTACCTGAATCGGCCACATAGACATTTCCACCTCCATCAACTGCAACACCTGAAGGGCCATTAAATGATGCCAGTTTACCTATTCCATTAATAGAGCCAATATTGCCGGTGCCTGCCAGGGTCGATACTACACCTGCAGAAGTTATTTTTTGTATCCTGTTATTCCAATAATCAGCCACATACAAGTTGCCTAATGCATCTACGGCAACATCGGCAGGTGATGAAAAAAGGGTTGTAGTAGTTGTTGAATCTGTCGTACCAGTACTACCACCAGTACCATTTGTACCCGTGTGACCAGGATTGACGCCTGTGCTATTCGGGTCATATTTGCCCGGAATTATTTTGACATCGCTTTTATTACATGAAGCAACAATGCCTATGACCAGCAAGAGCATTGCAGTATACAGTAATGGCTTTAAAATGAAAACTTGTCTCAAATCTTAAGGTATCAACAGGTACTTGTACGTCATTAGTAAATCCTATGTTTACGATGATTAATCAAAGATAATATTTTCTTTTATCTGCTTCCTTTATCAGGCAGTTGATGTTAAGGTTTATCCAACCTCTTCAATATTTCAAGTCCCTTATCCCACTGACCATAACCGGAAGCTATGTTGATATGTCCGGCATCGCCAATATTAATGAATTCGCTGCCCCATGCATCAGCAAATTGCTTTGCACGGTCAATAGCGACAAAGTAATCATTTGTACTTGTCACTACTATGGAAGGGAATGGTAATTTAATCAAAGGAATTGGAAAAAAGCCTTTTGTACCCAGTGGAAAAGTGCCGGCATCTGCATCGGCCGGTGCAACCAATAAAGCGCCTTTTATTTTAGTTTGATATTGCTGCGCCCAGTCAATTATTGCTCCGCAAACGGCACTATGCCCAACTAGTATGACATCCTGCGGGTCATACTTTGATACCGCATTTTGGATATTCGCTACCCAATCGGCACGAACAGGTGTATCCCAATCCTGCTGTTCAATCCGGATGAAACCATATTCATTTTCCCAGAGAGACTGCCAATGCTGCGGACCGGATCCGCCAATACCGGGAAGAGTTAAAATGGTAGACTTAAACATCATTTCTCCGTCAGCACAGTAAATTTAAAATCCAAAGGCTCAAAGTTGCGGATCAACTCACCAATAAACGACTGTCCCCATTTCACATAAAACAAACCAAAGTTTTCGCTGCGCTCCTGTAGACTGTCTTTGGGGAAAAGCTCAGCTTTGATATGATCTATCTGCTCCAGGCGGGTTTGATAGTTTTTCTTTTCGGCCCTGATCAATTTCTTTTCCAGGCTATCTATCGAATGTTCCAGTCGGGCCTGTACCGCGCTTGTTGACTGTGCCAGTGTTGGGTCGATCTTGATAGAACGCTGCTTTATTTTTTCGAGGATTTGCTGTAACTCTCCCCATTCTTCCCGTAAGGATAACTCGTGATCGCTGTGCTTTCTTATCCAGCCGGTTTTGATGGCATCTGCGCTTTTAAATATCTCACAAACGGGTAATTCCATTCGTATTATTTTTGAGGCGGATTGCTTTGGAATCACAAGGCCCGAATTACGGAGGATCAGTATCGGGAAATCAACTTTATATTGTTCGAAATTGGATTTTAATTCGAGCCAGTAAACTACTTCGGCACCACCGCCTACATAGGCAATATTAGGTAAAATATACTCCTGGTAAAGCGGCCGCATCACTACGTTTGGACTGAAATGCTCAGGCTTATTATTAATTTCCTTTTGTAATTCCTCTTTTGTAAAGCTGATCTCGGTATTCAAAACTTTGTAAACACCATCTTCAAAAACGATACGTTCGCGCAGACCATCACTCAGGTAGAAAAAATTGATCTCGCGCGGATTAACCTGTATATGCACATGCAATTTCTTCAATTGCTCATTGGTGGTCTCGATATTTTTTGAACTATGCTGCTCAATAATATCCTCCTCTATAATGTGCGCGAATTGTTTTTTTAATTCATGGTCATCAGCATCAATGATCACCAAACCATATTGGCCAAATAATGCATTTACCAAATAGCGTGTCGCATCTGCCAGCCTGTCGAATTTGGTGTAGGCTGTTTCTACAATTTCAGCCAGTTCACCTGCATGATGATCCAAGCCTAATACACCTTTGTATTGATTCAAAGCCTGGCGCATGGTAACAGGGTTGATACGCCCTGTAGCACCTGATGCTTCGTACCACCAATGCACTTTTTTACCACCTATATCGGTATAGTTGATCTCGGCAAAATCATGATCCTCGGAAGCCATCCAGTAAACCGGGACAAAATTCTTATCAGGGAATTTCTCTTTCAATTGACTGGACAGCTTAATAGCCGTGACGATCTTATATATAAAGTAAAGCGGTCCGGCAAAAATATTAAGCTGGTGGCCTGTAGTGATAGTATATGTATTGGGCGATTTGAGTAAATCTATATTACTTTGTACCTGTTGTGAGTAGTGAGTGGTGAGTAGTGAGACAGGTTTATATTGATCAGTCAGCACTTTTGCTAACAATGCTCTGTCGGCGATTTCCTTTTTGTTTTGAAGCAATGCCTTAAAACCGTCCCAATCGGGTCTGTGGCTATAAAAAGGCCTTAATTCAGATTTATCTTCCAGGTAATCAACAACCGTTTGCGAGAAATAACCGGTTTCTTTGTAGTCTATACAGGCGGCATCCATTATTTTGATTTCGGATTTCGGATTTTCGATTTCGGATTTTGATAACGCACCGATCATCTCATGATTGCTTTATTTATCCCGAAATTAGATTTTAAAATCTTAAAACAACAATAGCCCCGCTAAAATCCTGTTATTTTACAATTTGTCCATAAAGATCGAAGTCTTCAGCGCTGTCAATCTTCACGTTAACAAAGCTACCAACGGTGGCGTAGTGCTTGCTGGCATCAATTAAAACTTCGTTATCTACTTCGGGCGAGTCAAATTCGGTACGGCCAACAAAATAATTTCCATCTTTCTTGTCGATCAGGACTTTGTAGGTTTGGCCTATCTTTTCCTGGTTCTTTTCGTAGGATATTCCCTGTTGGGTTTCCATTATAGCATCAGCGCGATCTTGTTTTACCTCTTCAGGAACATCATCTATTAGCGAGTGGGCATGAGTTTTTTCCTCGTGCGAATAAGTAAAACAACCTAAGCGGTCAAAACGCGTTTCTTCTACCCATTGCTGCATCTCTTCAAAATCCTGTTCAGTTTCGCCGGGATATCCGGTAATCAGTGTGGTACGCATAGCAATACCGGGAACTTTATCACGGATCTCGTTTACCAGGTCGATAGTCTTTTGTTTGGTGATACCGCGGCGCATGGATTTCAGCATATTATCGCTGATATGCTGCAGGGGCATATCCAGGTATTTGCAGATATTTTCGCGTTCGTTCATCACATCCAGTATTTCCATTGGGAAACCGGAAGGGTAAGCATACTGAAGGCGGATCCACTCCACACCGTTTACATCTGATAAGCGGCGCAACAACTCATCCAGGTTACGTTTGCCGTAAAGATCAAGGCCATAATATGTCAGGTCCTGCGCGATGAGTATTAATTCCTTTGTTCCGTTTTTAACCAGGTGCTGCGCTTCGTTAACCAGCTCATCAATTGGCTTGGTCACGTGCTTGCCGCGCATTAAAGGTATGGCACAAAATGAGCAAGGACGATTGCAGCCTTCGGCAATCTTGAAATAAGCAAAATGGGAAGGAGTAGTCAAAAGGCGTTCGCCAATCAATTCGTGACGGTAGTTAGCGCCTAAAGTGCTTAACAGGTTTTGCAGATCATTGGTACCGAACCACGAATCGACATTGGTAATTTCGGCTTCCAGTTCTGGCTTGTAGCGTTCGGATAAGCAGCCGGTAACGATCACTTTTCCTACTTTCCCCTGCTCTTTAAGCTCACTGTATTGCAATATGGTATCTATCGATTCCTGTTTGGCATTATCAATAAACCCACAGGTGTTGATCACGATAATATCATCACTGCTCACTTTTTCAGCCTCGTGCACCACATCAAAACTATTACCTTTGAGCTGGCCCATCAATACTTCGGAGTCGTAAGTATTCTTAGAGCAACCCAGGGTTACAACATTAACTCGAGGCTTTACTGTTATTTCTGCCTTATTTACTGATTTCGTCCTCATCTCACCTATCTTGTGACAAATTATTTTGTGCCTGGGTGTCATGCTGAGGCACTCGAAGCATAGTGGGCAAGGCCTTTATGCTTCGAGTGCCTCAGTGTGACACCTCTCTTTTAATTATTTTATTGTTTAAACAGTGAATCCACAAAAGCCTTACGATCAAATAATTGCAAATGATCCGCGCCTTCGCCTACACCTATGTATTTTACCGGTATCCTGAACTGGTCTGATATACCGATCACTACACCACCTTTCGCCGTACCATCCAGCTTGGTTAATGCCAGGGCATTCACAGCAGTAGCTTCGGTAAACTGTTTGCATTGCTCAATGGCATTTTGCCCGGTTGATGCATCCAGCACCAGTAATATCTCGTGCGGTGCTCCGGGCACCACTTTCTCCATTACATTTTTGATCTTGGTCAGCTCGTTCATCAGGCCAACCTTATTGTGCAAACGGCCGGCGGTATCAATAATAGCCACATCATCACCATTGGCCACTGCCGAACGCAGGGTATCAAAGGCAACTGATGCAGGATCCGATCCCATAGCCTGTGCAACTACTCGTACCCCGATACGATCACCCCATAACTGTATTTGTTCGACAGCCGCTGCTCGGAAGGTATCTGCCGCACCGATCACTACTTTATTGCCCGACTGCTTTAATTTATGCGCCAGCTTGCCTATGGTCGTAGTTTTACCCACACCATTTACCCCAACCACCATGATCACATAGGGTTTGTGGTTACCGTATTCAAAATTGGTAAAATCGTTGCTGTTATTTTCTGCAAGTAACTTCTGTATCTCATCACGAAGCAGGTTATTCAGTTCGGACGTGCTTACATATTTGTCGCGGGCCACGCGATCCTGTATACGTTTGATGATCTTTAGGGTAGTGCTTACCCCCACATCAGAGGTTACCAATACTTCCTCCAGGTCGTCGAGCACATCATCGTCAACAGTTGATTTGCCGGCTACAACCTTGGTGATCTTTGAAAAAAAGTTGTCCTTTGTTTTTTCTAAACCAGTATCCAGCGCCTGCTGTTCCTGCGGCGTACTTTCTTTCTTTTTAAAAAAATCAAATAATCCCATAAGCTAAATGTGCAGATGTCTCAATGTGCAAATATGCAAATTTGTAAATGTGCAGATGTTATACCTATCATATTATTATCCTTTTTAGACCATTTGCACATCTGCATATCCGCACATTTGCACATCCGGACAATTTGCACATTAATAAAAAAAGCCCTCTCGTATAATACAAGACGGCTTTTAAATATCTTTCAGATCAGATTAGTGACCTTTACCAGCATTAATCGCATCCTTAACGTGGTCGTTATGTACGATTACTTCTTTAAATGAGTAAGCACCTGTTTTTGGCGATTTAGCCATGGTGATCACTTTTGAATATTCTTTGCCTTTACCTGTTTTTAGGGTTGCAACTACTTTCTTTGCCATCTCTTTTTAATTATTGAATTATTGATTTATTGAATTACTGATTGAACTTAATCAACCAATCAACTTAATCAACCAATTATTTTATCTCTTTATGAACGGTTACTTTTCTTAATACCGGGTTGAATTTTTTCAATTCCAGTCTTTCAGTAGTATTTTTCTTGTTCTTGGTAGTAATGTAACGAGACATGCCTGGCAGTCCGCTTTCTTTATGCTCGGTGCACTCTAATATTACCTGAACCCTGTTGCCTTTTTTTGCCATCTTATTTTATGTTTTACGTATTACGTTAGACGTTCTACGTTGTATTTTATATTGATTATGTATCCGGGAAAACGTATAACGTACAACGTCAAACGTATAACCTATACAAATAACCTACTAAATGTATCCTTTTTTAACGTATTTATTGATACAGGCAGTTATACCATTTTTGCTGATGGTTTTAACAGCCGAAGTAGATACTTTTAAAGTGATCCACTTATCTTCTTCAGGAATATAAAACTTCTTCAGCTTTAAATTAGGGTGAAACCTGCGCTTGGTCTTAACATTTGAGTTAGAAACGTTGTTACCAACCAGTGAACCTTTTCCTGTTAAATCACAAATTCTTGACATGACAATCGATTTAATTCAATCCCTTTTCTTAAAAGAGTTTGCAAATATCAGGATTTAATGTCAAATATTCAACAGTGTTTTTAAAATATTTTGAAAAAGATTTAGGGGACTAATAATAGGTGATTTTTCGCTCAACGACGTTTACACTGACAATCATTCCTTTTTTCAGAGTCTTTTCCATTCGCTTTGTCCAGTTACCCTTTCGATCAAAAGAAATGTAGGTAAAAATGGTCATGTTTTTGATTTTCTTATCATTAGAATAATTGGCAGCTTTTGTCAAAAATCCTTTGTTATTGTATGAATATATTTGCCTAAATACCAGGCTATCATTTGAGTTATAAATGCAGAATTCTGTAATGTTAAAATCAAGATCATTTAAGCCATGTTTAAATACATTTCTATAGTATAATTTCTTATCCTTAAAATAACATTTCATACCGATCAAATCTGCATCTCTATTAAAAATATCCACACAATAAACGCCAACTGTATCTTGTTCTTTATCAGGCTTTATATATTTATTATCAAAATATATTTCCGAAGCAAATCCGGAATTTACTATTTGATTTCTATGCCGTGTATTATCATCGGGTATAGCATACAGGCTTTTCTGATTTTTTACATTGTGCCTTTTAAAATCCCTGGTTTCAATTATCGTTTTAACTTTACCATGCAATTCTTCTGTTTGATTAAGTATTGGGAACTGTTGGGCAAATGTCTTTTGAAATGGAAGAACTACTAATAGTCCAAGCAACAGTAGCAATCTATTTATATGCATATTACTAAGGTATGGATATTATAAAATTATTAATTTATTAAGATATATTAAGATTGATTTAGTCCATTAAACAGAAAATCACTAATTTTCGCTCACCAATTTACTATTTGATATTCCGCTGTGCTTAGTGAAACATGTTCAACCAGTAAGTCACAACAACATTTATCAATAAATACAATCATGAAGATCACTTCTTTTGAAGAGTACCAACAAGCCTATCAGAAAAGCGTTGACCAACCCGAAGAGTTTTGGGCCGACATTGCGGGTAATTTCCAATGGCGCAAGCCCTGGCTTAAAGTGTTGGAATGGAACTTTACCGAGCCCAATGTAAAATGGTTCAGGGGCGCGAAGCTGAACATTACCGAGAATTGCCTCGACCGTCACCTGCCAAAATTGGGCGATAAGCCTGCCATCATCTGGGAACCGAACGACCCGAATGAAGACCATAGGGTACTGACCTACCGGCAATTGCACGAAAAGGTTTGCGAGTTCGCCAACGTGCTTAAGAACAACGGTGCGCGCAAGGGCGACCGGATTTGTATCTATATGCCGATGGTACCCGAACTGGCTATCGCGGTGCTGGCCTGTGCCAGGATAGGCGCTATCCATTCGGTAGTATTTGGTGGATTTTCTGCGCAATCTATTGCCGACAGGATAAAGGACGCAACATGTAATATAGTGATCACTGCCGATGGCGGCTTCCGCGGGACCAAAGAAATACCGTTGAAAAACGTGATAGATGATGCATTGGTTCAATGTCCTTCGGTAAAAAAAGTGATCGTCCTGACACGCAGCCGCACACCGATATCCATGATCAAGGGCCGAGATGTGTGGTGGGAAGATGAGATCAAAAAAGTAGAAACACAAGGCAACACTTCATGCGAAGCCGAAGAAATGGATGCGGAGGATATGCTTTTCATCCTGTATACTTCCGGCTCAACCGGTAAACCCAAAGGTGTAGTGCACACTTGCGGCGGCTACATGGTTTATGCAGGATATACTTTTGCCAATGTGTTCCAGTATAATCCGGGCGAAATATTTTTCTGCACCGCTGATATCGGCTGGATTACCGGGCACTCCTATATTGTATACGGACCGCTGTCTCAGGGGGCGACCACCTTCATGTTCGAAGGTATACCTACCTACCCAAGTCCCGGACGGCTTTGGGAAATAGTAGAGAAATATAAAGTCAATATATTATATACTGCGCCGACCGCTATCCGTTCATTGATGAGCTTTGGTACGGATGTGGTAAAGAATAAGGACCTGAGTTCATTAAAGAAATTAGGCTCGGTAGGCGAACCAATCAACGAGGAAGCCTGGCACTGGTTTGACGAGAATGTGGGCCACAAAAACTGCCCGATAGTAGATACCTGGTGGCAAACCGAAACAGGCGGCATTATGATATCGCCCATTGCCGGCGTAACTAAAACTAAACCAAGCTATGCTACGCTGCCGCTGCCAGGGGTTCAGCCTGTATTAGTGGATGAAACAGGGAAAGAAATTGAAGGCAATGGCGTAAGCGGTAACTTATGTATAAAATTCCCATGGCCAGGTATGCTGCGTACTACTTATGGCGATCATGAGCGCTGCCGCCAGACCTACTTTGCGGCTTATCCGGGTAAATATTTTACAGGCGACGGCTGTCTCCGCGATGAAGAAGGTTACTACCGTATTACTGGGCGCGTGGACGACGTGCTCAACGTATCCGGTCACCGTATTGGCACTGCCGAAGTAGAGAATGCAATTAATATGCACGCAACTGTAGTGGAATCTGCCGTGGTAGGTTACCCGCATGATATAAAAGGACAGGGTGTATATGCATTTGTTGTGAGTCCCAATATGCACGGCGATGAAGAACTTACCCGCAAGGATATTTTGATGACTGTAACCCGTATTATCGGCGCTATTGCTAAACCGGATAAAATACAATTTGTAACCGGCTTGCCTAAAACACGTTCGGGCAAGATCATGCGCCGTATTTTGCGTAAGATAGCCGAAGGGGACACTTCCAATTTAGGAGATACCACTACTTTGCTCGATCCAGCCGTTGTAGAGGAGATCAAAGCCGGAGCTTTGTAAGAGGGTCCACAATCAACAATTTATAAATAAGAAGAAAAGCTCCGCAAATGCAGGGCTTTTCTTTTGCTGTAACTTTATCAGTATTTTGGTGTCTGTTTGTATATAATTTGCCAGTCATCAAAATCTATGTCAACCCAAACAACTGCACCTGCACTTATCCCACCAAAACCGAAAATCGCTTACATCGATCATCTTAAAGTGATACTTACTGTATTGGTGATACTACATCACACTTTTATTACCTATGGCGCACCGGGAGGATGGTACTACTTTCAGAAAACATCTTCGGAAGCGGCAAAAATACCGATGACCCTGTTTGTTGCCGTCAACCAATCCTTCTTTATGGGGTTTTTCTTTTTCCTTTCCGCTTATTTTATCCGACCATCTTATGAGAAAAAGGGTCCTGCCAGGTTTGTAAAGGACAGGCTGATCAGGTTGGGAATACCTTTAATATTCTATTCCTTTATCCTCGGCCCCATAATGAATTACCTGGTCTATTATTTCGGCAAGAACCACCACATAACTCTGATACAATTCTTAAGCGGCTATGACGACTGGATTGATTTTGGCGTGTTATGGTTTGTTGCTGCGCTCCTATTATTTACATTATTGTATGTTGCATGGCGGGAGATCAGCAAAAGTCGGGATAATAAAGCCACTACAACCTTGTCTCCTGGCAAAGTAATGGCCTTTGCAGCGACGCTTGGCGTTATCAGCTTCCTGGTAAGACTTATCTTTCCTATCGGATGGATTCTCCAACCTGTTGGGTTCCAGTTGGGGCACTTTACTCAGTATGTTGCACTCTTTATCGCCGGGATATTGGCATCAAAATATAACTGGCTCAGCAGCATCACTTATAGACAGGGTAAAAGGGCAGCTTTCATTGCTTCCCTGCTCGTCATTATTGTATTCCCACTTTTTTATGTACTACTAACAACTTTAAAATTTCCTTCCAGTTGGTTTAGCGGAGGTTTTCATTGGCCCGCGGTGCTGTATGCCATGTGGGAGCAGTTAACCGGGGTAGCAATTATAACGGCACTGATCGGTATCGGTAAACAATCATTAAATCGCGAATCGCTATTGTGGAGCAAATTGTCACGCTATACCTTTGCGGTTTATATCTTCCACCCGCTTGTTGTAATATCCCTGGCGCTGATGTTCAGCGGTTGGAATATTGAACCTGCTGTTAAACTTTTAATAGTAGCTCCGCTGGCAGTTACAGGCAGTTTTTTACTGGCCTCTATAATTGTATCGATCCCCGGCGTGAGAAAAATCGTTTGATTGCTTTCTTTTTCATCAACGATACGCTTATAATAAATATGACTAATTTTGGGCGAAATGAAATCTTCCAAACCCACCATATTAGTCGTAAATGATGACGGCATCACTGCTCCCGGAATAAAAGCCTTAATGGATACCATGAAAGAATTGGGCAACGTGGTAGTTGTAGCTCCCGATAGCCCGCAATCGGGTATGGGTCATGCTATTACTATAGGCAGTCCGCTACGCCTGGACAAAGTAGATATTTATGATGGCGTTGAAAGTTACCGTTGCTCAGGTACGCCCGTCGATTGTGTAAAGCTGGCGGTAAACAAGGTTTTCAAAGGTAAAAAGCCTGACCTGTGTGTTTCAGGTATTAATCATGGATTGAATAATTCGATCAATATCCTTTATTCGGGCACCATGTCGGCAGCGGTGGAGGGGGCTATTGAGAGCATCCCTTCTATCGGTTTTTCGCTGGATGATTATACTTTGCAGGCTGATTTCAGTCACTGTTTAAAATATGTCAAGGAGATAGCCGTGCAGGTTTTACAAAACGGATTGCCTGCTTCTACACTGCTTAATGTAAATTTCCCGAATACACATCATATTAAAGGCATCAA
>Ga0307510_10001987_pt1 | contig 23036 bp, 24 predicted proteins | sample 12_EM_MG_FD_207224 | JGI IMG/M metagenome (GOLD analysis project Ga0307510, IMG submission 207224) | Populus trichocarpa ectomycorrhiza microbial communities from riparian zone in the Pacific Northwest, United States - 12_EM | ecosystem: Host-associated > Plants > Roots > Unclassified | place...
CTATGGAGTTGTCCTTTGTCAATTCAAGCGCTCGTCCAGATATCATTATCTCCGAGTGCCGGAGTGTAGTACTCTACTACGTTCGCCTCAACACTGGCGCTAATCTAGGAAGGGATTCTTGGGGATGATGGTCGTAATCTTCTGTTCCTTGGGGAGCCAAGGTGAAGAAACCCCGTCCTCCTTGACAATATCTTCCCCAGGGTTCAAAACTCCGAGATGATTGCTGTCCTTCCTCATCCATCTCTCATACCACCAGCCATCATGCGCCGTGGCTTTCTTACTAGCTCGTATTCTGCCACTACCAATCAAAGGTCGCCTCGGACTAGCGCGAAGACACCTCAGCCTGAAAGTAGGACACCACTCGGTCCCATCCAGTCACCACCACCCGTGAAGGTGGCGTCAGCCACGACGCTCATTCCTATACCGGACGGACATGTCGGATGTTGTGACCGCGTAGGGATCTCAGAACTCCTCAAGTTTCTTCGGAATGCAGGTGAAAATGCGACCCATCCGCAACCTGTCATCGTTCAGATTCCTTCCACCGGCATGTATCCAAACAAGACCACGACAACCTGTATAACTATACCAGAGGCGCGGGAGAAGCTGCTTTCACGAGGCCCATATCCTGCAATCGACTCATCCGAAGGATGCCGCATCCGCGTGGTTGATATCCCTAACAAGGGAAAAGGGTGCATCTCGACGGGCCCAATTCCGCGCGGGGCGCTTATCATCCGCGAGCGTCCGTTGATAATTGCCCCGACGGTGATGACATTTCCGAGAAATTTCGACCGCACGGTCGCCCGCGCGATGCCCCCTAACGAGCGTGCTACGCTGCTTTCGCTGAACAACTGCTACGAGGACAAAATCATCGGTATTTTGCGAACGAACAACTGGGGAATTGGTGGACTTCCGGGACACGATGCACCATACGGCGGGACAGGCGCCATCATTTCTCGTATCAACCACAGGTATGTCCATTCGTTTATATTCCGCACCTTCCTCTCTGACGATGAAACCCACCTCGCATCCCACACCTCAGCTGCGCCCCGAACGCTCTCTTCCGATGGAACGAGGAGATGTTCGCGGCGGAGGTGCGCGCGCTGCGACCCATAGCGCGTGGAGAGGAAGTGACGATGTGCTACATCCCCGAGCTCGAGCGCCACTCCGCGCGGCAGGCACGCCTGCGCGACGCCTACGGTTTCACGTGCACCTGCGAGCTCTGCGCGCGTCCGACGCCCACGCAAGCGCACAGCGACGCTCGCAGAGCACAGCTCGAGGCCCTCACGGCGCACTGCGACGAGCTTCCCGACACGCGCATATGGGCCTGGGCGCGCGACCGAGGCGCGCGCGATGATACCTTGCTTGGCGCGCTCGAGCAGCAGGCTGCGATGATGGAGCAGGAAATGTATGTCCGTCCCGAGGGCTGGCTGACCGTCGCGCGCCCCTTGGTCAAGATCTACTGCGCGCTCGGAAACGCCGTGGCGGCGCGTAAGTGGGCTGTTTGCGCAGCTTCGTACGCGCGCGCCGCGACGGGAACGGATGGCGGATGGGAGGCAGTGGCGAGGGCGCCTGAACAGACGGAATGGTGGGGGGTCAGAGTCTCAGAATGTAGACGATGACATGGTTCGCGTTTTGTGGTCACCACTGTGCTAGCAGGTAGTATTGTATTCATACAGAAGAGCACGACACGGTTTTTTTCATGAGGGCCGTACCTCCCGTTGATTTTATTGATCTCGACCGGAATGACGACAAGTCTACGTCCTTGGTGCATTAAACCTGGAGAATACCTCAACAGGCTGACCAAGTGGACACATGTCCAGTGAAGAGCGATTCACTGGATCCGAGACGCGCATAATATTCCTACGGCTGATGTCCTTGCGCAGGACACCACCGAAAAATCGGTTACAGTAATGATGACGATGTGAGTCGAAAGCGGGACACGATAGTCGCGTGGAGAATTCTCTCCCACTTGGACTATTTTTGATATTGTTGTGACTTCTGCACCACCGGACCGCGTTCCCGTGAGCCAATTTTCTGGGCCATTCCATTCGACTTTTACTTACGACCACAGGTCCACATTGGCTCCGCTATGATGGAAATAATGGAAGAGAATCTCCCATAAACCTACAGAATTATATGCAATCATTCAGGGGCATGATGGGTCGAGCGCCGCTTATGTTATGTCTAGTCAGATATCTGAGCACCCAATTTTGGGCTACTCCTCTCCTCTGACATGTCCTTTACCACTACCAGCATTGCGCACATTCCTGTCCCTTTACTCCTTTACCTCCACACATCACGGCCCACTCTAGAATTCTTCTACATCAACATACTAGGTTGCCTCTTGGCCTGGGTCACCCACTCTTTACATCATGTCCGAGTCAGAGACTCAGGAGGCGGTTTCGCGGCATGAGACGGACAGACGATCGACTCCTGAAGGGGCTCAGAGGTGCCACATTCTGTGTCGATCTCACTGCCCAGGGTGCCATCTTCTACGCCGAGCCAAATGACGTGCGGGCCGTGCTTGATCGCATCCAGCAGCAATACCATCTTACTACTGATACTCTATTTTGGAGGTGGCATTTCATCGGATTACGACCCGCGTTTCCCTCCCCAGGGTTTCCATCAGGGAACCCCTTCATTCGAGCCTCTCATGCACCTTCTCACACCATTATCTGTGTTTCCAAAGAAACCCTACGCCAACCGGTAGAGGTAGCATCGTGCAAAGGCCCCCCGCAATGCTATCTGAGCAGTCTTCACTTTCATAGTCACGGAATAGAGGTTATCGGCAAATATGTGGATCCCCTTAAGCCGCACGGCGTTGGTCTTCTTGGCGAGCTGCTGGCCGGAGGGAGGATCTTCTGGGAAGATGTCGAGGTCACTGCCGAAGTCAACAGCCAAATCGATGTGCTAGTCAAGCAAGCTGCGACGCATGCCCGTTGCTCCCTCCTACATATTAGTAATGGGAGGCGCTTCTTCGCAATTAGCATTGGATTTAACTACCGAACATTAGAAGTTTATTTTTTCGTCGAATTCCATCACATGGTGTCAGCGGATTCCTTGTTGGGCCTCAGTACTCAGTTCCCGTGTCTGACTTGCACGCGTATGGCATTCTGAGGCCCAACGCGTGCCCGGGATTCACCTTTTAGCATTCGTTGTTTTCTACAGGTCCGAATTACACCACACGCAGCACACACCAGTATCCATGCCCTTGGCCTGTAATCGCCTTGCAATCGACACTCTCCTTTTTCCTTTCTAGTTTCCAACACATCTCGCCTCAAATCTCGCTACCGCCAACGCTTGGATCACTGACACAACAGCCGTGCGCCGCCTTGGGGACGGCGAACTGAGTCCAGGCACCCTTGTGTAGCACCTCGCCGGAGAGATATTATACCTTGTATAGAGTTACTGTAGAGTTACTGAGGACTCCTTTGTACGTTCCTTATTCATCATTTGTTCTAGAACACTGCCTCGAGCCTAGCATACTTGTATATAAACCTCCTTGCCTGGCTCAGACCCGGCATCGAGTATTGATAATCAGACCACCACCAGTGCAATCGAAGACGCTCTTTCCCCACATCTCGCGTGCTCCCGCCGGCGGTCGAGCGATTAACAACCGCCAATCCGCCCCCTCTCCTTCTTCTATTCTACTATTCCCCTTCCTTTAGAACTCACGGCGCGGACTCACTGTCTGCGCTACATGGCAGACAGGTGAGAAGCCCCACCCCGTCAGGTTTCAGAGGCTTGACAGAACCGTAGGCCTCCGAGACTTCCACCCCATAGCTATAGAACTGAAGATTGCCGAGATGGCGTCCATGAGGTAGATAGTCGTTTGTAGCATGGGGACGCAGTTGAGTAGGTGAATGAGGGGGCCGTATGAGTGATTTTCTGTGGTGAATCCACCAGGAGGGAACCGCGGACTGGCCTCCGACGACGGGCCGTCACCGAGTAATGTGCCCAGTGCCAGTGCAAGGTTGTAAGGTTGTCGGACATCTCCCAAACTGGTGTCCAGCAAGGTGCACTGGTATTCGACCCTGCCAGGAGCACAGATCTAGTTGCAAACATGAGTCTGAATGCTAGGAGGGAGGCCGATCTCTTGAGAAACCGGCTTCGCGATCTTTTTCGGGAATAGACCTGCGCAGACGGTCAAGAACGGCCGCGGCCAGAATATTGCTCGGGTCCGAAAGTTGGCCCTGTCGTCGTTGAAGCATGAAAGCGAATGATTTTTTGCAAGAGGTGAAGATGAAGGTGGACACCATATGTCATTGGAACTGACGTCATCCCGTTTTAGAGGCGGAAGTAAACTTCAATTGGGCTCCAGCCGTCGGGTCGTGTCCACCTTCTCCGGGACACAGGCATGTTGAGTGGCCAGAATGGGGATTGAACCCAGGCCTTCTGGATATATAGGTGCTCTTCCTACTGAGCTACCTGTCTCTCATAGCCAATTCTACTAGTATGTGGAATATTATGTATCCCAACAAGGCACAACTTGAACCCTAGCCTGGGTCTGTGACTCGCATCAGTTTCCACTGCCAGTGCAGACTCGGAATATGTCCAAACTACCTGACGTGAGATGATGCACCCTCCCCCCAATATCTTTATCTTTATCGTGCATATTCGAACAAGGGAAGAGCCGTGGCATTAACCGATGTTCTAGATACAATGCGAACCAGTCTCGGGCCTCGGGTGAGAGTGCACGCTTGTATGTCTCACCCAATGTGAGCCTGACTCGGAGAGCGAACTCAAGTCTCATTTTGACACAAACATAAAATTTCGACTGATCGTCGGTGTCACAGGCCGCAGGCGTGCGTCATCTGGGACTGCGAGATTCCGACTTCCCCCATTCCCTTCCCAGTCAGACACAACAAGCTTCAGTCCAGGCCACCCAAGCCACCACCCTTACCTTACGCATCTCTGTCTCCAACAACCCCCGTGACAAACACTTTGATCCTCAACCCGCCATATCTGATCACCAAGCTCTTTTCGACCGTGTCTGTGTTCAATCACCTTTTTCGTGGTAACACTACGTGACAGAGAGGTTTCGTTTGTGACTGGACACTTGGGCCTTGGGCAAGAAATCGGCGGCGCGCTTGAACAGGTAAAATGCGTCACTTGTTACTTCCACGACACCACTACCGCGCCAGCTTGGTGCGGAAGGGCGAGGCCGACAGAGTAGCTGGGGCACAACATTTTATCCGGTAATCTCTAGAATTGCTTGTTGTGCCTCCCAGTCTCTGCGTGGCCGAACCCGGGTCCAAATGACACTCATTTAGTCCTTCGCCTGCCAGTGACGCTCCCAGGCTCGGTTTTGTAGCGAGTGCACCCGTTGGTGATCGGTGAACTTGAAGGTGCCTCTTTTGCTGGCACCGAGGTTCAAGTGACATGTGTTTCGCGTCGCTGGAAAGAACTTTTCCTACTGGTACGGTAGAACGTCTCGGGGAGAGGCTATGGAACAAGGAGAGGGACAGGACGACTTGGTGGCGTTGACAGGTGCTCCGCCGTGGCTATTCACACATAGCTGTAAGGCTGCCTTGCAAAAGTGCATAAATGCACGTTTCCAGAGGACGCGTCGAACAGAACTCAGTCTTGGAAGCTCTCTCGTCAAAGTCGATGCGATTCCTTCCTTTGTTATTAGTTATCTGTTACAAGAACCCAAAAACGATTCGTACACCTCCCATTCTGTCCATTGGAGGCTTTGGAGCATACCCCTTTGACTCGGCAGCGGGCTTAGTAGTTCGAGACAAACGGTCATTCGAGACGTCCATGTGCCTCCCCTCTTCTCGATAGCCACTATCTACTAGAAAGGTGCCCCAGGGTAGGGAAAGTGAACACGTTGATCTTGCCCTGGATGCACAAGAAGGGAAAGGAGTTAAGGAATGGGGTTAATTCTCTATCCTGAAATTTTGGGTCAAACCAGTCAGTAGTCTTACTTAGCATGTGGACTGGAGTTTCTGGAGTCGGAAGTGAGCCTGGGGGGGTGTCTTTCTCATGACTAGCAGGAAAAACCGGTGCAGACAGCAGGCAGCAGGAGAAAAAAAATTGTTTGTAGGTGGCAATTGATGGGGTGGCTAGTGGCTTAGCCGGCTCAGCAGGCCCCAAGCAGTGGTGGTCCGAGTCGTTCAACCACACGCGGCTTGGCTCGGCGGGTATTGCCGCCGACTGCGGCTCCAGCTGTAGCCGGCAATTAGCCGGAGCCACCGCAACACTAGCTCCGTCGTGGCAGTTCACGCGTTCACGCATGGCTGTAAGGCTTGCCTTGCAATAGTATATAAATGTACGTTTCCAGAGGACGCTTCGAACAGAAGCCTCAGTCTTGGAATCTCTCTCTACGCATTAAAAGCGATGCGATTCCTTCCTTTGTTATTAATTGTCTGCTACAAGAACCTGATAGTGATTCGTGCATCTCCCATTCAAGTTCTATCCATTGGAGCATGCCCCTCCGACTCGACAGCGAGGTTAGTACTTCGAGATAAACGGTCATTCAAGACGCTCATGCGCCTCCTTTCTTCTCGATAGCCCCTTTGTATTAGAAAGGTGCTCCAGGGTAGCTCTCACTGCGGCACACATCGCCGACACGGGCGAACCGGCATCGGGGATCAGGCGTAGGCAAATCGACACGCTCAGCACTGGCGGCACACCACCCGCCGAGTCAACGACAGCCCCCAGCCAAACAAACAACGGAACAATGCTGGTTACCGTGGCCAGTCCGACGACCACTCAGGAAGTATTATCCACCGTTGTCGATATGTCAAGTCCGACCGGGGTGGTTGCGTCGATCCTCATCGAAATTGTCGTAGTCACTGGCACACTGGCAACCGGCACGCCCTCGATACCCACAGGGACAAATACCCCACCAGCCTCACAAGCTGCCAGCACAAGCGGCCGAGTGTCGTCAAACGGGCTCCCGCCCCTTCCTCCGTTGTTGCAGTGGTTCCAATGGGCGGTAGTAACGATCTTTGCGGTCGCTGGATGTATCTACTTGGTGCGGCGCAAGACGACGCGGTCCAGGCAGGAATATTGCTGTCACGCCGATGTACCAGGGGTATTTGACGGTGGCGGTAGAACGTGCGGGTCCAAGGACTCGTGGCTACTGGAAAGGTTGAGAAATTTTATGGCCATGTTGCCTTGTAGGGAAAGGTCACCGAGATGCCAACAAACTATTCTTCCACTTGAAACATGAACATCCTGAATCCTGATGTTTCATGTACTGTAATGGACGACGGCGTATCGATATGTTGAATGGACTGCAGGTACTATAGAAATGTATAGTATAGATTCTATTAGATTAGCTTGCGCTCAATCGCTTCCGAGTCCTTTAATCATGATTTGCGGGTGGAGTGCAAATGGTGCACTGGTGCAATCCCATCTTGTGCGGACTGGATATCGATGAATCTTCTACAATGAAATATCGAGGTGGCATCAATTCTATTAGCGCCAGTACCTCGCCACTCTTGCCACCGCCACGCATGTCGCTCCATTGCGGGGCCAAAGCGGGGGCATATGTCAACAACCAAATGGTTATATCTCCAAATTACACTACCCACGTGCGTGACGGTAGACCAGCGTCAATTTCCTGAGTACTGGCAGGGTTCCCCCTCTCCTTGTCATGGTACGGCCGGCAAAGTCGAATATTTACCCCTACTAACGCTAACGGTGCCGGGCAGCCAAAGGTCAGAGTAACGTACCTGCGATCTCACAAGCCGTCGCCAGAAGGTCCCGGGATTTGTTCAATTTATCCCTTGCTCGCAATCGACGAACCCACAGCTCGTGCGGTACGAGTGAGAATCATGATGGTAACTTGGTAATAGCTTGTGCTAAGTAAGAAAAAAAGAAGGGGCAAATACAACACAACACAGCAAACGTGGGTGATGAATGCTGCGAGCGGAAAATATCAAAAAAGGTCGAATATTGACTACGGATACAAGCATCATCTGTCATTCATTGCGATTTTCGTTCGTGACTCCCTTCCTTGTAGATTTCCTCCTGCCACCGCGTCTGCACGTAGACAAAGTCGCTGTCGTTGAAGTGAGAATAAAAGAAGGAAAAAAAGCGGCGGAAAGACGCTAAGGGGATAAAATAGTAAGCAAAAAGAGAAAGAGAGAGAAAGGCAGGTACGTGAGCAAGAATCTGATGGGGGGTCGGAGGGGAGAACGAGCGAGAAAGGTGATTGTACAACGTTGACAACTTCGTTGGATATTGCACAGTAATGCACAGAGCAGTGGATGGATTGGCTGCATAGACAGTGGGTCAAGTCTTGGGGTAAAGACAAACCCAGACGCGTAAGTGGTTAGATGTCAGAGAGATCCAGGTTGTATATTGGGGGTAAGATTGGGTAAAGCGGTCGAATGCGTGTGGATGGGGGTGAGGGGCGTATGAAAAGTAAGGCGCGAGAGACGATTAGAGAATCGAAAGACGTGAGAAGAGAATAAATGGTAGGGGAGGAGAGGAGGGGTGAGATGAGATGAGATGAGATGAGAGGTATTTGGATGAGCCGCGTGATCTAGAACCCATCACTCTAGCACTTCAAAGCGGCCCCGCTTGCCGTCGCGCTCGTCTTCAGCATCATCCAAAGAGCGTTTCTCACCTCCGATGCTGAAGCCCGCGCCGGGACCACCACCGTTTACAGCGGCGCTCAGCGAGCTATCGCCATGAACGAGACCCTGTAAGATCGCTTGGTACTGCTGTTGGGTTATGCCCATCCCAGCGAGTGGGTCGATACGCCCGCTGTCTTCGATGAGAGCATTCATCGACGGCTGCACCGCCATTGACGTTTCAGGATCCTCTTCGATACTCGTGTCTGGCGCACCGATCGAGCGAGGGAATTTACCCATCTGCTGGATCGCCTTGAGGTGTATCAGATGTTTCTAAAGCACGTGCATCACCGTCAGTCTCAGAGGTAAATAAATGAGGTGAGAAATAGGCGCATACTTCGAGCATTTCCAGAAGACCCTCTTTTGTGAACGGCTTAGGCAAGATGTCATTCATACCGGAGTGGTAGTACGTCATTATCTCGTTCGGTCTCGAGTTGCTTGTCATGGAAATAATGGGCGTCATGTGGTCAAACTGACGGATAAGGTTCGTTGCTGACACGCCGTCTAATTTGGGCATTACAATGTCCTGCGGAGTGAAGGGGGCACTATAAGTGACACAAGACGAGTCGCAGAAGATAAAAAAAAGTACCATTAGCACCAAGTCATACTTTTCGAGGTTCATCTTGTTGACAGCGCCGACGCCGTCCACAGCGACGTCAATGGTACACCCAAAGACCTGCAAGAACTTGCTCGACAGTTTCCGACTGACCGCATCGTCTTCAACCAACAGAACACGGGGCGGGACGGCCCATCCGGGAACATAGGCAGACCTCCGCACGCGTAGCCTCCCCGCGGTGGGCGGGCGCGCCGTCTCAAACTGCGGGGCAGACGGATTCGCTAGCGTTGGCGAGGAATTGGCAACATCGTTTTCCTCCGTGCCATTTAGCGGGAGCGGCAGCAGGCCACTGAGCGAGTTGGCGTCGAAGGTCCAGTTGCCGTTAGCGTCGTCCTCGCCCGAGCGAGGGAGCAGGTGGCCTAGTGTGAACACCTGTAGGCCTTCGTGTGAAATGCTTTGCGAGGGGTACTGTACTATCGGGCCATCTGTGGTTGCGGTCCCATCGGGCGGCATGACGAATGGTTCAGAACCAGAAGGGATGCTAGGCCCGTCCGCGTTAATGGGCATACTAGAGGCGACGCCCTGGGCGCTCTGTGGTCGGTTACGTTGCAACTCCTCCATACGGGCCAGCGCATCCTGACGGCTTAGTGGGAGATCCCCTTCGGGTGGGTTGAATTGGGGAACGAGTAGTCCTGCGGCAGCCGCGAAAATCTGATGTGCGCTTCTAGGTCTTGGTGGATTGCTGGCGTTGGCCGCAGAAGCACTGGTCGAGGCTTCGGGCGCTCCGCTGGTCCCTTGTGGCTGCACCGGGCCAGAGGTCGAGGCCGCTCCAGATACATTCGTACTAAACGACATGCCAACGGCTCTCCGAGAAATCTCATTCATTTGAAAGAGCGAGGCCCGGGCTACGTCGGTTTCCGGATATGAACCAATTATTCGTTGTGCTTCTTGTGTCGGAAGGAACGGATTGGCATCCGATGTGAAACTGGACAGTGCATCTTCGGTCTTTGTCTTCCCTGATAATAGGGAGTAACGTCAGCGTTTGCATTTTTAAAAAGGGAGTAAAAGTATGAAAATACGAATTGAAACAATTTTTTTTCTGTTACAACATATAACGCCCGACCAGAACCAGCCCCAATACCCATCATCGAGAGAAAAGTGGAGACGGAAAGAAACGCAAAAAAGCCACTTTTTCAAAAATTAAACTGACCATTCTCCATCTGCAAAAAGTAACTGATCAGGTTCTGCATCAGGCCATCCTGCTGCGCCATATTCCGTTGGAAGTTTACCATCTCGGTGAGCACGTTCTGATAGTTGTTCTCCAAGTGGCGTATGTGGGCAGACATGTCATCTTGCGTCTGGACGAGACGCTCAACCTGCGCTTGCAGGGCCTCAATAGTTACTGATGATGGCGAGGGCGACTCGCCGTGGGGGCCGCGCGCTGGTAATGACTTTCGTGCTGCGGGGACTTTACGCTTTATGTTCTCAAGCGCATCTCGGCGGTCGGCGTGGAAATCAGGGTGACGGAAAGTCCAGCTCTTTGTGAAAGGGATGAGATGTGACGGGATGGTAGGGGCGCAAAGCTCACGTGTTCCCCATACTGGCTGTCGTCGGTGTTCTTGACCTACGGAATACCGGACCGATTAGCGGCGCTTGCCGGAGGGGGCGAGGAGGGAAACGAGGTAAAAATGACAAACCTTGTGGAAATCGTACTTGTTGAGCTGGCGGACAAAGGACGCGAAGTTCGAATGTTTGAACATGCGAGGTAGAATGGACTTTGTGAACTCATTCATATCCTATCGCGGGAGATCAGGGGTCTAATCTCACGTCAGCGCGGGGCAGCCGATAGCGTACCTTGACTACAAAGCAGTCACCGTTAGGGCCCCACGAGACTACTCTTTGGAATGAGGGGTCTTCCAACATCCTGAGAAGATATGAACATCGTAGACAGGCATGGGAAATAGAGACGTACTTGTAGAGCTTCTTGACGAAGTCCGATGTTGGGGGCATGTTGTCCTCTGATTCCTTCGGAGGCTCTGGTTGTGATGGCGGCGGTGGCGGTGGTGGTACCGGATCATGGATTAATGGTTTGACCTTGGTCTCCTGTGGTCGGGGGGGATAACGTTCCTCTCGGGAGGAGGATGTACGTTGTGTTGGCCATGAGGATTGTGAGTTGGAGGTGGGTGGGGGAAGGGTTGGGGAAGCCGATGCAAGAGATGGATGATACGAGGCAGGAGGATACCTTGATGAGAGGTTGGGGCCTAGAGCTGGGATGGGTGGGAGGGTGTTCGATCTTGAGTAGGACGAGGGGGCGAGTTGGTGTAATTGGGATGGAGGAGGGAGTTGTGCCGACTGAAACATTTGGCGGGAGGAGTGATGCGCCTGCGACGGGAGACTGGAATATTGACTTGACTGGTCCATGACTTGATTTAAATATGACCAGTACCGAGGCAGAGGTAGAGCAGAGAACCGAGTTTAACGGGAACGGAATCAGAGTCTCAACTCAGGGCTCGCACTTGCCCCCGCTCCTCGCTCGCTTTGCCCACGGTGTGCCCGCGAGGCGATTATGTAACTTTTCCACGCTCATATCTCTCCCCTTCCCCTTTTTCCCCCTCGCTGAACCATCCCTATCTTGGTTAGCACGTCTCGTGTCTACCCCGCTCACCACCCATACCAGGTAGATTGACAAGGGGGCTGGGGAAAATACACTTTCCTCCACTCAGTCACAGTGACCGGGGTCCTGAAAAGGAATGCCCGGGCGGTAATCCCATTCTTCCCGCAACGCCTACGATTCCGCTGGGGTCTAGACCGGTCTTTGAATGCTCCAGAACTTGATCACAACGATGTCCCCTTCGTCGCCGCACAGCAACAGACACCCATCTACTACAAATTTACTCTTCTCGGTCGCCATATCCCGTACACCCATCAGCCGTAAAAGACGGCTCTAGTGAGCCCGGCCGGGTCTCGCCTGTTCGTTGTTCCCCCGCATATGGCCCCGGATTAATGTTGTTGAGCTCGCATCACAATACATCCTGTGGTGTTTCATCCTCAGTTGACAGGGGGGGATCCGTCCTTGGATGGGCGTAAGGTGCTGAGTCGGGTTGAGCATTTGCCGTCAAAAAAATCTTGCAAGTGCGGCGGATGACGCAGTTGTCAGAAGCGAATAACCATATATGTCTGAACGTTGGCATATGACATACCCCCAGCATGTCGGACGAAGTTCAGCCTCGTTAGTTATCGCCCCATATCCACGCAGAGTGTTTGATGCGTCCCTGATATGGGTTTCCCCACTCAGCCAGAAGCATCATTGTTGTTCCGTGGATATGGATGAATTGGTATCTACCATACTTCGTTGAAGCGCTGGCAAGGGGCTAGACCCCCCCAATATCGTCCCACTATCTATTAACCCTTGAGGACAGGGCAGCCTCGCAGGCGTCGTCCGTCAGTGTCCGAAGGACTCCAGACACTCCATCACCGCGGTCACCCGACTCATTGGGGCTATCCCCCCTGCCTCGTGGTCGTGCCTCAATTGCTGGCATACCATAATCCTGCTTATATCAACGCGCTCAATTTCAAGTCATGTGGGGTTGAAGGTACCCGACCATACAACACCATCCATTTATCAACATGGCAATGTCAACGCCATCAGGCAGTTTCCCCGAAAACGCCAAGGTTCCAAAGAGCGTCATTTTGAGCACGTACTGCAACACCCCTACTGTACGCAGAACAAGAATAGACGTCAGGGCTCAGGCAACGTAGATGAATATTGACGTTGTGGAAATCCACACAGAAAAATGGGCCCTGTGGCAGCCAACGTGGCCATACGTAAGCTGGAGACATGCGTTCTGGGGAATATACAGTCCAGTACGTCTTCCTCGATCATGCGCCACTCCTGTGCATCACGCGCCCCAGGGCTACAGAGCGCCCTCTCGTCACAGCTGCGCAGGGTGAGAATTTATCTGACTTGAGATGACCAGTCATTATTTCTACATGGTCAAGTCGAAGCTTGGTGGAGACGCCAAATCTGTTTCACTGCGACAGAGGGACTTAGTGTGGGTGCGCACAATCAGAGAGCGCTCCGACCCTCGAGGTATCTGAACAATCGATTCACGTGTTTTCAGATGCCCACTTCCCCGCTATATTCATCCTCGGGCTCTCGAACTCGAATAGCCTTCAGATAGAGTGTATCGATTGAGCCCAGTTTCAAATTTATACCACCTAGATGTTGCGTTCTTCTGCGCCAGTTCAGTCGCTTGGTGTGTACTGTAGTAGCACGAGGCCATGATCAAATTTATCCTTGGCGCGCGCTCTTGGCACGCCGAAACATCGACACCGACGCCGGAGTGCGCCCAACTCCCGCCCCAGTCGCCAGGGATCACGCAACAACGGAGTTCATAGGAGGAACGTGTGGATGGACAATTCAAAACGGGTTCTATTGTAAAATCGGCGAGTGTGACACGGGATTACAGGTGACACATCCAGCTCTAATGGTGCGCATGCGCCTCCTTTGCTATCTGTGCCGCATACGGGTTGCGCGGGTCATTGCGGAATGCTTCGGCTAAAAGGGCAAATGGGAAACAAGGTAGGCGAAAGAGTGGGGGTGTGAGTTAGCTGACATTGAGGTCAGACAAAACAACGCACAGCGAACTGCAGTATCTTGTGCTTTGGAGACAAGGTAGTAGGTGATGCCGCTAGCAGCGAAGAAGGGCCACAATGGCCGGAAAACCTGGGCAAAAGGATGGGGCAGAATGAGCATCACAATACCGAACTGGGCCAAGCGATCGTGTGCGCAATACATGGGCCCGCGATAGAAAAATTTGAACTCACGGGTGTGGGCCACTTGCGGAGACCGAAGAATGCCATGGATGAAGGCGAGGATGTGTTGTGCTGTTTTTTACGTCGAGTCGAGTGGGGTGTTCCGAGATGTGGCGACGGCTGGTTTGCCTTAGGGCGTGGGAATTTCGGGAGCCAAACGCCGAGAGCGGCGTTGCCGGCCCGCCTTGTGCTTGACTTGACTTTGATGCTTTCACTCTCAACACCATCCAAATCGACTGCAGCAGCGTCGTCAACAGCTTTTGCCCCGGGAGTACGTGCCATTCATTGCACCCTGGTTTCTCTCTGATAAAGTGTCGCAGTGGAGGCAATTCCCATTCTTCGATGTCGTGCTCGTCAAAGATGCGCATGACCTTGCCGAGAGTCCGCATATACTGCGCGTCGCGACCTCAATCTCAACTATCACGTCTTCGGCGTATGGCTTAGTAGTTTCTGACATGCACGGGAGCGTGCATGTACTCAACAAGGAATTCGAGTCTATATCGAGTTGGGTCGCACATGTTAATGGACGGGTAACACACATGGTCGAAAGGCGCGGGTACCTTGTGACCCTTGGCGTGCGTGTTCTGCTTCTTCTCTCGCTCGTATTCATTGTATAATGTTGACGTTGAACCCGTAGGAAGAAGACGGTGTTCGGAACCCGCTCCTCAAAATTTGGCATCTGGAGAAGACAGACAAAAACGGCGCACCTTCGTTATTACGCTCAACTAAAGTGCAGACGAGCAATCGGCCGCACCCGGTGAGCCCTTCCGACCGGGTTCTTTTTACTCTATAATGTGTTAATTTCGATTCTTCTCGTCAGGTCACGGCCATTGCCCTCTCCGCCGGCCTTGAATTCCTCGCCATTGGGCTCGGCGACGGCACAGTGATTCTCTATCGGCACCTGGATCAATCCGCTCTCTCAGGTTCCACATCCCTCACGGCCATCCCCAAGCCCCGCACTGTGCATGAGTCCCCCACAGAGCCTGTCACAGCTCTTGGCTTTCGCGAGCCTACGGACGAGACTCCCGCCACGTATCTGTTCATTGCCACCACGAGTCGCGTGTTGGTATACCAGGCATCTGGGCGCGGGAGCGGAGGCGCCGCGAGCGAAGTTCATGAAGCCGGTGCGGCCTTGGGGTGTGCCGTCATGGACTGGAAGGCGCGCGATATGGTCGTCGCGCGTGATGAGGCGATCTTCATCTGTGGAGCAGAGAACAGGGGTTCTTCGTATGCGTACGAAGGTACGCGACAAGTATCGCTGTCATATGTGTATGTTGACACCTTATTCAGGTCCCAAGACCTCCGTGCACACGCATTTGAACTATCTAGTCATTGTCTCCCCACCCCTGACTGCCAACGCGACATCTGCCTCCGCAACGATTCGGAACTTCGCTTCCCGAAACGTGGGTGCCAGCGGCACCGAGGTCACCAAGGTCACCGTGTTTGACCTCGAGAACAAGTTTGTAGCGCACAGTGAGGCATTCACAGAAGGAGTAAGAGATGTCTTCTCGCAATGGGGCAATACATACGTACTGTCCAACGACGGCAAACTTTCATGTCTCCAAGAGAAGCCGACAGCTACGAAGCTGGATATGCTTTACCGCAGAGGATACTATGTCTTGGCGTTGGACATCGCAAAGACACAGCAGATGAGCAAGGAAAGCGTGGCTCATATCCATCGGCAGTATGGAGACCACTTATATGCCAAGCCGGACTATGACGCTGCCATGCAGCAATATCTTCAAACCATCGGCTACGTACAACCAAGCTACGTCATTCGCAAGGTATTGTTTGGCAATCACCACATCTTGTGCTGTGGAACGCTGACGTTAGCTTAGTTTTTAGATGCCCAGCGTATTCACAACCTTGTCACGTATCTACAAGAATTACACTCGCTTGGAGTAGCCAACTCTGATCACACGACGCTTCTGCTCAACACATACACGAAACTTAAGGACGCTGCCCGGCTTGACAGCTTTATCAAAACTGAATCAAAGCGTGGCAGCAATGGCGCCACTGGCGAGAGTGGCACTGACGAGCTACCGTTCGACCTTGATACTGCAATTCGCGTGTGCCGTCAAGCCGGGTACTTCGAGCATGCTGCCTACCTTGCGAAGAGGTGGTCGCGGCACGAGGACTATCTGCGCATACAGGTCGAAGACACGGGCAATTTCAATGAAGCGTTGGCGTATCTGCGGCACCTGGGTTCAGAAGCCGTAAGTTTACACCTACTCCTAAAGCATCTGTTAATCGTGCTTGAACATCGTTCTACAGACCGAAAGTAGTCTTGCACGCTACGGCCGCGCCATGGTGGCGGCGCTACCTGATGAGACCACTCAACTGCTCATCGAGATTTGCACTGGCGCGGACTCTGTAGTCCCCGAACCTGATACTTTACCGACACCTTCCAAGCCTACCGGCGGTGGCTCTTACCTCTCTTATTTGGCCCTCCGCGGTCCAGCCACTGCTCCCGCACCCGCATCGCCCGTCACTTCTACCGATCCGCCTATGTCTTCTGCCGCCTCATCCCGGACAGCTCGCCCGACTGAGCGCGCCCCGCGCCGTGAAGCTACAGTTGATACTTCCCGGGCACCTTCGCCACCCTCCACGGTGCACGCGGCACCACCACCCGTAAAGCGTCCTTCTCCGCGGCTGTACTTTGCAAACTTTGTCGGTCACCGAGAGCACCTCGTTGTCTTCCTCGAGGCCGTCGCGCTTCGACGTTGGGGTGAGAGTCTTGACGGGCCGAAGGACGGTGCGACAGGTGCGAGCGACGCAGGCGTCGAGGACAGCGCCGAGGCGGCGGACCGGCAGGCCGTCTGGAACACACTGCTCGAGCTGTATCTCACGCTCGCCTCCGCGGCCGGGGAGGGCGCGCGGGGGGACGCGCTGCGCGAGAAGGCACTGCAGCTCCTGCGCGCCGCCGAGCGCCTTCCGTACGACCCGATGCACGCGCTGATCCTCTGCGCGACCCGGTCTTTCACACCGGGGCTCGTCCTACTCTGGGAGCGCCTCGGGATGCACGAAGACGTGTTGCGCTTCTGGATGGAGCAAGACCGGCGCGGCGACGACCCGAGCGCGGGGGCGGAGGTCATGCGTTGTCTGGCGCAGTACGGCGGGGAGGCGCCGCAGCTGTACAAGCTCGCGCTGCGCTTCTTTACGTCTTCGCCGGAGCTGGTGGCGAGGCACACGCGGGACCTTGCGGAGGTGCTGCGCGTGATCGAGGAGCGCGCGATCATGCCACCGCTCGTTGTCGTGCAGGTGCTCAGCCGGAACGAGGTGGCGAGCGTTGGGCTGGTGAAGGACTGGTTGCTTGCGCGCATACGGACGGCGCGCGAGGAGGTGCATACGGTGCGTTTTTTTTTTTCGAGAGCTTGGATAGCAATGATCCTGAATCTGATTTCTTACGTGCATACAGGACGAACAACTGACAGCGTCGTATCGGCTCGAGACCGCCACGAAGCTCAGGCAAGTCGAGGAACTCTCCGATCCTGACCACCCCCGGTTGTTCCACGCCACGCAGTGCTCGCAGTGTGGTGGGCACTTGGACCTCCCAAGCGTCCACTTCATGTGTAACCACAGCTTCCACCAGCGGTCTGTTCTTTATCCACCTTCCCCGATTGTTTATCGTTGCTTACAGTCGTTTGTGTGCGCCCTCGTAGATGCTTGGGCGATCATGATACAGAATGCCCACTTTGTGTGCGCGCGCACGGCGTCATACAGGAAGTACGCCGCAACAACGAGCGGCTGGCCGACCAGCACGAGCTTTTCTTGGCAGACGTCAAGGAGAACGGATTCCGTGCTGTTGCGGCAGCATTTGGCCGAGGCGTTCTCAACAGGCCCCGAATAGGGGACGTGGTAACATGACCTTGAAGAACTTTGAATTTGTCTATACCCCTGGATTTGCAACATGCGCTGTCTGATGGGCTGCTACGCCTAATGCCGTTGAGGGTGAAAAAGTATGGGATAGGATACATACACTACATGACACTGTACGTCTAGTATAGCACCTTACTCAGTCGCTGGATGCTATTGAGTAACACGTCACCCTTGCGAATCACTGTGTCTGTCTGCGCATTCTTGAGTGCTGGCCTGTTTGTCTCTACGATACCGTGTACACGGTCGATGGTCGCGTGTAGCCGTCCAGATGCAATAAACCGCGATAATTCGCTACGACGATGACCCGTTAGATACCAAACAGAAGAAAGTAGGGCTAATTTGTTAGTTGACGTACTTGTCAACAAAATCAACCGTCACTCCAAAGGCATGCGCGAGCGAGTCCAGCGTGAGCGAGGAATAGGACTGCAGCAGTTGCGCATAGGCAAGGATGCGCATCTCGCGGACATAAAAGCGGGCGTGTGGTGCAAGGAGGCGTGAGGGTAGAAGGTGGGTCTGTTCAAGGGTTGCTGTAATGCATTTGGACTGTTAGAGACGCAAAGAAATTGAACTAATGACAAGATTACCCACCGAGAGCTACGAAGAACTTGTCATAGTGGCAGTCATAAAGGTTCTTTGTAGCGTCTGCAAGCGTTGGTAGCTCCGGTAGGGCGCTGATGACCTCTGGTGCGCTGATGATCTGAGGTCTTTAGATCAGCTTGATGCTCTAAACTTCGGATGATAGAGAAAAGGCGAGCCTTCTTCTTGAGATCAACGCGGTTCAACGTCAGCGTCCCAGAAATGACAGTGAGTGACACAAAGTCGTTGTAAGACAGCAACTCTGTCGCGGTAAACGTCGAGAGCGCATCGATGAGGAGCGCACTCGCGTTTTTGAACTGGCGGATGGAGAGGAGATGAAGGCCGCGGTAGACCTTGAGGCGATTGCGACGGTCCCAATCGCCGCCCGTCTCTACAAACTCGTCCGCTTTCGCGAGGTTGGTGGATATGAGCTGGTTGTCGCCAAAGAAGAACCCGATGCGGACGAGTGTGAGGACAATGTCTATTCGCGAGCCCAGCCCGGCGGTCTTTTCGAGGGCGAGCTGCTGAGCCTCGATCGCCTTTTCCTGTATACATAGCGTGAGACCGGTGGACGTGGACGGGGAGCGTTAAAGGGTCGACATTCGACGCAGACGCACCTTCTCTCCGATTCTCGTGAGGTAGCTCGCCTTTGCCCGTAGCGCGTCGGCAATGTCACTCTCGCCCTCAGTCTCCTCTGCCTCCTTAAGCACTTGATCCAATCTTTCCAGCTCCGCGGCATTTTCCTTCTCTAATTTGTCGAGCAGGGCCTGGTCCAAAGGGAGGACGTTTGCCGCGACGACGAGGCGATAGTAGGGCGCCATCTGGTCGGCTTTGATGCCGCGGAGCAAGGCATCGCGAGCGTTGTCATGTAGGTGCGAGAGAGATGACTGCTGTAGGACAAAGCATTCCTGTGGTAGGGCAAGGTTAGGAATCGGGAGGACGTTCTCTTCTGCCATTTGGCATGAAAGTGTTTGATTTGCGTGCGTCGACGCGTACGCGTACACTACCAAATAAACCCTAACCCGAGACATACCGTTTGCGACAGATTGCGAAACGCGTCAGCCTATTACGCGTCCTCTTCAAGAAAGTCAAATAATGTCCTCCACCGCAGATTTGCTTGCAGAGGCTGGAACCCTCGGTGTCAAGAACCAGAAAAGACGAGAGGCCATATACAAACAAATCCTCGAGACTTCGAAAACAACCGTGAATCCGGACGAGCTTCGGGATCAGGAAACGGCTTTGGTTAAACTCGGAGAGTTGTACAGGGACGAGAAGTAAGTGCGCATGTTTGTTAGCTGTTCAACTCGGTTTCTAATTGTGGTCATTCAGAAATGCAGAGGGGCTGGCAGAGGTCGTCACGCTATCGCGCTCTTTCCTATCGTCTACTGCCAAGGCTAAGACCGCTAAACTAAGTGCTGCACTTTCCCTTGGTTGACGAGTCTGAAATGCTGACACTCTCCATCAAAGTCCGCAATCTACTTTCACTCTTCAACGGCATTCCAAATAGCCAGCAAACCCAGATCTCTGTCCTGAATGACAACATTGAATGGGCTAAGCGCGAGAAGCGTATATTCTTGAAGCAGAGTCTGGAAACTCGGCTCATTAGCTTGTGAGTCCTAACACTCGTCGCTTTTGGCCTGTCGCTTAGTGTGATGAATCCTTTTACCAGACAACTGGAGACTCAACAACACAAACCTGCTCTCGCGTTGATTGAAACTCTCTTGACAGAACTGCGAAGGTTGGACGACAAGATGATTCTTACTGAGGTCCATCTTCTAGAATCACGCGTCTATCGCGGAATCGGTAATCTTGCCAAGTCCAAAGTGCGTATCTCTCACCCTACCTTTTCACTCACATTCCGACGAGTCCATCCAATAGTCCTCCCTGACATCTGCTCGCACTGCTGCCAACTCGATATACTGCCCTCCACAACTCCAAGCTTCCCTAGACCTGCAGTCCGGGATTCTACACGCCGAGGACAAAGACTATACGACAGCCTACTCCTACTTTTACGAGACGTTCGAGAACTTGAGTTCCCAGGACGATCCATCTGCCCTTGGAGCGCTCAAATACATGCTCCTGTGCAAAGTAATGCTCAACTTGGTGCGTCTTCCTCCCTTGGTCTTTCTCATTTATCCCTGCTTATAACCCTGGCGTCTGCTGTGTCAGCCGGAGGACGTCAATTCCCTCTTGTCAATCAAGCTCGCTCTCAAGTATGCGCAACTTCGTGATGTCGAAAGCATGCGTGCCGTCGCCCGTGCTCATCAAACACGTGACCTCGCAGCTTTTGAGCAGACGCTGCGCGATTACCGCGAGGAATTATCGTCCGACCCGACGATCCGGTCGCACCTCGCCGCGCTATATGACACGTTACTCGAGCAGAATCTCCTGCGCATCGTTGAGCCTTATTCGGTCGTCGAGATTGAATACGTCGCACAGCAGGTCGGACAAGGGCGGCAAGACGTTGAAGCAAAGTACGCCTCTTCCTCTTGTGCTTATTTCACATGAGCTGATTGTTGGCTCCCCGGATAGACTCTCTCAGATGATTTTAGACAAGGTTTTCCACGGCGTATTAGACCAAGGACGTGGATGTTTACTGGTATTCGACGACTCTGAAACTGACGTATGTCGTCAGACTGACCCAGTTCCACTCGCTTGCTTATGTCATCATGATAGGACACGTACGGCGCTGGGATCGAGACACTCGAAGAAGTAAGCAAGGTCGTGGACTCATTGTATGCCAAGGTGGGTGAATCGCCCAAGTCATTTGTGGCCTTTGTTGACTCATGGCGTGGGATAGTCGGTGAAAATAGCATAGCATACACCTGTTTCTGTGGATTTGTATACTATTCTACTTCTCCCCATATGAATGCTCCACGTGGCGGTGTTCGACTCGCCAAACATTTGCAAGGCAGTGTTTGACGATTCCGTAGCATGAATTTCGCGAACTGTGACTGTCCCCCCGCTCTGATGCCTTCCACTTTCACCTGCCGCAGTCCGAGAAACTAATTTCAGTTCTTGGCGTCTGGGCTCTGGATGCGATATACTCTGCCACGAGATGATGACCCTGATGATCTGTACTCGGTCACGGTAGTGAGCTCGGCGGCACGGTCACAACTCTTAGTCTACTCCCATCACGGCGATGACTTATCTGATTACATCGATGAAGCCGCCAAGGAGCCACGCCACACAATTGTTGCGCGATTTAATTTGCCCCACTAGTTCAACAGGTCCGGAAACTCGCGATTGAATACGTCGCACAGGTCGGACAAGGGCGGCAAGACGTTGAGGCAAAGTGCGCCTCTTTCCTGTTGTGTTTATTTCGCATGAGCTGACTGTTGGATCCCACGATAGACTTTCAGGTGATTTAGACAAGGTTTTCCACGGGGTATTAGACCAAGGACGCGGATGTTTACTGGTATTCGATGACTCTGAAGATGACGTGTGTCGTCAGACCGACTTAGTTCCACTCGCTTCAAGTTGCTCGTTTCATCTTCAATGACATCTCGACAGGACACGTACGGCGCTGGGATCGAGACACTCGAAGAAGTGAGCAAGATCGTGGACTCATTGTATGCCAAGGTGGGTGAATTACTCAAGTCATTTGTGGCCTTTGTTGACTCATGGCGTGGGACAGTCGGCAAAAATAGCATAGCATACACTGCACCTGTTTCTGTACTATTCTACTTTTCCCCACATGAATGCTCCGCGTGGCGGTGTTCGACTCGCCAAACGTTTGCAAGGCGATGTTTGACGATTCCGCAGCATGATTTTCGCGAACTGTGACCGAGGTCCCCGGCCCGGCGCTCCTATGCCTTCCACTTTCACCCACCGCAGTTGGAAAGTAGCTCCCTAAGAGCAAAGGTTGGAGTGTACGTCTCGCCTGACGGTCTGGACAGTGAACAAGACTTACATAAACGGTATACGGTAGCCACTACATTTTATCTGGTGTGAACATATATTACATCAATAGTATTAGCAAAGGACGAAGAGCTGGGCAGGACAACATTGCGAGGTGCAGGTCCCACGTCGGCGATGACCGCGTCGAAGTTTGAATGAAGGACCTTCGAAACTGGCAGACGGGGCAGAGAAGAACATCAGCTGATACTATAGTGTCACTGTGATTAGCAATGACCTGTTGCGAGACTGATGCGCGCAGCACAGTAGTTGTCGAGTGTTGTGGGTACTGTATGGTTCCTGATAGCCTTTAGCGCTTAGCGCTTAGCCCTAGCCGACTTCGAAACACTGCGTGCAAATCAGACTATTCAGCTGAAAAATAGTTGTAGAAGACTTTAATAAAAAGTTAAATAATTCTAAGCATTTTCTTGTGCAGAAAACTTCAAAAGAAAAGTTTAAATAAATATTTGTTTTTTTTAGCAAAAAGAAAAGGTTACGAAAATCTGACAATTTGGATGACAATTGTCAGATTTTCATAGCCTTTTCTTTTTGCTAAAAATATTTATCTAAACCTTTCTTCTGAAGTTTTCTGCACAAGAAAATGCTTAGAATTATTTAACCTTTTATTAAAGTTTTCTACAACTATTTTTTAGTTGAATAGTCTGCTTTGCACGGAGTGAACAGTGAACAGTGATAAATTCGGCCAACTACGCCACATGATA
>Ga0307510_10001988_pt1 | contig 23033 bp, 27 predicted proteins | sample 12_EM_MG_FD_207224 | JGI IMG/M metagenome (GOLD analysis project Ga0307510, IMG submission 207224) | Populus trichocarpa ectomycorrhiza microbial communities from riparian zone in the Pacific Northwest, United States - 12_EM | ecosystem: Host-associated > Plants > Roots > Unclassified | place...
TCCATCTGTGTAAGCATTTGATTTACCACACGATCGGTGACACCGGTAGAATCGTGGCCACGCTTCGGTGCAATACTGTCGAATTCGTCAAAAAATAAGACGCAGGGTTTTGCGCCGCTGGCACGCTCGAAGAGGTCGCGGACGGACTTTTCCGAAGCTCCAATGTACTTGTTAAGAATTTCGGGACCTTTGACGGAAATGAAATTGAGGCCGCATTCTCCGGCTACCGCACTTGCTAGAAGGGTTTTTCCGCATCCAGGATAGCCATAGAGAAGGAGGCCGCTACGGAGACGTAGGGGGCAACTGGCAAAGATGGGGGCATATTTGGTGGGCCATTCAAGCGTTTCTAGGAGGATTTTGCGGGTTTCCGTTAAACCGCCGATATCTTTCCAGCTTGCGCCAGAGGTCTGCAGCTTTACGCCCCGGAGTCCAGCGGGGACAAAGCCTCGGAGGGCAGAGTCGAAGTCCATACGCCTGAGAGTTAGTGTTGGCGACTCTTTAGATTCGCCTGTGTCGACCATGCGGACGACGGCCTCGTGTCTAGCACGGCCGACGAGGAGGACCAAGTCTCCGGGCATATACCCCTCAGTTTTAGCGGCAATATCGCGGAGTTCAAGACCTTTCTCCAAGACTCCCGAAGTAACCCCGACAACGCCTTCCAGTACTGTACGACGACCCTCCTTCGACATTGCTTTGAGCGAGAGTGCTTCACGGAATACGTGACCGCCGACAACCAGGCTATGCATGCTTTCCTTTGCCTGACAGCTAGCCAAGACGACTACGCCTCCGCGTCCGCCAGCACCGCCAGGCGATGTGTGCTTCCTAACCGTGGCCACGACGACCTCGGCGATTTGCCTCACTCGAGAGTTGTCTTGATTTTCGGACTCAGAGGCGCAGAGCCTGTCGAGATCATCGAGGAGAAGGATGGAATGGCCAGTCTTTCCAGCTGCCCATAAGGCCTCAGTGAACCAGCGGGTAACATTTTCTTTAACTGTGCCTACACGCTCTTCGGAAAGTCTCGAAAGAGAGCCAGGGTCTACGATCCTATGGAAATGTGGGGCTCCAGAGAGACGCTTTGCGATGAGGCGGAGGATTGAAGTCTTGCCCGATCCGTGAGCACCAGAAAGTAATACCGAGGAAGAAGACAGTAAATGGTTGGTGACCGAGAAAAGGATGTCGTCCACACCCACAATCGGCTGATCAGATTCAGTTTCCGGGACGAACAATGTTTCCGAGACGGCCGCTGGCGGAGGAATAGGCTTAGGTACAAGTGACCCAATCTCAAGTGGGAGCTTTTTGTCCGCCGCTAGAACCCACTTGATATACTGCGACGCCTCCCCACCCTCGCCAGCAGAAACCTCAATCTTGAGGATTCCACCGGCAGCAATTGGCGAATCCCGAATCGCCGGGAGGACAAGTCCGTCGGTTAGAGCGCCCTCAAGCACACCTTCCCCAGGGGAAACCGAAGTCTTGTCCTCCTCTATCATGGCCTTTGTCCCGTTACGCTGTCTATGGGGGCCCAAAACCTCTTGCAACCTTGCAACAGCCATTTCCTCTAGACGTTTAGTTCCACCACCCCATTTCAACCCGTCCTGTTTCTCAGTCCCCTGGAATGGAAAGACCTTGATTTTCGAGAGCAGTTTCTGAGGCACTTGTTGCGGCGCAGGCTCAAGGCGTATCATGTCACCTACTTGCCCAGGCAGAAGATGTAAAGCAGCAGAAAGCAGCCTGGACAATGCTACGTGTTTCCCGTCTGGTGCAGAGTCCCAGGGACGTACGACCGCGATTATCTTGGAAGCCGGAATCACCTCCGGTGCTGCGTCCTTTTTGTCCTTTTTGTCCTTCTCCTCCGGTTGCTGCTGCTGTTGAGACGGATCTTGGGGTGGAGCTATAGCTGGAGGCCGGACAACCGAAACCGCAACGTGAGAGACACTCCGAAGGTGCCTCGAAGACATGAGCAATGTAGGATCTAGGTAGACCGAAAATCCTTTTCCACCAGCAGCAACCTCTTCTCTATCCTCATCCCCTTCTATAACCTCCTCCTCTTCCTCGTCGTCATCCGTCCTCGGAAGGTACCGTTCAGCAGGCAGCGAGACACCCCGGAAAAACATCGCCCCCGCGCCCCCACCATCACTCCGCCTCTTCATTGCAGTTTTCACGGTGCTAGTAGCCGACTTTGCACCCTGACTCTGTCGGCGCTGCCGCTTCTTCGGTGCAACAATAATCTCGGCTTCCGGCGAAACCTTAGCGAAACCATTCGGCGAGGAAAGAGCGCTTTCTGGTTCAACCTTTGTCACTCTTATAGAGGCCGTAGATGTAGGAGATAGGTATACCGAGACCGGATGTGCGGGAGAGACACAGCGGATCTGCGAAATAAGATTCAGTTCCAGAAAGTCTGCATGTAGCTCTATTATCTCCCAATCACTCGCGGTAAGGGGTTCGATGTGAAAGGTGTGCGCCGGCGTAGGGTCCAAATGGAGGTGAATAGAAACCTAATCAGATCAACACAATCCCTCATTTGTTAAGCCTCAACATGGCCCCGTAGAGTGGAGCAAACCTTGGATCCCTCAGACAATCCCACACTCCTAGCAAACGCAGGATCCATCTCTGCCACCGCCTCCTCCGACCTCCCTGACCCCACACCGGGCTTCCTTTTACTCTGCATTCCCGTCCATCCGGCATACGCGCTCCTGGTAGTTGTAGCGGTTGACCCTCCACCGACAGTGGCACGGAATGATAACTCGACAATAACATTCTGTGCTGGAGTATTTGAAGATACCAGAACGTTGACAAGCGGGATTGGAAGGTTGAGAAGACAGTTCTTCAGTGGTGTCAAAGAGACAACCGCGGGGGTAGCGGGGGGTGAGGGCTTCCGGGACATGGTTGTCGGAGGGGATTTTAAAATAATTAATTATCGTACAGATTCCTTACTCAGAATAACCGTGATTTGTATATGAACCGATAGTGCAGGGAGTGACGGTCGAGTATTATGGGGGGTATTGAATATCGAAATGGAATATTAATAATGCGTGATGAGAAAGCGATATTATGATGCACAGTAGGTAGGTAGGTAGGTAGGCCCAGTGGTGAAAAGATTTGGGGAAAGCTCTACTGTAGCAAATCTCGGAGCTTCATCTAAATCCCAGGCGACCTGAATCCCATGTGCCTCGGCTGTTACTGTACTGAATTCAGAGGTGGATGTTGACCAATTTGTTGGTTCCGATCGTTAATCTCCTAATCAGGGCAATTATGGGACTAGATGAGAAATTTACCCCTATTAAATACAAATCGGGTAATGAATAAACAACGCGGCTGCCGGAATGCAGCAAACGCGAACATCTTCCATCCAAATTGGTTCGCGAGAAACAGCAAAAGCCCCAGTCAAGCGCCTCCCTTCAATCCCATTGCTCAAACCACAATTCTCACCAACCATCCCATCCCCTCCATCCGCCACTTTCACAACCCATTGAGGTCACGAGATTTATCAAGGGTCGTCAGGAGGTAATACACAACAATAATGTCTAAGCTTCCTGTTATCAAACTACCCGAGGACATCGATTATGAGAAACAACAAGGTTTGTTTTCCCTCCATTGCTTGTTACTCTGGAATTAGACTTACAATGTTTGAATAGTTGCCTTTGAGGCTTTCCTTACGGGATTCAAATCAACCCTTTCAACAGAGGAGGCTGCCCGTGACGCGCTATCGAATCTGAACATGCAGGACGAGGATGAAGACCTCACCGATACACCCCGCCGTCGTGCAACACGCTCTGGTGGAAGAAGCCGTGCAAGAAGACCGAGAGCTGCGGTTCAGGAGCCCAAATTAAAGTACATGCTACAGCTCCAGGAGATTGCTAACAGAACACGGGATTCTATCACTATCGAACTGGATGATTTGAGGAGTGTAGGTGTCTTTGGTACGGGTGCGAAAAGACTGAGCTGATATGGCGAGTGACAGTTCGAGGATTCAGGCCTTGTCGAAGAAGCAGTAGGATTGGTCAAAGCGGTGGACAAGAACGCTGCGCATTACATTGAGATCTTTTCGAGGGCCATTGATAAAGTTATGCCCCCAGAGACTGTAGACACTACGTATGCTACCATATCTGCCCATATGTCATCAGGTGCTAACAGTGTTTCAGCTACAATGATGATGTCCTCGATGTTATTCTCACACAACGTCGCAATCGCAATGCCACTGCTGAGAGTGATTCAGCCGACCCGCTTTCGCTCGATGCACCCCCTCAGCTCTTCCCCGCGATGCTTACCCGTCGCTACCAGGTGTATTTCAAGCCCTTGACACCATCAGGCGACTCAGGCAAAAAAGCGCTCGCAGTGCGTAACGTTCGTGGTAGTCACCTAGGCCATTTGATCACCATTCGTGGTATTGCAACCCGTGTGTCGGACGTCAAGCCCACTGTGCTCGTCAATGCATATACTTGCGACAGGTGTGGCTGTGAGATATTCCAAGAGGTCAAGACCAAGAGCTTTGCTCCGTTAGTCGATTGCCCTTCACAAGAGTGCAAGAACAATGATGCGAGAGGTCAACTTTTTATGTCGACTCGTGCGTCCAAATTCTTGCCATTCCAGGAAATCAAGATTCAGGAAATGGCAGATCAAGTACCTGTCGGACACATCCCCCGAACCCTCACGGTGCATGCCCATGGCTCTCAGACAAGATGTGTCAACCCTGGAGATGTTGTCGACATTGCAGGAATCTTCCTGCCAACACCATACACCGGCTTCAAAGCTATCAAAGCAGGTCTATTAACGGATACCTACCTTGAAGCCATGCACTTTGAGCAACACAAGAAACAATACGACGACATAGTGATCGATACCCGAACTGTCCAACGTATCGAAGAGCTCCGAGCACAGGGCAATCTTTACGATACCCTCGCCAAGTCCATTGCCCCCGAGATCTTCGGTCACGAGGACGTGAAGAAATGTCTCCTCCTCCTCCTCATCGGCGGTGTAACTAAAGAAATGGGCGATGGAATGAGGATCCGAGGTGATATCAACGTCTGCTTGATGGGAGACCCTGGAGTAGCCAAATCCCAGCTCCTAAAATATATCACCAAAGTCGCTCCCCGTGGAATCTATACCACAGGTCGTGGATCCTCCGGTGTCGGTCTCACGGCCGCCGTCATGCGTGATCCAGTTACGGATGAGATGGTTCTCGAAGGCGGAGCCCTTGTGCTGGCAGACAACGGTATCTGCTGCATCGACGAGTTTGACAAGATGGATGACTCGGATCGTACATCAATTCACGAAGTCATGGAGCAGCAAACAATCTCCATTTCCAAAGCCGGTATCACCACATCCCTAAACGCACGTACTTCCATCCTCGCGGCAGCGAATCCTCTCTACGGCCGTTACAACCCCAAGATCTCCCCCGTGGAAAACATCAACCTCCCTGCTGCCCTCCTCTCCCGCTTCGACATCCTCTTCCTAATTCTAGACACCCCCACCCGCGAAGGCGACGAAGAACTCGGCCGCCACGTCACATTCGTGCACATGGAGAATCGCCATCCCGAAATGGACTTCGAGCCCTTGACCCCGCAAGAAATGCGCATCTACATTGCCCAGGCCAGAACCAAACGACCCATCATCCCTAAGGAAGTAGCAGACTACATGGTCGGCGCGTACGTCAACATGCGCAAGGCCGCGAAAAAGGCGGAAAAGGACAACAAGTCCTTCACCCACGCATCTCCCCGTACCCTTCTCGGCATCATCCGTCTCTCCCAGGCTCTCGCCCGTCTACGGTTCGCCGACACAGTCGTGATCGAGGACGCTGATGAGGCGCTCAGACTCATCGAAGTGTCCAAAGCCTCGCTGCAGGAGAAGAGTGACTGGGATGAGGACAATACCGTTTCCTCGAAGATCTACAACATTATCCGAACCCTAGCCTTTGGCGCTAGTGACGGCAGTGGTGAGTTGAATATGAGGAACGTCCGGGAAAGGGTTCTGGCGAAGGGTTTCACGGACGATCAGTTGGCCGACGTGATCGATGAGTATTCCGCGTTGGATATTTGGCAGGTGGCCGGGGAGGGTACTAGACTCGTGTTTGTCGGAGCGGAAATTGATGATGCTGAGGAGATGGACGTCGACATGAGCTAGTTTTTGGTTTTTCCTTTTCCCTTTATCTCTATCGGTTTTCTCCAGTATTGTAAGTCAGTCTGGGTTGCGCGGTATGATATTCTCGAATGTGTGATACCCTGTGTCCGAAAATACAACATGATAGATGATGTCTAGTCTTCTTTTCCAACCCCCAACGAAAAAGTGAATGTGCACGAATATGACACCTGTATCAAATCCTCTACAATAGGCCTAAATTCCAACTTGTAACTAGACATATTACGAAAGAAGCGAAATAGGGAAAAACCAGCGCCTACTTGCAGGCTTTCCGCCACCCCCCCCCTTGCGCGGCGGCGGCGGAGGTGGTGAAGGAATTACCCACATCCGCAGTAAGTCTGGCCGTACTCGTAGCACCACCTTGTGTCAGCGCCGGCCCTTGCAGCTACCCAACCCTACCAGCCATGGGCTCGCAATTCCCCTTGGGCAACTCAAGCAGATACTCCTTCCTAGCAGCAATACTCGCGACAGCCATCCCGAGATTCCGAAACACCGCTTCAGCAGTATGATCTGCCGGAGTAGAACATCCATTCCCAATATCTGCCACCAGAATCTCCCGCAACGTATCCGAAAACTCCTCCCCAGCCGGCGGGCTCCCTTGCTGAATAGTCACAGACGAGTAGGGCATCTTCCACCCACGACTAAAACCAAATCCAGGCAACGCCGACTAGGAGTTCCGTTGGTAGCTTGAAGCTGAATCCCTGGCTATTCGAGACATGCCATCGCGGATAGGTCCCTGGGTGTGAGTGCAGTATGCGATCGTGTCCTTTGGTCTTGCTAGGTCCCGGCCCGGGTTTTGTGGACGATCGATGGGTGAGCGGCCTCGAAGGGCCATGTGTGCCGCGGCGTGGCTGGAGAAGTGAAAATAGCTAAGGGAATTAATGCAGACACGAACTGCAGGGATGCTCGAGTGACATAGTGTGATTGAACATACATCGAGGAGTGAAGCATCACATTCTCTCTCTGAAGCCCTTTCACAGAGAGTCCATCTTCTTTCACCCATTTGCCAGACACTGGGACACACCTGTATCTCGTCGATTAGCTCTACCCACCGCTCCCGAGCCTTCCTATTTTCATTCATGTACACCATACCTTGGTCACGGTCATTCTAAACATACCTAAACGCCGCGAGGAGCCTAGAAAACCTGCGCAATCTCAGCCCTAGAAGCCTTCTGGCCTAGCTGCTCGATTCCAACCAACTCAAAACAAGCAACCTAGCGAACTCCAAACAAGATATTACCTAGGACCGGACGAGGCCCGGGCCATATCTAAATGGGAGTAATGTTTTATTGAAATCACACGTAGTCACTCGCGGGAGATCCTAGGACCCTTCAATTCTATTTCCGCCCACACCATTTAGCTTTACTAGCTTGAATGCATAGGGGAAATAGAGAGAGGTTAGTCTGCTGTTTTCTACCTCAAACTCCTTATCGAATTCAATTTCCATTCCCCCATCGCACTCGGCTTCCAGCCCCTCCAAAAATGTTGGCCATATCCCCAACCCCCCAAGTAGGTACCCACCCTGCCCCTCTGTGGGGGTTGAGATATCATAGTTACATCAAGGCTCACGAGTTTCCACTAAGTCAGCTGAGCTATCCCTTTTTACCAATTGAGAAAACACCATAGGGGCAGTACTATGCAGTTAATAAATCTTTAACCTTAATTCGTTGAGGTACTTAGTCCCACGCAGGGGCAGGGGCAGAGCGAGATGACCAAATTGGAACCTGGGAGGGGGGGATAGAAAAGCCATGGTCATAAATCCCGTTATCTTGTCCAACACCCAAAACTAACGGAGCAGACGGGAGTATACATAAAACGCGGCAAAGGCATCCCGATCCCCCATGGATCACGGCAAATATCTCTGCCCCTCCCCGATTGTCTCCGTTCCTCTGCACGCTCCCGTCTAACAAAAGAAAGGCGTATCCAGAGAACTTTTCCCCTAAATCGCCATAACTTCAGAAGAAATGGGATGGCCCTCAACACTCCCCAAGCATAAGGAACTTCCAGCATCATACCCAGCGCTGGAGCTGTATCTTGCGGCTCTAAGCTCTGCTCCTAGGGTTTCCTAATATAAAGAGCTCCTCATCCCTCTGCAATCCCTCTGGCAACGATGGATAACATGTACCCGGAACCTAAGTACCAACTCCTTGGTTTAGCTAAAGCACTGCAGAGAGAGGTATCATACCCCTCGCCTGGCCCAGGGGAGACAGATACAAAAGGCAAACCGAGACCTCCAGTGAAATCCCGACAATCCCAAGTTTAGGTCACTAGGAATCACTTCGAAATTATTGACAGTGCACCTGCACCTAACCAAACCCGACTACTCTCCCAGCTAAATGACAGATCTACTATCTAAGCCCACACTCCCCAGAGATACGTTCCTCGCTACCCCCCCCCCCCCCCCCCTTTCCAGCACACATCCCGCAATAGACCTCACGATAAAAGGCAATCTGCTTTAGCCAGCATGCTACATAATTCCCCATAAATTTAGCAATCCAACCTAGGACAAAAAGACCCCTGCTAAAGCGCTCTATCACCAGAAGTGTGTATTTCTGAGGAGGCGCGAACCCCCAACCTGGGAAGTCCAAGTAAACATAGACTAAGCAATTATCGTCAGGCCATTTCCCCCGCTCCCGATGGTGCCTCCTTTCGCCGAACCCACACCAGGACACTCAACCCCCTGTCGCTGACAACGTGTCGTTGAACTCGGCTACCTAGAAGAGGAGGCAGCGGCTGAATGCAATATATCTACCCCGGCTGCTGGAGATTCTCCGTATCCTCAGTCACCTGCATAGTTTGTAATTAATTGCAAGACATTACCGCCATGGGCGAGCCAGAAAAATAATTGAAAGCCGTAGTTCAGGTACCATAAGGACAAACTCTGGGGGTGTCCGTTATGTTCAGAAATAGATCTCGAAACGACAAGGTTCCTTGCCCAGTCTTCCCGTGGGGTGGCCCAGTTGAAGCGGAACACACTGCCCAGGAATAACTACTTTGTGTCCCAGGCTTCAACTCTACTGCGCGAGTATCCTCAAAGGGCTAGGGACTACTACACCAGTGACTACTTTAGTCATGGTGTTGCCACCATCTGATGATACCCTCATAGGCTAGCCCTGCTGACCGCAAATTCCGAGTGACCACATGTGACCTGACTAACCACCCCAAAACCCTATGATCCATCCCAATGAGGAAGGTAAAATAAAAAGCATTCCAATCTCCTTGACAAACCAAAAATCCCACCCCACTATCACCCCCACCACCACCCGCCAGCCACGCATAACACCACCTTAACAATCCCTCACCACTTACCACAACACATAACACCAAATTGCGATGTTGCCAAAATACTCCCCCTTCCGCTTAACCGCGCTCCGCATCTCTACCCCCTTCCCACCAGCAACAACCATCCTCCGACACACACACCGCAATGCCTCCACCTCCACCACCACCGGCAGCAGCACAAGCACCATCTCGACCGCAGCCTCCCCCCAGGCCAACCAAAAACTAGATTGGGAAACCTTCCTACAGCTCCGCAAGCAACGACGCAGGTACAACCTCATCTCCTCAATCTTCACCAGTGCCGTCGGTACGACCGCAGGCGTCAGCTACCTCGCCAACAAGGAGATCGACCCAACGCAGATGATAATGGGCATGGATCCGATAATTCTCTTTGGCATTGCTACCGTTAGCTGTGGGGCGCTGGGGTGGCTTGCCGGGCCGGTTTTGGGGAGTAGTGCTTTTTCGGTGGTAAAGAGGCGGGTTATGGGACAGATTAATGAGGTATGTCGTCCTCTCGCTATTCCTCCTAGAAGGATGGGGGAGGAGGTAGGGGGTGAAGGGGGTGAATGGGAGAAGTGCTAATTAGACACAGCGAGAGCGAGAATTCCTCCAGCACATCAAGAAGAATCGCGTCGACCCCTCCTTCCAAAGTTTCCGTAATCCCGTCCCAGATTACTACGGGGAGAAGATTGGTAGTATCAAGCAGTACAAGCAATGGCTGAAAGATCAGAGAGCGTATAATCGGAAGAGTTTTTTGTGAGGGCTTCTCTCCCTCACTGTAAGTTTTCGTAGCCATAGAAGGCGGAAGATGGGGGCGGAAGATGGGAGGGGGAGGTAAGGGGTTATTGTACAGCTTCACTCTTCTCGCTTTAATCCTTTTGTTCCTTTATTTTCTTTTGTTTTCTTCTTTCATACAACATTACCTGTTACTTCTTTCTGCCGGATTGGAAAATTCTATATTTCTCTCCCTTCTCCCTAGTTGCTTGATTGCCTTGGATTTCTGACGGATGGGCGAACGAACGAACGAACGAGCTTAGGAGGGAAGGAAGAAGGGAAGGAAGGAAAGGAGGAGCAACAAATTGGGCTCCTCTTCCTCTAGAAAGGAAAAAATTCGAACAAAAAATCACTATGTTGTATAATATAATATACACCGGGCGACCCGCATCTCTTTAACAAATGAGCTTCTACATACCACTACCACTGCCACCACCACCGTCATTAGGGACTAGACCCTCTTTGCCCTATCCCTTTTCCCATCACCCCCACAAGCACTCTCCTCACGACAGAAAACAATCTTACAACCAACCCCCCACCGCCCCTTGGACCACTCTCCCTCCCTATCCCCATCCCCGTACTCCCCAGCACGCTTCCCGGACCCTGATTGTTACAAAGCGCAACCAACACCCTCTTTCTATCTAATCAGGCAGCCCATACACAACCTCATCGCAATCGCCCTCACAGGAGACCAGAGCATAGGATGTTGAGAATAATCGATGCGGAGGTAATGATCGGCTACGAGGGTTTTACGCAGTGGAGTGGAACGGCTCAAGCAAAGGCACAGAGTCTCCACTAAGCGGTGAAGAAGTTCATGATTGGGTTGAGTTGAGTGTCAAGAAGAAGGAGAAAGTCTATGAGGGTAGTCGAGAACAGAAAGCAAGGGGCGAGGCGAGGAAGAAAAAAAAAAACAAGAAGGCATGAAAAACAAGTATGATGGAAGAAAACTTTTCATACAGTAGTTTGCGCTTTTTTTCCCCTTCGCTTATAGTGCACACGCGTGTACCACTTTCTGCGGCCTCAGAGTGCGGGCACATCCGGCATCAAGTGCGGCCATTTCCGACATCCTCCTCACCGAGTGACCCACCATGACCAACTACGGTAGCTAAAATCTCGATCACAACCAACCAACCCGTCAAAACTTATCCGCACATATTAAAAGAAAAATAAGGATAAAAGAGTCATGTATGATAACCATTAAATTTTTATAATAATATTATAATATCTATCGCACATCACGCTCTGCCTACCTGCAACACTACACTATACTACACCACGACTATGACCAGCCAAATTTCCAAGCACTACTAAAATCCTGTATAACATACAACATATTGGCCAAACGGGTCATGCAACTTAACCCCCCAAGGTAATTTGCTGTGCCAGATCAGATCGGACCGGATTGGGGGCGCAGGTAGGCGGCAGGAGGAGGGAAGGCGGTCATGTTAGGTTAAATTTTAAAGCAAAGCAAAGTTAGTTGTACGATATAGTGCAGGCATAGTACAAAAGTGAATGCAAGAAGAAAAACCCGAAAAAAAGGGCATTTCCCTATGCCAAGGTATCCAGCTGCCGATCCAGCGTGTATTCTCTCCGCTCCTCCCCTCCCCTCGGGTCAGGAGGAATCTGTTTGCCCAATGACAAATTGTAAATAATGCTGGTAATATGCAAGCCGAAAGAAATAAAAAATTGAAATAAAAATTGACCCCCCAATATAAGTCACTCCTCCGCTCCCACCTTGGGTTTTTTTTCTTCAATCGACTTGCATTAATAGTATGTTTGCCATTGGATGAAAGGTAGAAGAAAAAGAGATTTCTGTTTTTTAAAGGGTTGTAAAAAGAACACGCAGCTACACACACCACACATAAAAAAGAAAAAGAGAAAAAGAACAAGCTACCCAGTATTATTTTTTTCCCCTTCTCTCCCTCCTCGCTCCTTTCCTTGCCCGCCCTCTCTAGCACACTGATCCTTCTATTGCTCCAGTAAAGTAGAAGCTCCAGTGCTTGTCTCTATGCTGAAATGCTCAAGACAAATGAGAAAGAAGCCGATCAAACCCGAAACACAACTATGGAAAAGAAAAAAGGAAGGAAAAAAAAAACCACCCAACCGACCAATCATGATGCAAAAGAGAAAAACAAACGTAATGAACCATGAAAGACCCCACAATCAACAACGCCGGGTAGATGTGAATAAAACTTTTCTTCTTTCGTGTGTGTGCCCTTTGAATAGAGAAAAAACCCATGAAAAAAATAGTAAAAGAGATGAAAAGCAGAACATAAAACATTGCAAGCAACAAAAAGAGGGCCAAAGCCCTCTCACCCCGTAAATCCGTCTCATTTCCCCAGGTCAGTATTGCCCAGCCTCAGCAGAACTTGTAAAAGGTAACAAGGAAAAAAAAAAGCAGAAACCCCAGTTGGAAGCCGTCTATACCCAATTGCATAACAACCTGTGTTTCCGAACGCTGCCGATGAAAGACATGAAGAAACAAGAAGAAAAAGGAAAAAGAAACTTCATTTAAAGGGTGAAGAAATTGATATAGAGAGGGATCGTAAGAAATCACAAAGCAGTCAAAAGCAAAAGGCTCACAAAACCCCAAATATTGCGCCATGTTTTAAACCTTCCTTCGCTTCCTTTCTTTTTGATGCAAGCAGAAAAAATCGATGAAATGTTACTTTTTTGTCCAAGGAAGGAAAAGGCCAAACATACGCAATTCTGTCGGACGGAACTACCACCAAGAGGTGCCACCGGGGTTGCCATAGCTTCCGCCCCCGTGGCCACCCCCTCCTCCACCGCTGTATCCACCACCATAGCCGGATCCTCCACCACTGGGGTAGCCTATCGTGCAATGTTAGCAATCCTGGCGATTGAAGTACCGTAGAGGTAGTGGGAAACATACCGCCACCGCCACCGCCACCACCGTAACCATTACTTGAGCCACCATAGCCACCACTACCACTACCACCACCGCCGTACTTTCTGAAATCACGGCTGGCATTGCCGCCGCCGCGCCCTCTTCCACCGGGCCTGCCACCGCCGCCACGACCACCTCCGGAAAATCCACTCTCCCTGGCAATTGTTTCCAAGAACGGAGGGACTTCCTGATTGGCTTCTTTGAGCAAATCAAGAAGATCTCTAACAACGCCGCGATTACTGCGATTAAAAAAGGCAGTAGCAATGCCAGTATTACCAGCACGACCTGTACGGCCGATACGATGAACGTAGTCATCGATATCGGTAGGAAGATCGTAATTAATAACGTGAGTGACGTTAGGAATATCAAGACCTCTAGCAGCCACAGCAGTTGCAACCATGACTGGACAACGACCAGTGCGGAACATCTCAAGAGCGCGCTCACGCTCGCGTTGTGTACGATCCCCGTGAATGGAGGTTGCTGGAAAGTTTTGATTCAGCAAGAAATCGCTCAAAGAATCCGCACTGCGCTTGGTTTCCACAAAGATAAGTGTAAGGCCACCACTATGTGTATGGAGAATGTCCAAAAGCACGGAGCGCTTATCCTGGTCCTCGACATATTCGACTTTCTGGGTAATGTTCTCGGAGGTGGAACCAACACGACCGACGGAAAGGAAGATGTAATCCTTCAAAAAATCTCTAGCGAGCATTTGGATGTCACGGGGAAAGGTAGCAGAAAACATGAGTGTCTGGCGAGCATCAGTCTTGGGCATATCTTCGCCCTCAACAATCCGACGGATCTGAGGTTCAAAACCCATGTCCAACATGCGGTCAGCTTCGTCAAGGACGAGATATTTGATGTTTGACAGTGATATACGACCGCGCTCAATCAGGTCAACCAGACGCCCAGGAGTAGCAACCAAAAGATCACAGCCACGCTCAATCAAACGCAATTGAGATCCAATGTCGGCACCACCATACACCACACAGGGGCGAACCCACGAGCGGTAGGCGAACTTACGGGACTCTTCATAAATTTGGGAAACAAGCTCACGAGTGGGAGCCAAAATAAGAGCAGTGGGATAGGCTTTGCGTTGACGGCCATAACCAGCACTTGAGCTTGCAGGGGCAGAAGTGGGTCCTTGAAGGAACGATTGGGAAAGTATCGGAAAAAGGAAACCGCCTGTCTTTCCAGAACCTAATAACAGTTAGCTGGTATGTGAAGATGGATGAGAATGAGAATTACCAGTTTGTGCACAAGCCATTAGATCTCTACCGCCCATAACGATAGGGATCGAATACTTTTGAACGGGGGTAGGGCTCTTATAGTGTGCAAGCTCAATATTGGACAACAAATGAGGATCCAAAGGCGGACTAGTGAACCGGATGACGGGCTCAGGAACATCGTGGCCAGAAGCCTCAACCGGGATATCGTCATATTTCTCAAAATTTATACCGGTGGCTTGTTTGGTAGGATCATTGGGGACGCCAAAGAGCTCACGCTCGGTACGAGGATTAGGAGGTCCGGGGATATGTTTGCCATCGGCCCAACGGCCGTCTCCGGAACCCCCACGATTACCACCACTGCCCGGGTTGCCATATGCGTTGGGGTCAAAGGAGCGTTGAGGGCGGGGAGGGGGAGCATCCCAATTACTACCTGCAGCACGAGGAGTGAAAGATGGGGCACTGGCCCAACCATTACCATGGGAAGCAGGACCGGCCGACTCTTGAGGAGTTGGGCTAAGTTGAGAATTAGCACGGTGTCACCAACATCAGATTCGGGGGGTGGAGAGTCAGAAACTATAGGATGAAAGTACGGATTGCAAGGCAAACAGGAAATAAAATCATGTTGAAAGCCGAATGGCAACACCAAGAAAAGATGGTGGAAGACGAAGAAAACTGATAGAAATGTTGATGACATACCCGTTACTCCATCTAGAGGATTGAACGCCATTTGCTGTGCCGTTCTGGGCAGGGGAAACCATGACAGGCGCAGGGCTGGCGTTGGATCTGGCAGCACCCCTCAGATGGGGAGGGATATAGGTCCGACCACCACTCCCAGAAGAATGATTAGAGGCTCCAGAAGACGGAACCCCATCAGCGGCATGAATCGAGTCACCCATGCCCAAGTTGGACATGCGTTGGTTAAGTTCAGCCATGAGCAGAAAGCCTTTTTTAGTGTTGGTTGGTTGGTGGTTTCGGTAAATATAGCTGAATGAATGTGTTTGAGGAGATGGAAGTCCGGTGCCGAAAAGTAATCCGAGGAAACAATAATCTGCGAACCAAGAAAGAAACCGAGGCGTTGGTTAAGGGCGAATAAGGACTCCAAAGACTCCTGTGTACGTGTGAACGAAAGAAAAAAGGATGCGAAGAAAAGCTGGTATAGAACACTTCCTTCTGGATCACTCCTGTCTATGGATGTCGTAACGTCGCAAAGAAAGGAAGGATGAAAAAGGACTGGAATCTAAGAAGAGAAACGAAGGAAGGCTAAGATCCTCTGCTCCTCTGGAGTTATGTGTGTGTGGAAGTAAAAAAGGGAGAGGAGATAGAGTGTTGAGTTCAGAGAGAGAGGAGGTTGAGGGAGGCGGTTTGTGAGAGAGAATGGGAGGAAGGTGAGGGAGGACGGGTTATGGAACGAGAAAAGGGTGGGAGGCGAATGGGAAAAAAAAAGGAAAAAAAGAAAAAAAGAGGGAAGAAAAAGAAAGGGCAAAAACAGCAGAGCACCAAGTATCAAAGGGCCGATTGATGATGGCAAACCGTAAATTGGCCGAGATTACTAAGCTAAAATTAGGCGAAGAAATGTTTTTTTTTTTTCCCGTGAGGACCACTGCTCAACTAAAGCAACCAGCAAAGCAAAGTCTATCGCCTGCCACTACCGTAAGCAGGCCTCGCAGGCGGCAACGGGACGAATTTTTGACGCAGGCCGGACCCTTCTAGGCAAAAAGGAGCCCAGTCCAAGCAACCCATATGTTTTGTAGAGGATAGCTCTATATGCGGCTGACAGACCCCCGAGAAGCTTTCATGGAAAATTCCAATACCCCCACTGAGCCCGCCGGCCGGGTGTGAAAAGAATACCGGTACAGTACGGTACTTGAGCAAGCAGACGGAAGAACGAACCATGTGGAGAGAGCCCTCTGCTTACAATGGCCCATAAGTTATTCTTCACTCATTTTTTTCCTTCCAACCGAGAAAGGTCTGCTGCGATCTCACAGAAGGTTATGGTAATTGACCTCCCCCGTTCGCGTCAGCACGATTATCGTAGCCAAGACGGGATGACTGATTCCTGCGAAAATAAAATGAAAAACAGGAAAATGAAAAACAAGAAAGAGATCTCTGGCCGACAACGAGCCCCATGAATACGATAAATGATATATATACAGACATATATCGTACCAGCTACAACACTATGCCTTTAGTCTTCACATGGGCATGAAGGTGTCAGGTGTGGTAACATAGAGTAGGTAACAAAAGGTCATTTGTCCTCTCTGAAGCTCAGCATGAAAATGGCTCCAAGAACTGCTAGGTGTTATCCACACTCCACCCCGAGATATGGGGCTGAGGTATTTACAGTACGAGTACTGGCACAGCACAGCATGACTGGTTACCAAACAGCTCTCTTGAGCCTCCTCCTATCATAGAGCACTCAAGCCCTATTTGCGGAAGTCGGCTTGCAGAAAGCACCAACACCTGGCAGGGACAGCAGTCCCTACCGTACTCGTATGCGGTACAAGTACTCGAGTACATTACGGGCTTGTAAAGTAGTGTTCTTGTCTGAGCGCTCAATTAGATAGCGGTACCGGTGTTGTAGGATCCGGTAAGTTGGAGAGGCACTTGGCCGAGAACAGCCAGCCGAAGCAATGGTCTACCAACTATCATTGCCCAGGACAGTTCAAGACCGGGCCGTCATTTTTCTCGAGGGGTTTTCGCACACCAGTCCTATTGAGTCAGTTTGATCAACGCTGGTAGGAGGGTTAGATTGCTCGAGTACTCGTACTCGAGTACTTTGTTCTGCATGAGCCCTCCGCCGTTTACATGACAACAGCCACCGTTCCCCTTGCATCTGTCACGAAGCATCAATACCAATACTTGCCAGCGACTTGACTTGAGGCAAATAAAATCCTACCAATACGACCTACGGCTTAGTGATGCAAGAGATAGGGGGGATTGTTGCCAAAGGGCTTTGACCGATCGAATACCTGAAGACGCAAATACTGCACGAGTACGAGTACGGTGCCCTAAGGGTAGGATATCTGTACGGTACATCTTCGTGGTTCCCATGCTGAGGTCGGGAGACGCCCAGATATTGTCCCTGGACAAAATTAACCGCCCACCAGACAACAGGAGAAATTTCGGCCATGACAACCCACCAACCCCACAATCTGATAAACCAAAAAATAATTAAATATGTATTAAAAGTGTAAATACATAGTGGAATACATAGTAAAAGTTGGTTTGGGGGAAATTTGTCCTTGTGGGTGGAGGTCGGTGATGAGGAGGGCTGCCTTGCCATCGATCGTTGCAAGGCGGTTAATTTTGTCCACACACCGCACCGTACCAGGCCCTATCAGTGCGGTACTATCATGACTAGGAAAAAAGAAGAAAAATGGAGTGGGGGAAAAAGGCAAAGGAACGGTACTGGTACGGCTCAGTCTCCCCATCAGATGTAATGATACCAGTATGATATTCAAGAAGGGGTTTCCGATCACAGGAAATCTCGCTACAAGTCACAGGGTCTGCCCTCACCAAGCCCCAGTTGTTGTGACGTTTGTTGGAGGGGAGTTGTTCGAGTATCATACTGTAGTTCGTGACTCTTGCTCTCATGAGCCGCATGAATCTGCTGCAACTGATCTCCTTGGCCGCTGAGACATTACAGCCCAATCTGAAATGGTGAACACGACCCCCATCTGGGTAATAACGATAGGAAAAACCTCGTTGCTCTCAGGTGTAGTGTCGGGAATGCTATGATATTATTATATAATAATTAGACTAATACCGGTATGAGCTGTACGAGGCTGGCGGCAAAAATGGTGAGCAGAATTGCATGTAAACCCCTTTGCACTTTCCATTCAACACATTCTGGGGCTGTAAAAAATTTCAAAGATTGAGATTCTGGTCTAAAATTCTTTCAGATATCTCTCCAAGCAATTTCAGACTATTGAGGAATTATTGGAGACTTTGGCATTCAATTTTGTAAAGTTGGGTTTGAAAACAGTACTAAGTCTTGATATTTCTCATTAAAAGATAGTGAGAAATTGCATTAAGATAAATGTACCAACTATAGCACTTTTGACAATTCCTCAACAAGTGTAGATACAGAGTTCTAAAGGGGTTTGAGGGCAAAATCTAGGAAAGATTTGCAAAAAAAAAAGTACCCTGCATCCTGAGGATTCTGTGTATCTGATATGATATGATACTCGATTTTGCAAAATCACATGACATTCGAGGTGTTGCCAGCCTACTGGCATCAGGTAGAAAAATGAGAGGTCAGTGTTAGTTCAATTCAAATTACTCGAATAGGGTAGCGTTTAACATTTTAAACTGGACAGTCTGGACTAGCGTGCCTGAGAGGGAGGAAAGAAAATCTCGTCACCATCCAACTTCAGTGGGCCACAACACAAACACTGGATGCCAGAGAGAGAGAGAATCATCATGGCCAACTGACAGCCCTTCCTTTTGGTTGCAAGAAATTTGCTCTGTGGCCTGGCTCTGATCGGCCCCGTTTTCCCATTGTCACTGGGGTCTACTGATCGGAGCTCAGTGCCTTCCCCTCCTACTCGAGTAAGCAGTCAAAGGGTATTCCGGTGGGCAGTAAGTAATGCAGTACTGGCATAATCAGGGTGCATTGATACAGTACCATATCACACCCGTGCAATCGCACCCTGTTATAAATCATACCAAGGATTTAACAAAAAAAGAGGGACCCCGTTATAAGGAACGCCCAAGAGTTCAGGATCCCTGGTTCGTTATAGCGGGGTTTTTAAAGAAATTCCTCACAGCCAGGACTATTTATTTGGGAGCAGGGCATGTTCCAAGAAAGTTTATCATTCGTAATAGCGAGGTCTCCCAGGCACTGAGTCCAACAACGATGTGTGGCCGTACCGGTACTCGAGTACTCGAACATTAGGAGGGAAACGGAGGCCCCTTTGACTTTTCTTGCCGACGCTTAGCGCTCATAGAAATGAGGAGGCTTCTCCGTTTCTTTGCTTGTTTCTCCACCTCCACATCCACCTCCCACCACCGCCTCATTACTTCCCTCTTTTTCTACTTCGCATTTCCTCCTCCCTTCTTGTGTATCTCCACCACCACCACCTCTTGAACTCCCCGAGTTTTTGGAATTTATCCTCCTCCATACCTTCGAGTCTACCCTTTATCGAAAGTCTCACCATGTTATCTAGCAGATATTTAACTCAGGTATATTTTCCCCTCACGCTGCACTCGCCCTGCACGACCGGTTTCGTCACGTGTGTGATCGGATGCAGGGCTGACTATTTTTTTCTCTGCCATCTCATATTGATCAAATTCACTGACCCGTTTTCCTCTTTCTTTCTTCCTTCCTTATCCTTAGACCTTATTACGCACAGCGAAGGCCCCAAGCTCTCGCAATGCCGCTTGGCCCGCCACAAGGGGTATGTTCCTGCCAGCGAAGCTCCTGTTGGGAATGCCGTCGATATGCGGGGGACGAGAAGCTGACGGGCGTATGCAATAGCAATGGCCACTGTTGCCTCTGACCTTGTTAAACCTACCAAATACGGTGGAAAATACACAGTTACCTTAATTCCTGGTATGAAAACACCAAGCCCCCCTGATTAGGGAGTTGTATTAGATCACACTAACGCTCTATATTTTTTCTATTGATAGGTGATGGTATCGGCGCCGAGGTTACCGAATCCGTCAAGACAATCTTTAAGAGCGACAATGTCCCAGTTGAATGGGAACAGGTAGACGTTACTGGTGTTGTTACTGGTAACTCTCATCCTGAGGAACTTTTCCGTGAATCGGTTAATTCTTTGAAGCGGAATAAGGTCGGGCTCAAAGGTGAGACCTATACTGGGCCTCTTGCTCCACCCGAGTTTTTATTCCTCCCGCATTGTTATTGTGTGGCACCGTACACACCATGGGATCTCTCCTGATCCTCATCCTTTACATGATGACAAAGAGCCATAGCGCTTGAATAATCCCAGCTCGTTGAGTGGCCTCAACAATTACAACGCTTAGAGACCGCCGTGAGATAGAAATATGTCTGATGTCTTCTGCTCTCTTATACTGCGGATTGGCGATACATTCAGTGATCTTAAGACTAACCGGTATGCTGCGATAGGTATCCTATACACCCCTGTTGAACGATCCGGCCATCAATCGTTCAATGTCGCTCTCCGTCAGGAACTTGACATCTATGCGTCTGTTGTCTTGATTAAAAATATGCCCGGTTACGTGACCCGCCACTCCAATGTGGACATGTGTATTATCCGTGAGAACACTGAGGGGGAATATTCTGGATTGGAGCACCAGTCGGTTCCAGGCGTTGTTGAATCGCTCAAGATCGTCACAAGAATGAAGTCGGAACGCATCAGCAAATTCGCTTTCTCTTTCGCTACTGCCAACCAGCGGAAGAAGGTCACCTGTATCCATAAAGCCAATATTATGAAGTTGGCAGATGGCTTGTTCCGTAACACTTTCCACGAAGTTGCCAAGACTTACTCTCAACTAGAAGTTAACGACTTGATTGTCGATAATGCGTCCATGCAAGCTGTTTCCAGGCCTCAGCAATTCGATGTCCTTGTTATGCCCAACTTGTACGGATCTATCCTTTCCAACATCGGTGCCGCTCTTGTTGGCGGTCCTGGTATCATTCCCGGCTGCAACATGGGAAGGGAATATGCAGTCTTTGAGCCTGGATGCAGACACGTTGGTTTGGATATTCAGGGGCGTGACCAAGCCAATCCTACCGCGTTGATCCTCTCCGCTACTATGATGTTGAGACATCTTGGTCTTGACAACCACGCTACTAGAATCTCTCAGGCAGTTTATGATGTTGTAGCGGACGGGTAGGATCAATAATCTATTCCACAAAATACGCAAAATGCGGCTAATTGTTTTTACAGAAAGGTGAGAACAAAAGATATGGGTGGAGACAGCACGACCCATGACTTCACCGACGCTGTTTTGAGGCAGATGGAGAGGCAATAGGCCGGCAAGCAATACTAAAGAAACTAGCCGGAGAAGGTTCATCCTGCAGGTAGTATGAACTGAGCACTTGTTAATTTAGTGTCTATCCAAACTTCCCTAATAATGATCTAGCATGGCGAGTCTTGGAGCCTGATAAGTTTCCTAAAAATACCATTACATCCCACTTCCTTTGTTATTCTCCTTTGGTCTTGTAAACATAGAGGGAATGGGTTCATTTTTGTTTCTCAATGGCTTGTGCAACAGGCACTTTCAACAGTGCAAGGTATATGTCGTGACGGATACCCGCTCCGTCGGTAAATCGGGCTCCCCCAACCTAGACATCCAATCGTGAGTCGATGAGTCATGGTCTGCCAGCTCTAATTACAGTGCATGAAATGGGGCGTATAAAACAGAGAAAGGGTACGGTAGGAAGGACAGAAAGATGAATAAATTTAGAAGGCCGGTCGCCGCTTCCTCCCGGTATACTTTGAATCAGCCTTGACGACTTTCCCCTTATTCCTCCCCTGCTCCTTCTTCTTGAGGATCCAACCTTTACTCCCCTTCTTACCCTCCCCGCCTCCGCCTCTCCGGTCACCCCTCCCCTTTCTTCTCTCATCAATAATGTCGACCCCCTCCAGTCCCCTAACCACATTCGTAACATCATCCGTCCCGCCCTCCTCCGCCCCCGCGCCAACCGTCAACACCAAATAAACTTTAACATTCTTAGTCCCAGGATCATCCTCCAGCAACCCCGCGCCGAAGCCGGCCCTAATCGCGGCACCGGTAATCATCCCTCTCTGCACCTCGTTCTTCGGATAAAACTGCAAAACGGCCTTCCCACCCCTCTTTAGCGCGGCGTACAGCCCCTCAAAGAACCTATTCAACCTTCCGATCGCCGAAACATCACTGGAATCGGCATTGCACAGCCACTGAATCGCCGAGATGCTGATAGCCGCGTCGAACGTTCCCGGACGGAAGGGCACGCCCTGCCCTATGTCGGCAAGGAACAGGTCGCCGGCGGTCTCGCGGTCGAGCGCTATAGCCAGCATGCTGGCGGATATGTCCATCCCGATCCATGTGTGGTTTGACCCGGTCAGGCTTTCCCCGCTGAGTCCGCTGCCGCACCCGATGTCGAGGATTAGACTTGGGTATGGGAGGGCAAGGAGCGAGAGGGCACGCTGGGTCATGGCTGTTTGGATGGCCTGGATTCGACTGCTTGTGGTGTATTTTTGAGATTCGCGGTCATTGTAGAAGAGGTCAGGGGGTCTGCGGGGGGGTTGTCAGTACTTTTTGAGGGCGGGTGTGGAGGAGGCAAATACAGAGTATCTTCCGGGCGAGACATTGCGCCGGTGTCTGTGGGCTCTTTCTTGTATATTTATTAGAATTAGCGGGGGTGATGGTATTACTTGTAGAGGTGCCGGTAGGAGGAGTGCCAGTAGTCTTAAGGCCAAAAGTGAAGATGGGAGGTGGTGTAGTATGGATTGGAGTTGAATCGAGGGTCGTTAGCGGCTCTGCGTTCAAACTTTTTTGTGGAGCGTGAGGCAGTCATGCTGCATCCGGGTAAGGTAACCTACCGGCACGATATTACTACGTATCTGCGACGAATGATAGTTCATGACTGTTCACCTGATCTACAGCGCTGATGGACGAGATTCCCTGGCTGGAGGCTCTCGTCTGACTTCTAAGTCGGTCTAGAAAAAGCCCTCTTATTATATAATAACATTATATTGCGGTATTCTAGGGCTGTCGCCATGGGGGGGGGGGGATCATAAGAA
>Ga0307510_10001989_pt1 | contig 23017 bp, 22 predicted proteins | sample 12_EM_MG_FD_207224 | JGI IMG/M metagenome (GOLD analysis project Ga0307510, IMG submission 207224) | Populus trichocarpa ectomycorrhiza microbial communities from riparian zone in the Pacific Northwest, United States - 12_EM | ecosystem: Host-associated > Plants > Roots > Unclassified | place...
ATAGATTGTGCCGCATTCACATTTTGAACACCGAGAAACCACCAGGCACTATGCTAGACCTGAGAGTATTATGGCTATCACTCGCTTTGAGACTGGAGTGAGCTGCCATTTTCGCACATTCAAAGATAATGTTGTGAAAATAGAACTCTGAGTGCCACTGGCAGTGTGACTCGGACTTGGAGTTTTTAGCGCAAATTTAAGATTAAGGGTATGATGGCTTTCTCATCTGGCGCCAGCACTAACTATATTTTCTTTGCCAAGAAATACTCCTTGTTCACATTCGGGCTACGGTAGTAGAAGACAAAGAAGGCTAAAAGGAGAATCAGGGGTAGTGGTGAATCATGATGTGCGATGGTATTGAGGTTTAAGTCAGGAGGTAAGGTTGCTTGGTTGGATGTGTTCAGACGGAACCCAGTGTAGGCAAGGGTCTCTGGACGCACCTGACGCAACAAGATGTAGCGTATTGGTACAGGACGCACAGGACGCAGGGTCCAGGCTGGGAGAGTCAGGATGCAACACTACTGGATCTGACCCAGGCCACCTTTTTGCTAATGTTAGTGTTACAGTGTAGCCAACACTGTAGGATTCCGGGCTAACTAGGCCGAGGATATTCGAGACAACGGATTATAGTCATCAAGGCTCGAGATGAATTGTTCGGTAAAGTAATAGAAAAAGTATCTTAATAACTTATAATATTGTTAAGGTCTCTTCTCCGTTGCTTGATGATTCTCTCAACCATCGCGAGAGCCCAATTATTTATACTAATGTTCACGCTACTTTGGCTTCTCTAGTAAAGAAGTATCTTTCTAAGAATTCAGTTCGTTAGAACAAAGTGCGAACATTGTTTGACCCTGAAAACTTGCCCAGCTCGACTCTGAGAATCCCCTGACTGCTATTTCTTCTGAGGGTGTCCATACTCCACTAGTAGTCTGTCTTCGATCTATTCGTCCTGATAGACTATAATGGAATATGCAGTCTAAATGCGGACATACCAATAGTATCATGAATACGAAATGATCAGGTCTGATATTCATCTATCAATGCATGATGCTTATGCATTAGTAAGAGTAGAGAACTGGTTCTCTAATCATCGTCCCAATCAGTTAGCCATATCTTGAAACGTGAACTCCTTGTGGCTTCTGAGTAGTCTCCCAGGTGCCTCTGGGAAGTCTCTACTCAGGGAGCTTGGGTTGGCAAATATGCTCTCCCCCATGGTGGCATATACCTCGCGCATAATTATGCTAGGTATTCTCGTTAGAGTAATAGTTAGTGAAGGTTCGGCAAAGATCACGGGTGATACAAGGCTGCCAGCTATTCTCCACCCTGCCTCTGCCAGAAAGGCTGGTGTCCCAGCGACCACTACCCCTGTTTCCCCCAGGCCCCCTGAGGTTAGTTGTGCCAAGACCATGGTTGAGGTAACAGCATGCCCTGCTGTTCCTGTTAAAGTTTTGAGATGACCGACAGACTAGTGTTTGGACGAAGGACAGGCTACAAATAGTTTTGCCTCGGTTGCTGCAAAAACCGGCTCTGCTGATGGCTACAAGGTGGTTGCCAGACGCAAAAGGTTTGCAAAAAACTGTCTGACAATTACGCAGGAGACTATCACGACTATTTTGGTTAGTAAGAGACACCTGTCGGTGAGGTTTGGGTGGGCAAGGGACACTAAATTTATCCTCCGTCAAGGGATTACAGTTGGCAGAATCAGGGATTGCCTGAATAATACCCTTTATGCTCTGCACTGCTGGGCTTATTTCTCGGTCACTACGGCTAACAAATGGGGAGATATTTTGCTAACCCTGGCCGCTACTAATGTGGTCGATGGTGTAGGATACGACCCCGCCAGGCAGGAAGCACTGAAGTCTCTCGGGCTGTATGGATTTACCTTGACCAGGGATACCGAGAAGGTGAAGGCATTTGTAGGGCAGGTTCCCTTGTCATGTTTTGGTGGCGGTTGGAAGCCTTCAGAGTGGGAAGGCCGTGTGGCTTATGAACACCTTGCTGCTGACATTGAGCAGAGCCATCCTCGTGTTATGATCGCCGCTCACCCTTCTTGGGAGGGTAGACTAAATAAGCTCAAGGAATGCAAGGCACAGAATGCTGAGCTTATTCATGTTCTTGAGATGACCTCAGAGGTCAAGCATATGTTGGCCGCTTCCCAGCCACGTTTAGCGGTGGCTGGTAGACCCCATTTCTGCCACCTACTATTGAGAGAAGCCAATCCCACCATCGTGTGTGCGAGATGTCAGACCGTCGGATGTTATGCCAGTGAATGTAAGACCAAACCTGTTTGTGCCTTCTGCCACAAGGGGCATTTGACCATGGAACATTTGTACCCTATCATATCTTGCCGGAAGAAACGGTCAGCGTGATCACACGTGCAGCGCGTTTGTCTACTATGCAAGTCGGTGGATCATTTTACAGGTCTCCGGGAATGTCCTGCTCTAGATGGCTCGCTTTCCTCCCCCCCATGTTTGAGTCTGGTAACGCTGGTTGTGGCTGACCATACCTTGGTCGTCGGTGTTAGTGATGAGTCTTGAGGGCGTCTTCGACGACAGGCTGCTGGTAGACCGGGCACCCCATTCGCCCCGCATATGATCAAGAATGGTGTCTCCAGCAAGAATATTACATCTCGCATGAAGCAATGGCAGGTTAACCCAGATCCGGCCAACCATCTTGGTGAGGTTGTTGTCCCTCCTCTTGATAAAGGCAAAGGTATTGCAAGATTGCCATAAGCCCCGGCTGATATGTTGTGGGCGGGTGGTAACGGTAACCTTGGCTCATGGTAAGGTTTATTAACCTATGTTACATAAACGTTACGGCCAGCGTTGAAAATAGGTCCTTGGTGTGTGATATATTTTCTTATGTTGATGTTATTTTCGTGATTGATCCACGAGTAGATAGTTGTGGGAATTGTGTTGATTATGATGGTGGAGAATTTGTTTTTGTTTCTGGCGGGAATGGCTTTCGGGATATACATGTTTATATTCGGCGGAGTTTACTTGGGTTATTTGATGTGGTTTGAGCAGATGCAAGGGGTATGATTTTGGAGCTTTGTGTGTACAGTGTGGCTAGGCGGGTTGGTGGGATACACCTGTGCCCTATTACCCTAGCGGCAATAGCTTGCATAATTATGCGCGAGGTATATGCCACCATGGGGGAGAGCATATATCCGAACCCAAGCTTCCTGACAAGCGACTTCCCGGACGCATCTGGGAGACTACTTAGGAACCACAAAGAGTTCACGTTTCAAGATATGGCTAACTGATTGGAACGATGATTAGAGAACCAGTTCTCTACTCTTACTAATGCATACGCATTATGCAGTAATAGATGAATATCGGACTTGATCACTCCATATTCATGATACTATTGGTATGTAGGCATTTAGACTCCATATTTCATTATAGTCTATCAGGACGAAGAGATCGAAGACGGACTACTGGTGGAGTGGGGACACCCTTAGAAGAAATAGCAGTTGGGAGATTCTCAGAGTCAAGCTGGGCAAGATTCAGGGTCAAACAATGTTCGCACTTTGTTCTGATGAACTGAATTTCTAGAAAGATACTTCTTTACTAGAGAAGTCAAAGTAGCGTTAACATTAGTATAAATAGTAGGGCTCTCCCCAATGGTTGAAAACATCATCAAGCAACGGAGAAGAGACCTTAACAATATTATAAGTTATTACGATATTCTTCTATTACTTTATCGAACAATTCATCTTGAGTCTTCCTGACCTATATTCCGTTGTCTCGACTATCCTCGGCCTAGTTAGCCCGGAATCCTACCATGTTGGCCACCCCGTAACACGCCCTCAGATCCTAGTTGAGGAGTTGGAGATGGCCTTGGGGCCATACATGGATTGCCATATTTTGGCCAGCGATATAAATGCTCAGCATAATAGATGGAGCTACTTTGTGGACGTAGGTGGTCACTACACCCAAGGGATTGCTCTCAATCGCATTCTGGCCGACGTGGACTTTATGGTCCCGTTAATTTCTACACACGATTGTGTATCCGTTATTGCTTTATGCGCGTTCTGGTGGACCCCTCACAAATATCGGTTTTCTCTCATAGCTGGTTTGCCTCATGTGGCACAGGTCATCAAGATTGCCTCTGACACGGCTGCGCTACCCCCCCAAAGCTGAATTACAAGAAGGCCCGGTGGGACGGCATCACTATGAAGCTGGAGAATACCGATCGTGTCTCCCCTGACATTTGGCAGCAGGCTAGGGAGATTGTTGATGCTATTCCGAGGAAGAGATACGTGCGGGATAGATGCAGATGGTGGATGGATGACTTGGAACATATGCGCGATGACACCAGACGTTTATGACGGGTTTCAGCCATAGACAAAGGGTGCCGACAAGACTTTATTCTTGCGAGGAAGGTGTATAAGGTAGCAATTGTGCAGGCTAGTTACGATAGTCTACGCACGACCATAGCAGATGCCAAGGCCCCGAATATCTACAAGTTTGTCCATGCGGTCGATATGCCACCCACACTCCCAGCCCTGGATGAAGGCCATAGTTTCTTTTGTGGTACACATGACGGCATCAGCAAACATATTGCCCAACAGTTACATCTGGCAGATAGTGTGCTGTAGACCCTCGACGACCGTACGATTTGGAACTCGGTTGCGCCACATTTCAACAAGGCCCTCGCAATGTCACCTAGCAACACTACTACCTCATATGAGGACATGAGCTAACCTTTTGTTCGGTTTTGGTCTAGAAACGCCCGGGATTCGTTCCTAGGGTGCCTCGAGCATGGTATTCGTTTTGGCAATGAGGATTGGCATCAGGGCGAGGAGGTTCTTATTCAGAAAGCCAACAAGCCCCGATATGATGTTGTTAAGGGATGGCGTATGATACACCTTCTTCTTGTACTGGTGAAGGTTGCCGAATGCATGGTTCTGTTAGAGGTCATGAAACATGTAGAGCCGGAAGACACGCAGTTCGGTAGCAGTGGTAAAAGATGTACCCATGACGCATGCGCAGTTGTCTATGAGTTCCTGAAACACCACAAGGGCTACTGCAGCGCACTACTCTCAATGGATGTTGAGGAAGGCTTTAATCGGATCAATATCGACCTTATTGCAGATTTTCTCTCGACAAGGGGCTGCCTGTTCGCCTTGGTAGAATGGATCCGTCATTGGGCCTCGCAGCACAGGATCCAGTTTAGGTTCAAGGGCAGACTATCAAGACTCTTTCACTTGGGTCGTAGTATCCCACAGGGCTCACCATTGTCTTCCTTTTTGTTTGGTGCGTATGCTGCCGATGTTTTTGGGCTGCGGCTACGTTATTCTCGGACGGTTCGATCAGTCAATGTCAATTACGTTGATGACAGGATCGTGGCTTTGGCCGGTGAATCAGTCAGGGTGGTTAAGGTCTGGTTGAAAGAGGTGTTTGAGGATTGTTCTAGGATGGCACAGGGCAGGAGCATGGGATTTAGTGGGCTGGAGACCTAGTGGATCAGCTTTGGTCATGATGATTGGGGGACATGTAATTTAGCTGGGGTTGATGTTTTTTCTGTTGATGATTTGCATGTTTTGGGTATGCGTTTTGCTGTGGATAGCCAGATGTGGAAACCTGTGGATTATTGGATTAAGTGTGGCCTGATGGTTAGGGGTCGGATTAGCACGATATCACGACGGTTCGGTGGGGCTGGTGGTTTAGGCGCGTGGGAGGTGATGAGATTGGTGCAGGTAGCTTTTTTGCCGTTTGTGGAGTATGGGTTGGAGTTTGTTGCGGAAGATCCCGGAGCGATGCACAGGCTTGATGTACAGATATTCGGGATTGGCTCCGGTCACTGTTCCGGCTCCCCTCTCGGTTGGCCAACAATGTTCTCCACTCTGAATACGGTATCCCTCCAAACTTTGTTAGAGCAGATTACTATGGCGCACGGTTGGCTCAGAGATTCCTTGACTACAAGTACTGTTCGGGCTTCCCATGGCATGGTGACCTCAGATCAGACTGGGTATTACCAGGGATGGTGGCAACCAGGATAGATTCAGACGAAAAGCTTCAAGTTGATGCCATTCCGAGATCTCACATTGCCCCAGATAAGGACACACGTGCTACAGAGGGTCGTTGCATTATTGACTCTCTGTCCCTTACACCTACGATTATTGGCTTCGTCGATTGTAGCAACCAGGGCACTCGTTGCGGGTGTGCATGGATTGCATTTGCAGGTCACTCTATGGTGCGTAATGGGTCTTGCGGCCTTCCGGTTGATTGGGACATTAATTCTTGCCAGTTGTTTGTGATTTTGTCCCTTCTCCCCGACCTTTTACCGTTAACCCTCCCCATTTGCGGGTTATATTTGCGGACAGTCAGAATGCGATTATGGCCATACGAGACATGCAGAACACTGAAACAACCAGTTGCGTATGACATGCTTTCGCCCCTCTGCTGCAATGCTTCCCTGATGTTGTGCTCTGATAAATTCCTGTAAATGTTGGGATTCTCGGGAATGAAATCACTGATCGCATGGCTAAGAAGGCCTGTGACTTGGCCCTTGAGCCAGGACGGTGCACACACATACACTTTGGATTTGGTGGCTACGCACGGATTCGTGAACGCCGTGCTGCGGAGTGGAGAAAGTGCCATGTGGCTGAAGGACATAGCTACTACAAGGGTACACTACGGGACATTCGACACCTCCATACGCTGTCGAGACTGGATATATTTGCGCTTATTCGCATCCGTTCAGGCACTGGGCTGGTTGGACACGATGACTGTATTAACAAGGACAACAGACACCATTGGACGTTTTACGATCACTATTTGGCCTTGAGACCTGCACACGATATGCTATATGACAACTTGAAACTTGATCCGTGGATCAAGTGGAGTTGGTATCATGACTGCCTCGGGCTTGGCATTCCTTCAAACACCCTGAGGTCAGGGAACGTAAGTGTGGCCTTCGGCAATCCTTTTGATAGTAGTGCTTGCATCATTTGGGATGGACGCTATAGTACAGTCGACGTTGCATCTCCCACATATCGGTGTGAGCATTGCAATAAGGTTCAGGCAGGGGCTGATTGCCCGCTTCCAAGTGTTCGAATGGTTGGGGCTTTGTTTTTTCCTCCCCGCAAATAGTACGATATGTCCTGTCTGCCATTGTTCTATGAGTCAGAATAGGCGGAACTGACATTATGGTACTAATGCCCCCTGCAGGGTGGCTGGCATGCGTATGTTTTGGCATGGTGTTAAGCTACTATGGGAGCGTTTCACCACAGTGGAAAGGGTCAAATTGGCGTTGAAGTGGTTACATCCTTCTGTGGCTGGCAGGGTGGGGTGTCCAGGGTGTCATGCCTCATATTGTGAAGGTGGTAGTCTGTTGGACAGACATCTACAATTGGTTAAAAATGACGGTTGTTGGTCGGTGTTGTGGCTTAAGTTGTTGATAGATTGTGATGCGGAGAGTGATGATGAGGCTGATAAATTGGTTGTATTTCGGGCTTTGGGTATTGTTGATTTGGTTTAGTTTGTTTATTTTGTTTATTTTTTGTTTATTTTTTTGTTTTGTTTTTATTTTGCTAGTTATATGCCGGTTAGGTGCAACTAGGATAAATTTAAGGAATTAAGCGTGCTGGTCGCGAATTTTACTGTCTCAGCCTGCCCAAGCTTATGATATGGCACTTTCATGCCGTCCATTCCGTCATTAGCCGCTTGGGGGGTTACGCATAAGGTAGCCGCCAATCACAGGCAGGTTGGTTTCACAGAAAATCTGCTCGAGTACTAGTGCTAGTATCTGGTGGATTGATCGGCCTTGCTGGTTGCCCACGAAGCCTTGGGATCGTGGTTCCCCGAGCTTTTTTTCGCCCTCCAGGAATTACTTCAACCCAATCCACTGCGCAAAATTACTCGGGAACCCATCCTCTACCGCGCTCAAATCGTCGAAATAAATACAAAATGTCTCAACACCACTCCAGCGACAACATCAAATCTTTCGATACCACTTCTTTTAACTATAGAAGGGATGATCCTGTGTTTCCCGACGAGAGGTCGGAAATTTTGGCCTGGCTATCGCCACTTGAACCCCAGATACGGCACCAGGACATTAGAGCCGGCAGGGTTGATGAGGTGGGAGACTGGCTCTTTCAAACTGAGGAATATCGGAATTGGTTCGGTGGTATTCGTTGGGGTGAATCTGATGGTGCAGCCTTGTTTTGCTACGGGGGTCTGGGGGTTGGCAAGACTTACATTAGGTAAGAGAAGCTGCTCGGGGGAAGAAAGATATTGCTGACAAGCTGCGATGTTAGCTCGCTGGTGATTGATAATTTATGCAAGGAGGCCGTGGAGGGAAACGCTCTCGTTGCCTGCTTCTACTTCGACTTCGCCGCTCAGGAGGAGCAATCCCCGGCTGCTGTATTGGGTTCGGTGCTGAAACAAGTTGTTGCTGGATTTGAAGATGTTCCGGAAAGAATAGTCAGAGCTTTCCAAGACCGAGAGAAATTCATTGGTGGCCAGGGGCTACCGCTCCCAGAAATTGTGGAACTCCTGCAGGATATCTCATCCTCACGATGCACATTTATATGCATTGACGCCCTGGACGAGTGTCCGTCAGGACATCGGGAGAACCTCCTCGATTTACTCAACCAGATCCTCCAGAAGTCCCCCGGCGTTCGGCTATTCATGACCGGGAGACCACATATCGTGGGTGAGGTTGAGGGGTGTCTTGGGGGAAGGGCAGCGACTAGATCCATAACACCCATCAAGAATGATATCATCACATTCCTCCGAGCGAAGCTGAAAGAGGACACGATGCCGGGCGCGATGGATAAGAGTTTAGAGAAGGAAATTATGCGGAATATTACCGAAACAGTGGCCGAAACGTAAGTAGGAAAGGGACGCTTCTAACAATTCCTAAGACTGTGTGCTGAGCGATCTTGTATTTAGATTCTTGTTTGTTTCCCTTAGCATCGAGACGATTCTACAAGAGACGACTCTGTATCGAAGGAGAGAAAGGCTTGAAGCAATGAATAATGGTTCAGACTTGGGGGGCGCGTGGGGGGTGACACTGGAGAGGGTAAAGGCTCAGGGTGGGGAGAAAGCAAGACTCGGGATAGCCGTTCTGATGTGGATCTGTCATTCGAGGCGGCCTTTGCAGGTGGAGGAGATATGTCACGCCGTAGCAATCCGGATAGGGTCAAATGATCTCGATAACGATGATATTCTTCCGATACCGACCCTGGTAGGCTGTTGCCAAGGACTTATCACCATCGACCGCGATACCTCGACAATTAGGTTGATTCATTTTTCCCTCCAACAGTATCTTTGCGCACACCCCAACTTCTTTGACAGAGCTCACTCGACGATGGCAGAAACCTGCTTGGCGTATCTCAACTTTCAGCACGTCAAGGGTCTTTCAGCTGGCCAATTTCCTGACCCGCGAAGCACACCCTTTCTTGAATATTCTTCTCTATATTGGGGAATCCACATGCGAATGGAGCCCTCAGATCGCACAAAAGAGTTTGCCCTCCAGCTCCTTGAGCAGTTCGATAGTCACATATCAGCCAAACTCCTTTGGAAGTCGATCAATGGGGGGTTGCCCCTTGACTGTGACCCTGGCGATAAGCCATTTTCCGCACTGCACTGTATCTCATATTTCGGCATCGCCGAGGCTGCATATACCTTGATAAAGATGAACAGATGGAATTTGAACGGAACAGATGGTGCGGGCGTGACACCACTCATATGGGCTGCGAGATATGGGCATGAAGGGGTAGTGAGGTTGCTTTTAGAAGAAGGTATTCATCCTGATCAGAAGGACGCGAATTATGGCCGAACCGCACTCTCATGGGCTGCTGGAAATGGACATGAGGGAGTGGTGGGTTTATTTCTTGAGCCGCGATTTGTCGACCCTGCGAGCATAAGCCGTGAATGGGGATCACAGCGAGCAGAGGGTCGACTACTTGGCAGAATATATGTCGACCCCGAGAGCTCAAGCAAATCCGATCGCACACCGCTCTCGTGGGCTGCCGAGAACGGCCATGCGGGAGTAGTGAAGCTACTGTTAGGGCGGGAAGATGTCAACCCCAACACCTCAAGTGGATCTGGCCGATCATCGCTCTCGTCGGCTGCCGAGAACGGCCATGAGGGAATAGTGAGGCTACTATTGGAGCGGAAAGATATTGACCCCGACACCCCAGATACGGTGTATGGCCAATCACCGCTCTCGTCGGCTGCCGAGAATGGCCATGCGGGAATAGTGAGGGTGCTATTGGAGCGGAAAGATATTGACCCCAACACCCCAGACACGATGTACGGCCAATCACCGCTCTCGTGGGCTACCGAGAATGGCCATGAGGAAATAGTGAAGCTGCTGTTATGGCGGGGGGATCTCAACCCTAATAGCTCAAACAAATCTGGTCGAACACCGCTCTCGTCGGCTGCCGAGAATGGCCATGAGGGAATAGTAAGGCTACTATTAGAGCGGAAAGATGTCAACCCCGACACCCCAGACACGACGTACGGCCAACGACCGCTCTTGTGGGCTGCCGAGAACGGCCATGAGGGAACAGCGAGGCTACTATTGGAGCGGAAAGATGTCAACCCCAATAGCTCAAACAAATCCGGTCGGACACCGCTCTCGTGGGCTGCCGCGAATGGCCATGAGGGAACAGTGAGGCTGCTGTTGGAGCGGAGAGATATTGACCCCGACACCCCAGACACGGTGTATGGCCAATCACCGCTCTCGTCGGCTGCCGAGAATGGCCATGCGGGAATAGTGAGGCTGCTATTGGAGCGGAAAGATGTTGACCCCAACACCCCGGACGCTATGTATGGCCAATCACCGCTCTCGTGGGCTACCGAGAATGGCCATGAGGAAATAGTGAAGGTACTGTTAGGGCGGGAGGATGTCAACCCTAATGGCTCAAACGGGTCTGGTCGGACACCGCTCTCGTCGGCTGCCGCGAATGGCCATGAGGGAATAGTGAGGCTACTATTGGAGCGGAAAGATGTCAACCCCGACACCCCAGACACGATGTATGGCCAATCACCGCTCTCGTGGGCTGCCGAGAACGGCCATGAAGGAACAGCGGGGCTACTTTTGGGGCGGAAAGATGTCAACCCCAATAGCTCAAACAAATCCGGTCGGACACCACTCTCGTGGGCTGCCGCGAATGGCCATGAGGGAATAGTAAGGCTACTAGTGGGGCGGGAGGATGTCAACCCCGACACCCCAGACACGATGCATGGCCAATCACCACTCTTGTGGGTTACCGAGAGCGGCCACGAGGGAACAGCGAGGCTACTATTGGAGCGGAAAGATGTCAACCCCAATAGCTCAAACAAATCCGGTCGGACACCGCTCTCGTGGGCTGCCGCGAATGGCCATGAAGGAATAATGAGGCTGCTGTTGGAGCGGAAAGATATTGACCCCGACACCCCAGACACCATGTATGGCCAATCACCGCTCTCGTCGGCTGCCGAGAATGGCCATGCGGGAATAGTGAGGCTGCTATTGGAGCGGAAAGATGTTGACCCCAACACCCCAGACACGATGTACGGCCAATCACCACTCTCGTGGGCTACCGAGAATGGCCATGAGGAAATAGTGAAGCTGCTGTTAGAGCGGGAGGATGTCAACCCTAATAGCTCAAACACATCTGGTCGAACACCGCTCTCGTGGGCTGCCGGGAATGGCCATGAGGGCATAGTGAGGCTACTATTGGAGCGGAGAGATATTGACCCCGACACCCCAGACGCGATGTATGGCCAATCACCGCTCTTGTGGGCTACCGAGAACGGCCATGAGGGAATAGTGAAGCTATTGTTAAGACGGGAAGATGTCAACTCCAACACCCCAGACACGATGTATGGCCAATCGCCGCTCTCGTGGGCTGCTGAGAATGGCCATGAGGGAATAGCTAGGCTGCTATTGGGGCGGAAAGATATCAACCCCGACACCCCAGACACGATGTACGGCCAACCACCGCTCACGTCGGCTGCTGAGGGTGGCCATGAGGGAATAGTGAGGCTACTATTGGAGCGGAAAGATGTTGACCCCAACACCCCAGACGCGATGTATGGCCAATCACCGCTCTCGTGGGCTGCCGAAAACGGTCATGAGGGAACAGTGAGTCTATTATTGGAGCGTAAAGATGTCAACCCCAATAGCTCAAGCAAATCCGGTCGAATACCGCTCTCGTGGGCTGCTGAGAACGGCTATGAGGGAATAGTGAAGCTACTGTTAGGGCGGGAAGATGTCAACCCTAATTGCTCAAACAAATTCGGTCAAACACCGCTCTCGTGGGCTGTTGAGAATGGCCATGAGGGAATAGTGAGGCTACTATTGGGGCGGGAAGATGTCAACCCTGATGGCTCAAGCAAAGCCGGTCGAACACCGCTCTCGCGGGCCGCTGAGGATGGACGTGAAGGAGTAGTGAGGCTACTTCTGGGGCGGGAAGATATCAACCCCGACAGCTCGAGTGAATCTGATCAAACACCGCTATCGTATGCTGCTTCGGAGGGGCATGAAGGTATAGTGAAACTGCTCCTGGGGCGCCGGGATGTCAATCCCGATTCATCGGATAGAGGAGGCCGAACGCCGCTATCATATGCTGCCTCAGGGGGACATGAAGGTGTAGTGAAACTAGTTCTGCGACACGGAGATGTCAATCCCAATTCATTGGATAGCAATGGTCGACCCCCGCTATCATATGCTGCCGCAGGGGGATATGAAGGTGTAGTGAAGTTGCTTGTGGAAAACCAGGATATCGATCCTAATTCAGCGGATAGCGATGGCCTAACGCCCCTATCGTATGCTGCCAACTGGGGGCGGGAGGATCTGGTGAAGTTATTCTTGCAGCGTGGGGGCATCGACCCCGATTTACCGGATAACAACAATCGGACACCCTTATCTTATGCAGCCTCGAGAAGCCATGAAGGTGTAGTGGAGCTGCTGCTGGAACGTGGGGATGTTAATCCCAATTCATTGGATAGCAATAGTCGACCCCCGCTATCATATGCTGCCGCGGAGGGACATGGAGGTGTAGTGAAGCTCTTCCTCAAACGCGGGGATGTCAATCCCGATTCTCCGGATGGCAGTGGTCGGACACCCTTATCCTATGCCGCCATCTCGGGTTCTGGGGGTGTAGTGAAGCTTTTCCTCGACCGTTGGGATGTCAATCCCGATTCCTCGGATGGCCGTGGTCGGACACCTCTATCATATGCTGTGATTTTGGAGGATGAGGGTGTAGTGAAGCTCCTTCTCGAACGCGAGGATATTAGTCCTGATTTATCCGATAGTGAAGGCCGAACACCCCTATCATATGCTGCATCAAAAGGATCCGAAGGCCTAGTAGAGCTACTTCTGGGACGCCGAGATGTCAATCCCAATTCACTTGATCGTGCTGGCCGATCTTTGCTCTCACATGCTGCCACGGGGGGGCATGAACGTGTGGTGGAGCTACTTGTGAAAAGCCCGAATATCGATCCCAACTCAACAGATAGCGACGGCCTAACACCCCTATCGTATGCTGCCCAGTGGGGGGAAGAGGGTCTAGTGCAGCAGTATCTAGGATGTTGGGATGTCAATCCCGATTTATCAGATAGCAATGGCCGAACACCTCTGTCCTTTGCTGCCTCAGAGGGACACGAAGGTGTAGTGAAGCTGCTCTTAGGATGCGGGGATGTCGATCCCAATTTATCGGATGGCAATGGCCTGACACCGTTATCATATGCTGCCATTACCGGGGCTTCAAGTATTGTGAAGTTACTTCTAGACTCCCACTGTGTCAATCCCAATCGACCAGATGGCAGCGGCCGAACACCCCTGTCATTTGCTGCCTCGAGAGGACATGAGGGTGTTGCGAAGGTGCTTCTGGGGCGCGGGGATACCAATCCCGATTCACCTGACGGCAATGGTCTAACACCGCTATCATACGCCGCCATTACCGGGGCTCCAGGTGTAGTGAAGCTACTTCTAGAATCCAATGGTGTCAATCCCAATTCACCGGATGCCCAGGGTCGAACACCTCTATCATTTGCTGCCTTCAGAGGGCATGAAGGTGTCGTGAAGGTGCTTCTGGGGCGCCAGGATGTCAGTCCTGACACACAGGATTCAAATGATCAGACACCTTTGTCATATGCTACCATGATGCAGCGAGAGAGTGTGGTGAAGCTATTATCGGACGCTAGAAACTCTAATTCTAAACCGTTGGAAACTCCTAATCGACCGTACTTGTACGTAGCTCTACTAGTTATTATCTCTGCTTTTGGCGCTAGTTTAGGCTTTCCTTTTTTCCTTTCGACTTCGTTGTTGTTTGTTTTTCTGTTCTTCTGTTCTCGCTTTTTTAGGGTACCAGAGGTGTGAGGATTCTCGCGAATTAATTTCACCCCATCCACGACCCTTGGCGGTAATTGGTATTTCAGTTTAGATTATATTCGGAGCGCTTTATACCGGTAATCTTGTCTGTATGACCATTATTTTTCTTTTTCTCCCTCAATTTTCATTGAGATTTTCTTTGCGATTAGCAGGAGTATTCATTCATAATACACATCTTGTTACCATACATAATCCCTGCCTCCCCAAAGTGCCCTCCAGGCCCGATAGCACCCACAGCATCCGCTAACCTTCCCTCCCCCCCCCCCCCCTCCCCCCCTCTGTCTGTCTGTTTCCCCAGCAGATGTTGACCCCAAATCCGGGGATTACAGCGCTGACGGACATGATGGATGTCGAGAGATTTTACGGTACTGGAAACAAAAGAGCCCGGGGCCGATAAGTCTAACTTACCCTCTAGGACGCAGGAACCGCCAACCGCGCACTAGGTAAATTCCCCCTGGCGAAAAGAAAATCCCATATGCCACAATTAATTCAATTCGATGCAAGCTAACAACTAACTTTCCAACCCAGACCAATGCCACAAGGAAAGACAGGAGAGGGCTCAAAGCGTAGAAAAAAGTCCGACCGATCCTGGCTGTTAGACCACCTACGCTCTGGTAACCCTCAGTGATCCTCCAAAACTAATCCTGTCGCTTCCCAGGTCCTCCACGATGGATTCTCCAGCAGTAAATTAAATTCACAAGGGTTTTTTTAAGGTGGGAGGAGGGAGCTCGCCTCCTTGTATAACAACCAGTCGCAAACCGAGCACAAAAGCACTCCTCCAGCAAACATAGCGTTATTCTCCCTTCCTTAAAGAGGCCAAGAGAGCACTCTAACCCTCTTTTTCAAAACAAAGTTGCGTCATGAACTATCATTCGCATGCCACAAAATAACATCCCCATACGGCTAAGAAATACTTACCATGGCATGTCCGATTTTGCCCCCCCACAGGACTTCTTCAACGGGGAAGAGCCAGCCCACGCTAGCCACTACGAATTGAGTGTGATCTGGGGTGAGATGTTCATTAATGTCTAGTCATATGATACAGGGGACAAAGCCATTCAAGGAGAAACACAAACGCCAAGCACACTCCCGCACAACCAATGATTGACCTAGTTCCAAACCTAGACAGACCCTGGTCTGACCCAAAGACATGACCCAAGTGAGTAGCCGTATCTTCACATATCGTATACCTAACACGGTTGGGGGACCGGATCTTAGCGGGGGAGCACGAGCACCTGATATATGTTCATCATTCCCAGAAGCAGAAACCCCAAGTATCCTTCATCACCGTCTCACTCTTTGCGCTCCTCTCGGAGTGCAGTGCATCATGAAATTGGACCTCGACACCACCGTAAGAATCCATGTTCAGAAGGTAGAGCGCCACGCGAAAACCGAGTTCTTCGGCAATGGGGTCGGTTGAATCTCTAGTCGCAGCGAGTGCATGTGGAATATACGCAGGGTCAATATGCCGCGGCTTTTCCTGAGATTGAGGGAAGAGCCGTGAAATCACTTTTAGCGCAGCCGCCCTGCCCTTATTCAGCTCTCTGGTTGGTAACTATTCCCGTAAGGGCAATTGGACTATGTGGTCAAGCCGGTAAAAATGTCTTGTCCCCACAATCGACACTGGTGACCAGCAAGAGTCCCAATAGTTTTCCAATGGCGTAACGAAACTTAGCCAAATGATCCATTCCTTCTAGACCGCACTGGGTCAGTAGCTCCTCAGGTATTTTTTGGTGGTTGAAGAATGCCATTAGCCGCAGAATTTCTGCCGCTAAGGGCATCTGTTGCCTGATTTGATCAAAGGTGACAAAGTAGGCACCCGGGATACTCTCAGTTCCACCTTCTCGCTGGATGTCGCAAAATGGCCGCGAAACTAAGTACTTCATTCGTTCCTCATTCTCCTGGAGAATGGTCCCTTAGGTGGATGGTGGTGTCGCAGTCTCAGTCATGTAGGCTGCCGAACCAACAACAGCCAATGGCAGGTGATATACCGAGCTCAGGATTGCTGCGATACACTCCTTTTCTTTATGTCTCAAACTGTCCCAGCCGTAAAAGCGTTTTGAAAACAACTCTTGGGCTTCTTCCTTCCATCCTTCCAACCTCGATCATTCTACAGCCCTGCCGTGATGTGACCAGTCGAGATCTAGTTGTAAAAATATCAGGGTCCCATTAATTCCTTGTGGTATAAACTCGGCGATCGGGCTGTTGTTTCCAATAAAATCGGCTTCGTTATCGGCGTTGTCAACAACCAGAATCCAACTACCGCTGTTTGGACTTTCAAACCATCTTCTTACACTCAGCAGGAATCCCTTTTCGTCTGTCTTGGTGCTTGCTAGAGGAATTTGAGCATGCTGTGCAATGGCCCTGAAGCCCTCACTAAATTTTAATACTCCACTTACCTGCACCTAGAAAATATGACAAGTGCTCTCGCTGGCGCGTTGATGAACGTATTCGAGGGCGATCTGAGTTTTTCTAAGCAATATTAGCGGACTCCTCACACTGCGAAGAACAACGACAAATACCGTACTAACTTGAATAAGAGAACTTTGTCTTAGGAAGCCCAAATTCTCCCTTTAAGTAACACGTTGCTTTGTTTTGCTGGTGCTTCCTCCGCCATAGTCGAAATAGGAAACTCACACGCCCGAGACAAAGTTCTCTTATCTGAGTTAATCCGGTACCAGCACAGTACCTACCCGGAACCGCCTAACCAATGGAGTACGACCCGGCTGTGACCCTGACACTCAGAAACTCTCTTAACCTCCTCCAGGATACTTCTGCGGCCAGTAAACCCACTGTTCCTAAAATATGGGATTAACCGATAAGGCGTGGATGCTTATTTCAGTTGGGATAGCTGTTGGACGGATGTGCTTGGCTTTGTTACGGGAGTGGGAAGGAGAGTTTAGGAGACATGCAGATGGAATGGACGGAACGGATGTGGGAGAATTTTCAACAATAGATTTTACCCGTTATGTTTTTTCCTTTGTTATTACGGAGGTGTACGGAAAAACAAGAGCATGCGGGAAACATAGAGATAGGTGTGGTGATCCATAGAGGGATCAGGATTTGGTATTTGTGTTTTACTTGTGCACCTGTCTCTACCGATAGTTTGATTTTAGTTGGATAGACGTGAGTGAGAGCGAGCGAATCAACCAAGTTAAAGGCGGAAAAATCTACCTTCCATATCATTTCTCCAAAAGGGTCCAAGTTCCAAGAATATTCTCTGAGTCTATCGGCTACTCCTGTACTACCCTCATTTCTCCTCTTTAACAATAGCATGTTAGTTCTTTGCTAGATGTCTCTCCAAGATCCTGATAACACCTCTCTCTCCCACCCCTATGCGCAGCCCTTGATTTCGAACTCTGGAATCGGCCCCACTGGGCCACATAATCGTAGTTAATTGATTATAACTGCCATAAGCGTTGTTATGACCCTTGCGCCCACTCAAGCTTCTGGGGATGTCGGGTTGGTTCTGGGTAACCCTAAAAAGATTGTCGGGTACAGGTCTTATCAGATTTTAAAGGAAAGAGGGACATTGACTTATCAGGTTTAAGACTAGGATATAGCTCGATCAAGAGTTTTTTCGAGGATTGGACATGATCCTAAAAATATGTTGCAGACTCGTTTGAAATGATGCCCTTTTATACGCCCTGAAATAAGCGGATGGGAGAGATATTCCCGGCGCCTAGATCTATTGGGGAAGGGAGTGTGCCCGGACATTTGGACAAAATAATTGGCTGGGCCAACCTCTTGGGTTGGTTTCACAGGGCTGGTTTCAGGTGGATTGATTGGACACCGGTACGGTACTCGAGTCGGCTTTTGCTTACGAGGCTTTGGAATCGTTGTTGCCCTCGGTGAAGTAATTGCCCTGCTTGCCCTGCTCTCTGGTATTTCACTCTCTCCTAAGTTGCTCGGTCGGTACAGTTGGCATTCAAAAAATGGTGACTCGGTCTCTCTCCTCTGTGTTCATACTTCTTGGTTTCTGACGTGCCTTCCTCCTCTCTCTTCCCACGTTTGGATCCCCTTGCACTGTACTGCTGCACCCTCTTTGGCTGGTACCCTTACTGCCTCATTAGCTGGTACCTTATCTGCCCTTTTCCCTTATAGCGCACCTTTACTACTAAGGGGCTCTCGTCACTGGGTGTACCCCCTTGTGCTTCACCTCCAATCCTGCACTTTACTCTATGGTCGCAAACCTTGTATTAGGTTATCTCGTATCATGGTATAGCACTACCTCCTTGGCTCCTATGAAAGTCCCCAGTGTGACCCTCCCGGATCAGAACTGATAGAATACAGTTTTTCAGCCTCACTTTACAATAGTAGTTTATTGCCCTCTTTTGTGTACCAGGTCCCCAAAAATACTTTTCCTTGGTTTAAAAGGGCCTGCTGAAAGTTTCTTTCCTCCTGTCCATTTTTATATTTCCTTTCTTCGTGTTTGGCTTTCTGATGCTTTCCTCCCCATTCACGTCTGTTGGTGGCTGGTGTGCTGTTAGGCCCATACTATAGGGTCGTGGAGGTATGGTGAGTTTTTCATCTTTGATTGGGTATTTGTTTATCCTATGAAGAGGTGAAGAGGGCAGTTAGAATGTTTTATAGTTTTGTTTTCGCCATAGCTAGCCCTCCATGTGATTTACTTGTACTTTAACAACTAATATATGACTTTGAACAAAAAAGAAAGCAAAAGACCATTGATTTCCTTCCATCCAACACGTCCACTCCACCTCCTGCGATTGAACTCTCAACACCATGAGAAATTATCGTGAGAGTGTCGACTACCTCTAGTCCCTCAGCCCGTGGCACCGCTCAGAGAGTTATCAGGCTCTCTTCTACTTGCTTTCTCAGTCGTCTCTCACCTGCCCTCCCCAGGGTAATGGCTTCCTTCCTAGTGCTGTCATACTGGATAGCTAACAAGGTAGCATTCCAAACCAACCAGAGCAAAAGGTCAGGGGAGTGGGAGATGAGGTGAAGGGAGCTTCCTGGCGCCGAGAGCCACTCAGCAGTGCAGGTGCTAGCTGGGGACAGGCAGATAGAGTGCCAGCCAAGGGGCAGGTAATATGCTAGCCAGAGAGCGTGAAGCAGTACAGTGCAAGCAGGTCCAATCATGAGAATTGGGAGGAGGAAGGCTCGCCAAACAACCAACAAGTACAAACACGGAAGACGGACTAGGAGACAGGGTCAGGATTGTTCAAAAGCCGATCGTACCGACAACAACTCAGGAGAGAGTGCAATACCAGAGAGCAGGGCCACCAGGGCACCTACTCAAGTTCACCAATAGCCTAATACAAGCAACTGTGTGTTGACGGAGGAAGAAGCCTGAGGGTTGCCCACTGTTCATAACCCTAAGTGCAACATATCACGAGATGCAGCGTGAGGGCTAGGAACCACAACGCAAGCATGCTTGAACCAAAATAGAACAGCATATTACCCTAGCAGGAATAGCTTATTTAATATTCAAGAGTGAGGTATAGGGCTTCATAGGATGACCATATAACCGAACCCATGCTTGCGAATTTATAAGCTTCTCTGAGGCATCTGGAAAACAACTCGAAATAGTGAATGAGAGCATGTTGCAAGATATGTTTAACTGATTAGTATGATATTTAGATAATACTACTCCTCGCATTTTCTAGTTGCATGTGCGATAGCTGCATAATGCGTTGATAGCTGAATATCAGAACTGATCACTCGATATTTCATATTACTATTAGTATGTAGGCATTTGGACCCCATATTCATACATAGTCTATCACGACAAAAAGATCACAGACTGTCTATGAGTGGAGTGGGGACACCCTCAGATGAAATTGCAGTTCAGGAGATTCTTTGACTTGAGCTGGGCAAGTTGTCAGTGTCGAATAGTGTTGGCACTTTGTTCTGACGAACTGAATTGTTACGAAGATAGATCTTAACTAAAGAAGTTGGGGTAGCATGAATATTTGTATAAATAGTAGATTTCTCCCCCACTGGTTGAAGGAGCATGAAGCCCCAGAGAGGAGATCTTAACAATATAACAAGTTGGCAAGTTATATTTTAACACGTTGATGCTTAACTACACTTTATTACTTAACCTTTACCAAACAATTACCTACCAGCCTTGCTGATTAATTATCGATTGGCTGGAATATCATTGGCCTGGTCGGACAATCGCATTAGCTTACGGTATCCCCTGGTATTGCAGCATCTCCTTGGTTGTGACTAAAGTCCATCGAGGACCACTCCCGTTTGCCCTCCACCCGTGAAATGCCTGCCCCAACACCTCACCAGGTAAGCGGTTATCCATTGCGCAATCGGCCACAGTAGCCATCCCTGTCTCATTGGCGCACCGGGGTGCCCGATAATATTTCCTCTTATTCAGGGGAGCCTGCTGAAGGGTTTCTTTTCTCCTGTACATCTTTACGCTGGCTTTCATTGGGTTCAGCTTTCCTATGCTTTCCTCCCCATTGCGGTATGTCAGTGGCTGGTGTGCGGTTTGGCCTATATCATAGGGTCCTATGGGTCCCACAAGTTCTTCACGTGTGTGTTTGCTTTCCTATAGGTGGGAGGTATTTGTTTGTCACAAAACGAGGTAAAACAGGCCGTTGGATTGTTTTATGGTTTTGTTTTCGCTATAGCTAGCCCTCCATGCGGTTTCTTGTACCTTAATAACGAATGCATGATATAAATAAAATTAAACCAAAAAAGAAAATAGCCGTCTCTTATTTTCTTGGTCCTTTACGCTACATGATATTGCTTTCACAACTCCTGTACTTCAGAATATAACTAATAACAAAGACCCACCCCAAGAAACCACCTACAGTAACCCTGATCAGTCGTTACGCGATCAGCCATAAACCACGAACCTGAGATCGTCATTTCCGAACCCTCCCGCTTTGTCACTGTTATCGCTTCAGACCCTCCTGTCAGTTATGTGCTTTGGACTAATGTCTATTGCCCAGGCCCATTACAGAACATGTGATGAATGGCATTTCCGACAGTACCTCCGGGCCAATGAGCTCACGGCCATCTCTTATCATTAGTTGTTTGGTAATTATAACCAGTTCAGGGATTGGCGGGAGTGGTGTGATGCCCTCTTCCTTGTGACTGTTCAATATGTGACTGTATTTGTGGGAGAAGTAATGAAGGTTGGCGGTGTGTGCATTTGTGCACTGTAAGTAAATAAATCCTAATAGTCTGTGGACTCCTATCGGATGAGTCATACCCCTCACACTGTGTCAACTCGCTTCTCCGCTACTGGTACTGACTACCTTTGGTCTGTTGCATAGTAAATGTATCATGAAGTCTGTAATTACAGGTCCCACAATTTCAATAATATTAAAAAGAAGTAGTGGTTGCCTGTTCTAAGATGTCCCAGTACTTTTGACATGTATTTTCTTTGCCTACAGCATATAATCCTACAGTCATCTAGTGCAGTTATTCTAACAAAGCATGGTACCCTAGTGATAGAACCAAGCAATTTGACCACTCTTACCGCTTCTCCTGCTAATGTCTCCGCTAACCTTCCTGATATACCTGATCTATTTTCATATAACGGATGCTAAGCGCCAGACCTACAATTCCCATGTCCTCTACAAGTCCGGTTGACCAACCCATAGATCGCCCTAGCATGTACTGATACGACGACCTGGGGAACCAATTGCCTCTACTGCTAGCACTGGCGGGTAGACACAGACAGGAACTAAAGTGGTATTACTTAATAATTATGACCTACAGCTTGCTCCACGTCAATCTTCCCTCCAAATCGCTTCCCAATACCTGCCTGTCACATACCTCTAAGCTGACCGGTGCGACCCTGATGCAATTGTATATGCATGTAGCGGAGCTGATCTCAAGTTCTGACTTTGACATGAATGACATGCTGAGAGGAGAATTAATTACGATGCTCTTTGAAATACAGTGTATAATAATTAGCCACAAATCGAGTTGGAAAACTTCCAGTTCCTTTGGATATGATGTTTTGATCATGTATATCACAGGAATGTCCAGGTCGTTTAGAGGACTCCTGAATGAGCCGGGAACCATGTCAACAAAGATGAGTATGTTGCGGTTCAAGATTTAGGAAAGAAATGTTGTACAGTGGGCTATGGAAACACGAAGCGCAGTCTGCATATGTTGAATATGTTGATGTATTGACAGACGATGAGGTAGGTTCTCCCCTACGCCACCCCTTATATTCTTGTAACAACCCTACAAATAGGTAGCTACAGTGGACTAGACTCAAGCCCCTATGGTATACAGTGTGGTAACTATATTGAGGATAGGCCAGTATACTTAGTATACTACCGGTAGACATGAGTTGGTACAAGTGTCTACAAAGTGACTTGGTGACATAGGGTTAGACAGGGTAACCTAGGTAGGCCAAAGTTACCCTACTAGGCAGGGTAACCTTCGGAGGGTATGTTCGCATAAAGCTAAGGCCACATAGTAAACATTGCACAGGTCTCAGGGTCAAGATTAGAGTTCGTTAAGGGGCGGACTATCACGGTCCCCTGATGATATACGTGTTGGGATAACTTTGGTGTTCTTTCTTTTGTTACACGGTTGCTATGAGGGATTTCCTTCGTAAGGTTTACGACAAATTGTATTATTTCCTTGGTTACGCGGATATGCGACTCATACTGGGGTATGAGTCGGGCGGCAAAGGCTGTGCTAGGATTTCCTTCTATATAAGGGGGCTTTTTTTTCT
>Ga0307510_10001990_pt1 | contig 23014 bp, 15 predicted proteins | sample 12_EM_MG_FD_207224 | JGI IMG/M metagenome (GOLD analysis project Ga0307510, IMG submission 207224) | Populus trichocarpa ectomycorrhiza microbial communities from riparian zone in the Pacific Northwest, United States - 12_EM | ecosystem: Host-associated > Plants > Roots > Unclassified | place...
GTTGAAAGCCACCCTGAGCTGACCAACTACTCGATCAAGCGCAAACCCGAAGAGCTGGCCCTGGCCATCGCCGCCGCCATCGCCGCCCACGCAGGCCTGTGAGGAATACAACAATGTCCAAGAAGATCTTTGTCACCGATACCATCCTGCGCGACGCTCACCAATCGCTGCTCGCCACCCGCATGCGCACCGAAGACATGCTGCCGATCTGCGACAAGCTCGACAAAGTCGGCTACTGGTCGCTGGAATGCTGGGGCGGTGCGACGTTCGACGCCTGCGTCCGCTTCCTCAAAGAAGACCCGTGGGAGCGTCTGCGCCAACTGCGCGCGGCACTGCCTAACACGCGTCTGCAAATGCTCCTGCGCGGCCAGAACCTGCTGGGCTACCGCCATTACAGCGATGACGTGGTCAAAGCGTTCGTCGCCAAGGCTGCGGTAAATGGCATCGACGTGTTCCGCATTTTCGACGCGATGAACGACGTGCGTAACCTGCGCGTGGCCATCGAAGCGGTGAAGGCGGCCGGCAAACATGCGCAAGGCACCATCGCTTACACCACCAGTCCGGTTCACACCATCGATGCGTTCGTGGCCCAAGCCAAGCAGATGGAAGCCATGGGTTGCGACTCGGTGGCGATCAAGGACATGGCTGGCTTGTTGACCCCGTACGCCACCGGTGAACTGGTGCGTGCGTTGAAAGCCGAGCAATCGCTGCCGGTGTTTATCCACTCGCACGACACCGCCGGTCTGGCGACCATGTGCCAACTCAAGGCGATCGAAAACGGCGCCGATCATATCGACACCGCAATCTCCAGCTTCGCCTCGGGCACCAGCCATCCAGGCACTGAGTCGATGGTTGCTGCACTCAAAGGCACCGAGTTCGACACCGGCCTGAACCTCGAGCTGCTGCAAGAGATCGGCCTTTACTTCTACGCCGTGCGTAAGAAGTACCACCAGTTCGAAAGCGAATTCACCGCGGTCGACACTCGCGTGCAAGTCAACCAGGTGCCGGGCGGGATGATCTCCAACCTTGCCAACCAGTTGAAAGAGCAGGGCGCACTCAACCGCATGGCTGAAGTCCTCGCGGAAATCCCGCGCGTACGTGAAGACCTTGGCTTCCCGCCGCTGGTGACGCCGACCTCGCAGATCGTCGGCACCCAGGCGTTCTTCAACGTGCTGGCCGGCGAGCGCTACAAGACTATCACCAACGAAGTGAAGCTTTACCTGCAAGGCGGCTATGGCAAAGCACCGGGCGTAGTGAACGAAAAACTGCGTCGTCAGGCGATCGGCAGTGAAGAAGTCATCGATGTGCGTCCGGCCGATCTGCTCAAGCCGGAAATGACCAAGCTGCGTGCCGACATCGGCGCACTGGCCAAGTCGGAAGAAGACGTGCTGACCTTCGCCATGTTCCCGGACATCGGTCGCAAGTTCCTCGAAGAGCGCGCGGCCGGAACCCTCACGCCGGAAGTGCTGCTGCCGATTCCAGAGGCTGGCGGTGTGACCAAGGCTGGCGGCGAAGGCGTGCCGACCGAGTTCGTTATCGACGTCCACGGCGAAACCTACCGCGTCGACATCACCGGTGTCGGCGTCAAGGCTGAAGGCAAGCGTCACTTCTACCTGTCCATCGACGGCATGCCGGAAGAAGTGGTGTTTGAGCCGCTCAACGAGTTCGTCAGCGGTGGCAGCAGCAAGCGCAAGCAAGCCTCGGCGCCGGGCCACGTCAGCACCACCATGCCGGGCAACATCGTCGATGTGCTGGTCAAGGAGGGTGACACTGTCAAGGCGGGTCAGGCTGTGCTGATCACCGAAGCGATGAAGATGGAAACCGAAGTCCAGGCTGCGGTTGCCGGCAAGGTCACCGCCATTCATGTGGCCAAGGGTGATCGGGTCAATCCGGGTGAAATTCTGATCGAGATCGAAGGCTGAGATAACGGCCGCGATCCAACGCTTTAAACCTCGGGGGGGCATGTGCTCCCCTTTTTTTTGCCTGAATTTTTCACCTGTAGGAGCTGCCGAAGGCTGCGATCTTTTGATGTTGTTTTGGGTTAATAAAAACAAAGATCAAAAGATCGCAGCCTTCGGCAACTCCTACAGAAAATGTTGTGTCAGTTAAAACGCCATGCGCCATTGGCCCATCACGCCGTGAGTGCGGCTGTCAGTGGCCATTTCACCGGTAAGACCAACGCCGACGGAGTGATTGGCTGACAGCCCAAGATCGAGGCCGGCATCCACCGACAGGCTGTTGCGATCCAGCGCGGCACCGGCAACCTCAAACCGCTTGCCACCCTTGACCAGTTGTTGGCGGGTGTCGCTTTCGATCTCGCCAAAGGTGTGTTTCCAACCGGCACTGAATCGCGGCGTCAGCGTCATGCCGTTATCCAGCCGAGTGATTTTTGCCGTGCGCAGGCCGAAGGTGCTGCTGAGGTTGTCGCGGGTTTGCCCAAAGACTTTCAGCGCTGCATCCCCACCTTTTTCGCTGTAGCTGTCGCGCTGATAGCGCTGATAGCCGAGGCTGGCGAACGGTTCGAGCGTCGCGTTGTGCCGGCCAACATTGACCGCCAGTTCGGCAAAGGCTTGCTGGGTGTTGGCGTCATAGTTGCCCTTGAGACGATCGCTGAAGCCGTTGAAGGCCACTCGCCGCTTGCTGTCGCCGTCATGGCTGGCATAGGTCGCCCCGAGACGCAGTGAGAACGGTCCGTCCTGGCGCACGGCGTAGGCGCCGAGGTGCCAGCTGTCGAGGTCGCCATCGTATTGCCGAGCGTCGAGTCTGGTTTGCGATTTACCACCGACCAGGCCGATATGCCATTGCTCATCGAGCCGCCAGTCGGCGCCCATGACCAGGCCTTGGGTCGCGTGTTTCAGGGTGCTGTCGAACTCGCGGTCAACCTTGCCGCCATGGCCGAGCGCCTGAATCCACACCCGCCCGGAATCGGCGCCGCCCGCGGCCTGACGCGGTGAGTTGCCGGAACCGTAGGCAGAACCGTAACGGCTATTCAGTTGCTGCATGGCCGAGAGCATGCTCGCGCTCACCGGAGTGATACTGCTTAGCGTGGCTTTGGCGAGATTGGCGTTGCTGCCGGCGGCGAGTTGTTCGATGGCGACGGGGGCGGTGGTTTTGTCGCTGGTCAGCAGTGCGGCGACTGCCGCGTTTGCAGGTTTTAGTGGCGCAGGAGCGGGCTGTTCGGCGGACTCGTTAACTTGCGCAGTAAGAGGTTCGTCCTGCATTGGCGATGGGACGGACTCTGCAACGAGCGTCGACGCCGATGGCGGAACTGGAACTGGAACTGGAACTGATGCGGAAGCCGTCAATGGCGTTGGCGTTGGCGTCGCGAATGGCGCAGGCGTTTGTGGTTCGACAATGCTGTCGGCAACTGCACGACCGTTGTCTGTCGTGGCAACGCTCGCAAGCGGCTCACCGTTACGGGCATAAGTCAGCCCGACGGATTTTTTGTTGTACTGAGGTGTGGCGGTCATAAAGGCGAGGTTGTTAAGGACCTTGCCGAATTCGCCTTCTACCTTGCCGGCTTCGATGATTTTGTACTGGCGACTTTGCGGATACTCCCCTGGAACGGCAACGACGTTCAGGGTTGCACCTTCCAGCCTGGCAGTGCCATCGACCTTGATCGTTTGACTGCCACTGGGCGTGACCTCATAAGCCAGCTCGGCGGTTGGGGACAAGCGCAAGTCGCCTTTCACGCGCGGACTGCCGAGTGCCCCATTGACGGAGAGCAGGCCGGCGACCTCCAGGCTGCCCACAGCGCCTTTACCTGCAAAGCTGCCACCTCTTTCGACATAGACATCGCCCTTGATGCCCCCCAGGTTGGTCAAAGCGGTACCGCTGTTGACCAGCACGCCGTCCTTGAAGTCACCCTTGGAACTCAGAGTCCAGTCGCCCCGGCTGAGGAGCAGGCCGTTGAAATTACGCGTGTCTTTCAGCTCGCCGCCTGCCGCTGCATCCAGGAACAGGACGTTATCTCCTGCGCCACCATCCAGCAGGCCGGTAAAGCTTGCGCCGTCCGTGAGTGTGATCAGATCGTTTACAGCGGTACCTTTAAACGTTTCTTCAGGGGTTTTAAAAGCGATGGGTACCGTACTTGGGTCGGTGAGAAATCCCTTGAGTCGTTCAAGTGCCATTTCTTTAGCGCTGGTTTCGGGCAATTCATTGGCATTCACGACTGCGGTTGAATCAGCGACTTCAGAGGATTGCTGAGCGTTGGCAAGCTCTACACAAGCCAGCGCCAGCGAAATGGCCAAAGCCAAGTGTTTTGGTTTGAAAGTGTGTTGAAGGGGCATTAGGTAGGGCCTTTTCTGAAAGGAGACCCAACTCTATTGATGCACCCGAAAATCCGATGTCGGCTGCTTCCCGCAGGCTTGCAGGCGACATCGCATCGTTTTGTAGAAAATGACCGTGTGATCTGGAACCCGGAGTTTTGCTCGGCTGCAGCGGCTCTTTTTCCTACAACCAATCAAGACCGCGCCGCCTGTTCAACCTCAAAAACTCATCTGCCACTGCCCGATCAACCCGTGATTGCGGCTGTTGCTGCCGATCTCACCGCTGTATCCCACACCCAGCGTGTGCCGCGCAGAAATCCCCACATCCAGCCCGGCTTCCAGCACCAGGCTGTCGCGATCCAGCGAGCTACCATCGACACTGAACGCCGTGCCGCCAGTCACAAACGCCTGACGCGTCGAGCCGCCGACATCGCCGTAAGTGTGTTTCCAGCCAGCAGCCATGCGCGGGGTCACGCTCATGCCGTTGTCGAGGCTGCTCAAGTGCGCCAGGCGCAGGCCGAAGGTGCTGCTGAAGTTGTCCTGGGTCTGGCTGTCGACTTGCAGCGCGGCGGCGCCGCCTTTTTCCTTATAGCTGTCGCGGTGGTAGCGCTGATAACCGAGGCTGGCGAAGGGCTCGGCGCTGAGGCGGCCGCTGCCCATGGCATAGCCGAGTTCGGCGAAGGCTTGCTGGCTATCGGCGTCGTAATCGCCTTTCGGGCGGTCGCTGAAACCATTGAAGGCGATGGTGCGTTTGCTTTCGCCCTGATGGCCGCTGTACGCCGCGCCGAGGCGCAAAGCGATCGGGCCGTTCTGGTGCAGCGCGTAGACGCCGGCGTGCCAGCTCTCGACGTTGCCGTCGACGCCGGTCGCGTCCAGATCGGTTTTCGAATAACCACCCAGTACGCCCAGGCGCCACGCTGGATTCAGTGACCAGTCGGCGCCCAGCACGCTGCCCTTGGTGCGTTGTTCCAGACCACTGCTGCCGTGTTCGCCATCGAGCTTGCCGTAGCCGCCGATGCCTTGCAGCCAGAGCCGGCCGTGAGCGTTCGGATCATTCAGGTTGCGCGCCTCGGTCGGCACGCCGTTGGCCGCCAGCACGGGCGTGTCGCGTTGATCGAGGCCGACCAGCAGTCCCGGGCTGCCGCCCATTTGCTGCATCGCCGAGAGCATGCTGCTGCCGACCTGACTGCTGGCGCTGAGGGTGGCGTTGGTCAGGTTGGCGTTGCTGGCACCGGCCAGTTGCTCGATTGCTGCGCCGGCGCTGCTTTGGCTGGTATTGAGCAAGGCGTTGTACAGCGCACTGTTTTTGCCGATTGAGGCGAGGCTGTTGGCGGCGTTTGTGCCGTTGCCGGTCGTGGCAAACTCATTGAAAGCCACGTCGTTGCGAGTGTAGGTCAGGTCAACTTGGGTAGGCGTGTAGGCAAGGGTCGGCGTCAGGAATGCATAGTCGCTGCTGACCTTGCCGAAGGTGCCGTTGACCTGCGCCGCTTGCAGCACGGTGTAGTGGCTCTGCCAGGGATACGTGCCGCTATCGGGATTCACCGCGAGCGTTGCGCCATTGAGATTGGCGATGCCGCCGACCTGTACCGGCGCGCTGCTGCCATCGGCGTTGACGCCGTAGGCGAGGGTGGCTGCGCTGCCCATGTTCAAATCGCGAACGATGGTTGCGCGACCGAGTCCGGTGTCGGTGCGCAATGTGCCGTTGACGGTGAGGCTGCCCACCGAACCGCCACCGGCATACACACCGCCGGCATCCACGGTCAGGTTACCGGTGATGCTGCCTTGATTGATCAGTTTTGCGCCGTTGCGCACTGCACCGCCGTCGCTGAAGTCGCCGCTGCCTGTGAGTGTCCACGCACCTTGTTCTACCTCCAGCCATTCGAAGTTACGACTGGCGCCGAAGCTGCCACCGGCCGCATCGTCCATCACCACCCGGTCGTAACCGCTGCCGCCATCCACCACGCCGACAAAGCGACTGCCGTTGCGCAGGGTCAGACTGTCGTTACCGCCGCCCAGATCCAGCGCCAGGCCATTGCTGCCACTGATCGTGCCGCCGTTGATGACGTTGTCGGCGAACTCGCCGACGAGCTTCACGCCGAAACCGTTGAGACCTTGAATGGTGCCGAAGTTTTCCAGAGTGGTCGCCGCCAGCCCCGAGCCGCCGCTGCCATCGTCGACCAGAATGGCGCTGTCGGCGCCGCTGATCAAAGCGTTGCTGGCGTTGAGAATGTAACCGCCACCCAGCGCGATACCTTCGCTGCCATTGGCGAAACCGCCCTTGTCGACACCGCCGGCACCGACGCCTTGAATGGTCCCGTAGTTTTCGATGTGGGCGATCTTGTCGATGTCCACGCCGTCGCCGTCACCGTTCGCTTGCAAGCCTGAGTAAGCGCCAGTGATGGTGCCGTGGTTAATCACCGTGCCATCGCCGTCGGAACCGAAGCCGGAACCATTGCGGCCGGTGATCTGCCCGTAGTTGATCAGCGTCGCGCCAAGATCGGTGGTGATGCCATGGCGGCCACCGGAAATCACCCCGTAGTTGGTCACACTGACGCCGCTCGCGGAATCGATATCGATGCCGTCGAATTTCCCGTCGGCATTGTGCGAATCGCCGGACGAAATCTCGCCATAGTTGCTGATCGTCGCATTCGCGCCGGTCTTCATGCCGTCGCTGGCGTCGCCGCGAATCAGCCCGCCGACGCGGTTGATAATGGTGGTCTTCACGCCGTCACTGCGCAGCGCATCGAGATCCAGTCCCTGGCCGGTGGTGGAGCGAATCACGCCGCTGTTGTCGATCAACAGGCTGCCGCTGACAAAGTTGCTGTCGATACGCAACGCGTCGTTGGCACCGCGAATCTGCCCGCCGCTGCGGTTGTAAATCGTGTAGTTGCGCGCCTGGGTCAGGTCGCCACTGCTGTCGATGGCCCGGCCACCGCTGGAAACGATTTTGCCGGCGTTGTCGATCACCACACCGGCACCGCTGGTCTTGTCTTTCAGGCTCACGGCCTTGCCGCTGTTGGTGATGCTGCCCGGCGCGGAAATCGTCAACGTATCGTTGCCACCCAGCGTTTGCGCTGCCGTGGTGGCGGTGTCGATCTGCACGGTTTTGCCGTGGGCTGCCGTGGCAGCGATCAACAGAGCAATGGCAAGGGACAGACGCTGGGGCGGGAACGGCATGGTCGGACGGCCTTTTTGTTATAAGCGGGCCGTCCTGTATAGCGAAGGGTTTTTACAGAATGATGTCGGTGGTTGATCTGCATTGTTTTGCATCTTCAGCGCTGAAATATATTAATTTCTGCATTTTGTTGCAGTTTTTTTGCCTGCTTCTCTCATTAGGTGCGGTAAGTTTTGATTCAAACGCCGAAGCACTCACATCAATGAATCCCCGCGCCATTAATGTTTATTGAGCCTTATGCGGCGCTCGAAGATTGGAGAGGAAAATGGTAATGACAGTTCTCGAACGCATGGCGCTCATCGAAAGCATTCAAGAGGCGCTGGCCGACGGGACATTGGAAATCAGCGAAGCCGTCCGCCGTTTACGAGTTGAGGTGACAGGGCTGCATCAAATCCAATTCGCTAAGATGTGCAAAATTTCGGTCCGCACGTTGATACACATAGAGCACGCTGAGGGTAATCAGACGTTGAGGTCGTTGGACTCAATATTCCGATTGTTTGGCCTGAAAATGGGCGTTGTGCGGGTACGCCGAGAGCCCCATTAAAACCCGACGCAACCCGCAAGGTGCCGATCCCCCTAGCTCCGTCGCACGTAAGCCTTGCCGTAATGCCGCTCCATTCGTGCCTGAATCAACTCCAGTCCAATGGACATCAGCCAGTAGATGATCGCCGCCGTCGTGAGCATTTCGATGTAGCGGTAGCTTGAGCGCCCGTATGACTGGGCGAGAAACATCACTTCCCAGACGCCCATCACCGAGATCAGTGACGAGTCCTTGAGCATCGAGATGAACTGGTTGGTCGTGGGCGGGATGATCGTGCGCATGGCTTGCGGCAGGGTGATGCGCCAGAAAATCACCGTCTCGCGCATACCCAGTGCCAGCGAAGCTTCGCGCTGGCCGTGGTCGACACCGAGGATGCCGGCGCGGAAGATTTCGCTGAGATAGGCGCCGTAGTTCAGCGACAAGGCAATGATGCCCGCGACGATGGCGCCAGGCACGATGCCCAGTTGCGGCAAGCCGAGGTAGATCAGCAGAATCTGGATGAGCAGTGGCGTGCCGCGAAAGAACGAGGTGTAAAAACTGGCGATGCCGAACGCCACGGCACTTTTCGACAGGCGTGCCAATGCCGTGATGAAGCCCAGCAGGGACGAAGCGACAATCGAGCACACGCATAGGAACAGCGTCAGCGCTGCACCCTGCAAGAAGCCGTTGGGCGCCAGGTGCAGGCCGACCAGATTGGGCAGTTTGTCGAGGATGATCGAGAACTTCAGGTCGAAGCTCAGGAAGAACCCGGCGAACAGGCAGAACAGCGTTGCCCAGGTCAGGTACAGCCGCGTACGAAAACCGAACATCCGTTGCAGGCGTGATTCAGCCACCGGTTGCGGTGGCTGTGGCGGTGTCGGGAAAGAAGTCATTGGCTGATATCAGCGCCGATCCATTTTTGCGAAAGCTTGCTCAGGGTGCCGTCCTGTTTCAGTTGCGCGAACACCTCGCGCACTTTGGCATCCCATTGCGCGTCACCCTTTTCGATGGCCACCGAGTTCGGCTCCGAATACAGCGGCGCGCCGGCCAGTTTGAAGCGTTTGTCCTGGTTCAGGCGTGGCTGCGCGGTGACGAGGTTGGTGAGGATTGCATCCAGGCGCACGCCGGCGCCCAGGCCCAAGTCCTGGAAGGCGACGTTATCGGTATCGTACGGCGCAATCTGCACATCTTCGAACGGGTACTGCAACTGCGTATCTTCGGCGCCTTCGATGACCAGGTTCTTGTTCAGATAGCTTTCATAACTGGACGCGCTGGTGAGGCCGACTTTTTTGCCGCTCAGATCCTTGGCGTCGTGGATCCGATCATCCTTGGCGTTGACTACGATCACTGCCGGCGAAGCGTAGTACTCGACCGGGAAATCGAACACCTCGGCGCGGGCCTTGCTCGGCGTCATCGAGCAGATGCAGATATCGTAGCGCCCGCTCCAGCGGCCGGCGGCAATGACGTCCCAGGACGGCGTTTCCAGTCGTAACTTGACGCCCAGTTTTTCAGCCACGGCCTTGGCGACATCCACGTCGAAGCCGTCTAGTTGGTTCTGGTCATTGAGAAACGAGAACGGTGGATAGCTTTCCATCAGCACACCGACCAGCTCTTTTTTCTGCTCGATACGATCCAGCGTCGTGCCAGCAAAGGCTTGCGTGGAGGCGGCCAGAATCGTCAGGCCCAGGGCCAGTAGCGGTTGAAATTTCACAGTCGATCCCTGGGTAAAAAAGAGGTTGTTTTTAACGGAATGGTGCGTATTAAATAGTTATAAGAACGACTCTGATAGTGAGTTATTTTCATAAGCATATGAGTGAAAAGCATATGGGCGCAGGCAGCACGATTATTCTCGATGGCGGCATGGGCCGTGAGTTGCAGCGCGCCGGTGCGCCATTTCGGCAGCCGGAGTGGTCGGCGCTGGCGTTGAGCGAGGCGCCGCAAGCGGTTGAGGCGGTACATGCCGCTTATATCGCCAGTGGCGCCAATGTGATTACCACCAACAGTTATGCCGTGGTGCCGTTCCATATTGGTGAGGAACGCTTCGCCGCTGAAGGGCAGGCACTGGCGGCGTTGGCCGGTGAACTGGCGCGACGTGCGGTGCAAGCCTCGGGGAAATCCGTGCGGGTGGCCGGCTCATTGCCGCCGCTGTTCGGCTCCTATCGTCCGGATCTGTTCGAGGCCGCCCGAGTGACTGAGTTGCTGGCGCCCTTGGTCAACGGCCTGGCAGCGCATGTTGATGTGTGGCTGGCGGAAACCCAGAGTTCGATCATCGAGGCGCGAGCCATTCACGCCGGGTTGCCGAAGGATGGCAAACCGTTCTGGTTGTCGTTCACCTTGAAGGACGAAGACACTGATGAAGTGCCGCGCCTGCGCTCTGGTGAGCCAGTCGCCGAAGCGGCGGCGGTGGCGGCTGAATTGGGCGTCGAGACGTTGCTGTTCAATTGCAGTCAGCCGGAAGTGATCGGTGCCGCGATTGATGCAGCGCGTGAAACCTTCGAGCGCCTGGGGGTGAAGATAAACATTGGTGCTTACGCCAATGCGTTTCCGCCGCAGCCAAAAGAAGCTACGGCCAATGACGGACTTGATCCGCTGCGCGAGGATCTGGATCCGCCGGGGTACTTGCACTGGGCGATTGACTGGCAGCAGCGCGGTGCCAGCCATTTGGGCGGTTGCTGCGGGATCGGGCCGGAACACATCGCGGTGCTGGCGCAGAAACTGGGCTGAAAACAGATCAAAAGATCGCAATCTGCGGCAGCTCCTACATGGGATTGACGTTCACCCTGTAGGAGCTGCCGCAGGCTGCGATCTTTTGCTTTTCAGGTAATCACGATCGGCATTCAACCAAGCCTTTCACCTGCCCGTCGGACGTCTGATTATCATCCGACAGCCACTGCTCGAACCCTGCCGCAATCGCCGGCCACTCGCCATCCAGAATCGAGTACCACGCGGTATCGCGGTTCTGCCCCTTGACCACCATGTGCTGGCGGAACACGCCTTCGAAGCTGAAACCCAAACGCTCGGCGGCGTATTTGGAGCGGGCGTTGCCGTTGTTGCATTTCCATTCGAGGCGGCGGTAGCCGAGGTCGAAGGAATATTTGGCCAGCAGGTATACCGCTTCGGTGCTTCTCGGCGAGCGCTGCATCGGCGCACCAAAGGTGACGTGACCGATTTCAATGCGACCCTGGGCCGGGACGATCGACATCAGGCTGAGGATGCCTTGCACTTGGCCGCTGGCGCGGTCGATGACGCTGAAGAAATACGGGTCGCTGGCGGCCGCGTGGTTGTTCAGCCAGGCGTCGAAAGTGCTGCGCTCCGGAAAAGGTCCATAAGGCAAGTAATCCCAGAGTTTCGGGTCGGCGCCGGGGCCTTCGAGGGCGGCGAACAGTTCGTCGCCATGGCGCGCCGGGTCGAGTCTTTCCAGGCGAATGAAACGCCCTTCGAGCAGCGTGGCAGTGGGGGCGGGGGCGCCTTTCCAGTCAGCCAGTGAAGTGGTCATGCAGATGTCTCCTTAAATGGCCTTGCGAAACTGGATGAAGCCCGGGCGTTCAGCGATGCGCTCGTAGAGCTGGATCGCAGTGGCGTTGGTTTCGTGGGTCAGCCAGTGCACTTTGCAGCAGCCGTCAGCCTTGGCCGTGGCGTAAACGTGTTCGATCAACAGACGACCGACACCGCTGCCACGGGTTTCCGGCACCACCAGCAGATCCTGCAGGTAGCAGGAGTTTTCGATGCTCCAGTTCGAGCGATGGTAGATGTAATGCACCATGCCCACGGCTTTACCGTCGGCCCACGCCAATGCTGCGTGGGTTGGTTCACTCGGGTCGAGAAAACGCTGCCAGGTACTTTCCGTCACGGCTTGCGGCAGTTCGCTGTTGTAGAAACGCAGGTAGGCCTGCCACAGCGGCAGCCACGCGGCGCGGTCGGCGGCGCTGACCTGGCGAATGTCGATCTGACTCATGGTGATTTCCTTAGCGCATCAATCGGGCGAGGGTTTGATCATTGATTTCCGGGCTGGCCGCCAGGCCTTCGCGCACGCCGGCAATGTCTTCGGCGCTGCGGTTCTGGCTGAGTTTGCGCTTGCCTTCGAGGCGGTCGATGGGAATGGCAAAACCGACGATGGCCTTGAGCATGCCGTCGATGTAATCGGCGGGCGCGTCGGCGACGGACCACGGTTGCGCGCGGCCGGCTTCATGACGGTCGGTGAGGGTGCTGACGATGTCGAGCAGACGTCCGCCATCGCTGAAGGTTTCGGCGTGACCATAGGCGTGCACGGCGATGTAGTTCCAGGTCGGCACGACTTTGCCGTGCTCGGCTTTGCTCGGGTAAAAGCCCGGGCTGACGTAGGCATCGGCGCCGGCGAAGATCAGCATGGCCTCGGCGCCGTCGCGCAGGTCTTTCCACTGCGGGTTGGCGCGGGCCAGGTGTCCGTACAGCGTGCCGTACTCGCCTTGTTCGCAATGTAGCAGCACCGGCACATGGCTGGCCTGCAAGCCACTTTCGCCGTGGGTCACCAGAATGGCGAGGCGGGTGGCGAGGATCAGCTCGTGCAGTTGGGACAGGTCTTCGATGGCAAAGGCGCGCGGTGTGTACATGGACAAATTTTCCTTGGCGAATGCCTGCATCGTAGGCAGGCTATTGGTCTGTTGTAAGAGCCATTGATGACCAATTTCATAGGTCCATTGCCATGCCCGATTCGCCAACATTGTCCATGCCCTTCAACCCTGCCGGTATCGAGCTTGATCGGCGCCAGGGCTTGAGTCGCCAGCTCTATCAGGCGTTGCGCCTGCGTGTGCTGGATGGACGGCTGGCGAGTGGTACACGGTTACCGGCCAGTCGCGATCTGGCGGCGGCGTTGGGGATCTCCCGCAACAGTGTGGTGCGCGCCTACGATCAACTGTATGCCGAAGGCTTTATTGAGGGGCGGGTAGGGGATGGCACCTACGTCGCCCAATTGATGCCCGTGACGACCCCAACGAAAAAACTATCCACAAAAGTATCCACAGGGTTTTCAACAGGCTTACCCACAGCCTTATCCACAAATTGGCTGGATTTACCTGTGATTCCATCCAGTAAAGTTATCCACAGTGATAATTTTTCGCGCATTGAAAAGAACCATTTGGCCCGACCCCCGAGTGGTCCGCCGCGAGCATTCAGGGTGGGTGTTCCGGCGTTTGATCTATTCCCCTTCGAGGTGTGGGCCAAGCTGAATGCGGCTTTCTGGCGTAAACCGGATCTCGAGCAACTGTGTTACGGCGATCCGTCCGGCGATGCGCGCCTGCGTGCAATGATCGCTGCCTATCTGCGCAGTTCGCGTGGCATGCAGTGTTCACCTGAGCAAATTGTGATCACCAGCGGCGCACAGCAAGGCATTAGTCTTTGTGCACAGTTGCTGGTGGCGCCGGGCGACGGTGTCGCGATCGAAAATCCTGGCTACCGCGCGGCCGGTCATGCGTTCGCTGTGGCGGGCGCTCGTTTGCACGGTATTGCCGTGGACGAAGAGGGCATGGATTGCTCGGCGCTGTCGGCCACCGGGGATTGTTGCGTGGCGTATGTCACGCCCTCTCATCAGTACCCGACCGGCGTGGTGATGAGCCTGGCGCGACGCCTCGAACTGCTCGCCTGGGCCGAGCGCTGCCAAGGCTGGATCGTCGAGGACGATTACGATGGCGAATACCGTTACACCGGCGCGCCGCTGGCACCGTTGGCGGCACTCGATCGACAGGGCCGCGTGCTGTATGTCGGCACTTTCGGCAAGGTCGCGTTTCCGGCGCTGCGCCTTGGGTATTTGGTTTTGCCGCCGGGGCTGGTGGATGCGTTCTCGCAACGCCGGGCGGTGGATGTCCGGCATTCCGAGGTGAGTACGCAGGCGGTGATGGCTGAGTTCATGGCGGCCGGGCATTTCCAGCGGCATATCCGGCGCATGCGCCGTGCCGCGCTGAGCCGGCGCAACACCTTGCTCGACGGTTGGCCAACCGCCATCGCCGGGGTGGGTGATTTGCCCGCCGTCTCTGCCGGGCTGCACCTGACCGTGGCCGTGGACAGCATCGAGCGCGAGCAGCAGTTGATTGCGCAAGCGGCTGGCGTCGACGTCGAGATCAACGGCTTGAGCAGTTACTGGCTGCCGGACTCCACGACGCCGCAGGACCAGCGTGCCGGGCTGGTCCTGGGCTTTGCCGCCGTCCCTGAACCGGCAATCAACGCAGCGTTGGTCCGGTTACGACAGGCGTGGAAGGCGTGAGAAACAGTGCCCTCGCCGATTTGTCGGAAATGCCGCTGCGATGGATGTCGATCAGCGCCTGATTGTTCAGAAAGCGCGGCTCAAAGGCACCTCCCATACGCTGCTGCGCCACGGTTTTCATATGGCCGATGGGGAAGGGCGTGACGGGCGCCTCGGCACTGCTGTAATGGAAATGTGCGTAACACAACACCTTGTTGGTGTGGGCGTCGCGTACTTCGTACTCGTCGAGGAAATCCCTGTCCTGACCTTTGAGCCTGCGTCGCTTCACGGTTTTTGCAATCCTGACTTCGCCCTTGTCCTTGAGCCATTGCACTCCTGCGGCTGTCGGTAACTGTTGCTTGACCATGCCGATACGGGTGCTGGTACCTTTTTCTTCAAGTTTATTGGCAGCGTCGTCAAGCTTGTGGCCGAGTTCTTCGGTCGGCTTTTTGAGGTCGGCGGTCAGGTTGCTCGCAGTCAATGCTTCGTCGATTGCCGCATTGGCTTCCCGCAGGACGGCCGCATGCTTGTGGTATTGCTCCTCGACCTCGACAGGGATCCGCCATCCTCGTTTGAGCTGTGCTTCGATGCGTAGGTGAAAGCGAGCCAAACCGTCGATCAGGGCCTGACCTTCACGAATACTGCTACTCAGGGAGGGGCGGGCCTTGGGCGGCTGGGGTTTCGCCGTGCGCTGTTCGACCCAGACACCAGGCGATTCCTCCTCGAACGTGGCGATGACCCCTGTCAACGTGGTTCGCACTTCGACCAGGTTGGTATCCGGGCCTTCGAGGCTCTTTTTCCGTTCGCCGACCACCGTGCCCCTGGATTTGGTTTTGATGATCCGTCGCGTCGATGAAGAGGCAGATCTCGGCCTGGAAGGCCCCGGCCCCGGCCCCGGCTCCAGCAAGTGCTTATAGCGCAGCAGCTCGACCAGTTTGCTTTCGGTACGGGCCTGGAACGCGCTCACCCGGCTGCGTACATGCTCCAGGCGTGCGGTATTGATCTGTTCGGGGTAGTCAATGAGCAGATCGCCAAAGCGTTGATTGATGGCAGAAAATTGTTCGGCCACATTGTTCAGGGCATCCGTGCGTTCGCGCAGATTTTCGAGGCTTTCATCCGCGGTCAGATTCAACGTGCTCTGGATACTCAGCGCGGCGTCTTCGATGAGACTGCCCAGCGTTTTATAGGCATTGGCGGCGTCCGCCGTGGCGCCGCCCTTGATGCAGATCTCCTGGCCGAGACTGATCTGCAACAGTTTGAGGTCGTTCAGTTCATATTTCGGTAACGCCTCGCGATAGGTTTGCACCACCTCGACAGCTTTTTTTCCCAACAACTTCAGTTCGTCAAAACGGCTCTGGGCCATCTCCATTTTTTCAATGATCGCCTGGGTCTGATCGGTCATCTTTTCGAAGGTCTGAACAAACGCCTGTACGGCGAAATCACCTTCATTGGCCAGCATTGCCTGCATTGTCTTGAGGTTGGCCTGGAACTCTGTGGAGTGCAGTTCGAGCCATTCCTGGCCAAGAAAAAGCTGCATCTCCAAGCGCTGGATCATGACGATGCGGTAGTTGGGAATGGGCTCCTTCAGATGCAACGCCTTGATTTGTTCAATGTTCGCGCCGTACGCCTTGTGCTGTGCGTCGAGTGTCGCCAGATACTGCTCGCGCGCCGGTGCCCGGGCTTCCCCGAGCGCATTGCTCAAGGCGTTATGGTCGGCGTCACGCTGAACCTGCTTGGTTTGCATCGTTGCATCGAATGCGCTGATTTCGGCGGTCAGTTGCCCGGCATCCATTTTGTTGACGTCTTGAGCGGCCTCAAGGGCGTTGTCGAGTCCGCCGCCGCGCAGGCGCAATCGAAGGTCTACCACCCATTGACCGTTGGCGGTGCGAGTCAGCGGCGGCCCGTTACGCGGCGGTTGCTGACGTGAGTCGATGATCTGCACCTCGGCGTGCTCATTGAACATGACTTCGAACCAGCGCTTGCCGACGGGGGCGAACCATTGTTTCTGGCGGGGATAAAGGTGCCTGTGCGTACCCTCCCTGGCGGCATCGCCGATGCCTCTGGGTTTGGCGATCTGTAAACTATCGAGCAGCGCTTTCAGTGCGACCGGGGATCGTTTCAGAGCAGTAAAGGGGTTCACCACCATCTCATGCGCGATGGGCAGTGCAGTGCTGGAAACGTCCGGCAGCTGCAAAGGTTTGCTGACGACGAGGTCTGTGGTGACGGTGGGGCTTGGTTCTTCCTGCGGGATCGACTCGCTGAGTGGCTTGTCGCCCATTGCTGCGCGATGGGCGAGCACCATGCCCAAGGCCAGAAGAATGTCGGTGAGGGCCGTCCAGGCAATCTTGCCGGATTGCTCATTGGCCACATCGCTGATTTCTTGCAGGTCGTCCATGATCTGCCAGATCCACGCCGCCGTGCCGACGCTGCGCCCGAGGAATGGCAAGGCGGCGTTGAACAGCATCCAGCCGCCGTGTTTAAGCGTGACCCAGCGTGCTTCTGCGTCAGAGACCGATTGGCGGTCGGCCTGGGTGATGACTGCCTGCACGTTGCTGTTATGCAGGGTCGCGAGTACATCGTGGTTAATCATTGTTGTCGCCAGTGCAACGGGGCCGGACATGTCGAGGGCGGTCAAGGGGTTTACCAGCAATTGCGGGATCGTCCAGACAGAAGGCAATCGGGCGGTGAAGACGAACTGGCTGTAGTCGAAGCGCACGTCGTCCGGCAACCAGGCCAGGACCGACTCGCGCAGATCCCGTGAATGCTGGATCTCGTACAGCAGGTTGGCGTGCGAGGGAAATTGCATCAGTGCCTTTTCGAACAGCGGTCGATAGAGCAGACACGGCCCCTTGTCCGTCTCGCGCGGGCCGATGACGAACATGTTATTGACGGTGTCCGCCTGTGAGCGGCTGCGATGGGCAACGAACCCGAGCGGGCGAATGACGATTTCATCGCGATCGACATAACGCTCATCGCTGGTGTTTGCCAGCGCGGCAACCACATAGCGATAACCCTGGTCAGTGATGCCGGCCTTGCCTTGTATTTTGTGCTGCAACGCCAGCAGCGGCAGTTCGATGGGCAACTGGCTGGTATAGAGCGCTTGCAGTGCCGACGCCTGCTCGGTGTCGTCAATCAGCAGGTTTTGCAGGTACGCCGGGTAGGTCTGGCCGATATCGACGCTGCTGACCAGTTGTTCCAGGTAGCTTGCAGTCATCCAATCAGGCGCCGCGCCGCCCTCCTTGTAACCAACGGTCTTATTGCCTGCTGGCTGCCCTGCGAGGTTTTGCAGGGCAAGCTCGATGAGCGACAGCGTCTGGGTCTGCGTGTTACCCGGCAAGACGAATGTGCCCCAGACCACCAGGCTGGTGATGCTGATTTCGATGTCATCGATGCTCACCTCGCCGGCCTGCGGATGATCCTTGGCGATCTGTTGTTTCAAGGCATCACGGGTGAACGCTTGCAGGGTAATGACTTCGCTCTGAAATGATTTTCCCTTGTTGGTGTGCTGCACCATAGTCAGATCGAGCAGATGCCGGCTGTATCGGGTTTGATCGGCGGGAGAGGCGTTGTCGAGCCAGGCTGGCAGCATCGGACGCAAGAGATCGATGTGAGGCTTGAGGCGCGGTGTCGGCTCTCGGGGATTGCCGACAGTCCCGGCGTGCGGATAAAGCTCGCTGGAACTCGAGCCCTGGAAATAATTGATCGCGCCCAGCGCTTCTGCTTCCAGGGCAACCAGTGTGCAGGCCTGATAGTCGAAAAAATCGCCCTGCGGTTCGACCAGTCGCCATTTCAACCCGGCCCCGGAGGCACCTTTCCAGTAACGACGCGGCAGGGCTTCTCCGAGCTTTGCCAACGATTCAAAACTCTCGAATCCTTTAAGCACCGAGTGGGTCATGATCAACGTACGTTTGTCGTGGGTGCCGATCAGTACAGCCGTATCGAGCAGGCTCACGTGGTTCTGCTCGTCGCCCTCGCCGCGGTCAAGATCAATCAGGCAGGCGCGGATCTTGTATGGGGCGGTGGGCAGTCGTTGGTGTTTATCCGGGAACGTGTAAAGCGCTTCGGCCATGGCGCGCTGGTCGGCATCCCAGTCCGGGTTCGTGTCGATCTTCCACAAATTGCGCAAGGCCTGTGACAACTGCTGCCAGCGGGGCTGCCCCGGATAGGTGAAATCGTCCCAGTAATTGACCTGCTGTTCCTTGTAGGCGATGAACAGCAACGGTGCCAGCTCATTGAGCAGCTTGCCGATTGCGCTGATTTTTACCGGCAGATGGATGGCGGACGGCAGGTCCGGTTGCAAGGTCAGATAATGCTCACCGTCGAGATACGCCACCGTGGTGCCGGAGAGGCCCAGACGTACCAGGGTGTCGGTCAGCGATTCGATCAGATAGCGACCGGGGACCACTTGATCACCCTCAATGATCCAGGTCGGTCTTACGACCACGGCCAGCTGCGGGTCGAGATCGAGGTCGGGATACAGCGTCCTGAGCGCCGGGTGCAGCGTTTTCGACGCGACTTCTCGCAGCGAAGGGCCAGTCACCAGTTGGGTCACGACATCGACGGCGCTGGGCGAAGGGATTTCGGGCATGGGCAACTCCTGCTCTGATGGCCGCGCCGAAAGGGCGACGGTTCCGGGCAAGGTAGAGGCGGGCTGCGGCGCGCGTGCGGTACATACATATTGCGGGCGAAAAAAGACCCGCCTGGGCGGGTCCGGTTTTTACGGTTGCGACGGGACTGTGGTTATTGTTCGAAGCCTTCCAGCACGTTCACTGCGTTGATGCCGATTTCCTCTACAGCGTAACCGCCCTCCATGACAAACAATGTCGGTTTGCCGAGTGCGGCGATGCGTTTGCCCATTGCCAGATAATCCGGGCTGTCGAGTTTGAACTGCGAGATCGGGTCATCTTTGAAAGTGTCGACACCCAGCGACACGACAATCACGTCGGCGCCATAACGCTCGATCTCGTTGCAGGCCTGATCCAGCGCCGCACTCCATACCTCCCAGCCAGATCCGGCGGGCAGCGGATAGTTGAAGTTGAAGCCTTCACCGGCGCCTTCGCCACGTTCATCGTCGTAGCCGAGGAAGAACGGGAATTCCGCTTCCGGGTGGCCGTGGATCGAGGTGAACAGCACGTCGCTGCGCGCATAGAAAATCGACTGCGTGCCGTTGCCGTGGTGATAGTCGACATCAAGGATCGCGACTTTTTTGTGACCCTGATCGAGAAAAGCCTGTGCGGCGATGGCGGCATTGTTGAGGTAGCAATAACCGCCCATCAAATCGCTGGCGGCGTGGTGTCCCGGTGGGCGGCACAGGGCGAAGGCACTGCGCGCGCCACACTGGATTTGCGCTTGTGCAGTCAGGGCAACCTGCGCCGCGCTGTAGGCCGCTTGCCATGTACCGGCGGTGATCGGTGCGCCGCCGTCGAAGCTGTAATAACCGAGCTGACCATGCAGGCTGGTGGGTTTGATTGCACGCAGGGTGCGCGCCGGCCAGGTGTAGGGCAGCAGATCACCGTCGGTGTTGAATTCAGTCCAGCGATCCCACGCGCCTTTGAAGAAGTCGAGGTAGTCGCGGCTGTGGATCCGGGCGATCGGCTCCAGACCGAAATCCTTCGGTGCCTCGACCGGGCCGAGGTTCTGGTTCTTGACGCGCTGCAGGACGTGGTCGGCGCGCGACGGCATCTCGAAGCACGGCTTGAGCTGGCCATCGATGAGTTCGCAACGGCCATGGTGCAGGTGATGATCGTCCGAGTAGATCGTCAGCATTTGTTGTTCTCCGCAGGGCTGATTCAGTTGCCCCCAGTGTTGCGGCGCGAGGCGAATCGGAAAACGGCAGGAAAGGCCAAAAGGGGATGGATATGGCCAAAAACACTGACCGAAATTGCCCCTTTAGGATCAAAAGATCGCAGCCTTCGGCAGCTCCTGCGCCGATCCCTTGTAGGAGTTGCCGAAGGCTGCGATCTTTTGATCTTCAGGCCCGGAATTGGCTCGGCGCCACGCCGCTCCAGCGCACAAAGGCATGGCGGAAACTGGCGGTCTCGCTGAACCCGAGCGTTTCGGCAATGCGATAGATCGGCAACTGATCCTCACACAACATCTGCTTGGCCCGCTCGAAACGCAGCTCATCGAGCAGTTCCTGATAGCTGCTGCCCATATCTTTCAAATGCCGGCGCAAGGTGCGTGGCGAACACTTCATCTGCTGCGCCAGACCTTCCAGTCCCGGTGCTGCATTCAGTTGCGCGCTGAGTAACTGTCGAATCCGCCCCAGCCACGCCTGACGCCCGGTGAACTCAAGATTCTGCTTTCGGCAACGTTCGGCCATGGCTTGGTGGGTGATGGCATCCGCCAACGGCAGTGGCTGGTCGAGCCAGTGCCGATCGAAGGCAAACGCGTTGTCCTTCGCCGCGAAGTGCAACGGTGAGTTGAAGTGTTCGGCATAGCTGTCGCGGTAGTCCGGCGCGGCGTGTTCGAAGCGCGTGGCGAGCAAAGGCAGCGGATGCCCGAGCAGGTCATCGCAAATGACTTTCAGCGACACCAGGCAGAACTCGGCGTTGAACACCGCCATCGCCGGGCTCTCGCGATAATCGGCAGCGACGAACCAGACGCGCTCGCCGTCGTCTTCCAGATTCAGTTCGAAAAGTGTTCCCAGCAGCGCCGGATAACGGATCGCCAGGCGCAAAGCGTCACCGAAGGTGGCACAGGTCAGCAGCGCGTAACCGAGGATTCCATAGCAGGACACGTGCATGCGTTGGCCCAGTTCCAGACCGATATCGTGCTTTAACGCGACCGCGTTGGCGCAGACCTGCATCTCCTGATTGGTGGTGATGCGCGTGTCGGCGCGGCTGAGATCCGCCGCACTGATGCCGCTGCCGGCCAGCAATGCATCGCTCGACAGGCCTTCGGCCTTGAAGGTGTTGAGGATCAGCGACACGGCGTTGAGGGTGGTGAGGTGGGAGTGGAGCATAGGATCTTCCAGCCTTGAGATGGCTGGAATGCAGCAAGTTGCATGCCGCAGCAGCCCCTCACCCCAACCCTCTCCCAAAGGTAGAGGGGGCCGATTGGGGGATATTGGCGAGATACGCCGACCTGAAAAAACGCTGCCGAATCCATAATCGACTGTTTTTTTCAGGTCGGCGTATAGCGCAAGACACTAAGGTCAGTTCCCTCTCCCTCCGGGAGAGGGCTAGGGTGAGGGCCGATCCAGAGCCATGCTCAGAGTAGCTCACCACACAGATCCAGTTCGATCAGCCGACGCACTTCTTGAGTTTCAAGGCCTGCACCGAGCAGGCCGTGCAACTTGCCGAACGCGGCCTCGCGAGTCATGCCACCACCGGACAATACGCCGACACCGCGCAAGCGACTGCCAGCCTCGTAAACATCCAGCTCGACGCCACCCTCATGGCACTGCGTCACTGCAACCACCACCACACCGTTATCCCGTGCGCGGCCAAGGCTTGCCAGAAACTCAGGGTTGTCGCTCGGCCCGGTACCGCTGCCGTAGCACTCCAGCACCAGACCTTGAATGCCGCTGTCGAGGAGGCCGTCGAGCACTTCGGCGCTGATGCCCGGGAATAGCGGCAGCACGGCAACTTTGGCCAGCTGTTTCGGCTGGTTGTAATTCAACGACGCTGGAATCGAAGAGGCTTTGACACCGCCGCCCTGACGCTCAAGTCGTTTGAACGGATGACGGCCGAAGCTGCGCACCTTCGCGCAACGGGTTGGCGCCAGCAGTTCACCGTGGAAGTACAGATGCACACCGGGCGCCAGGCCTTGGCCGAGGGCAACCAGTGCGCCACTGAGATTCTCCCAGGCATCGCTGTCAGTAACGCCAGCCGGCAACATTGAACCGGTGAAGCACACACGGGCATTCAGCCCCAGCAGCTGGAAGCTCATCGCTGCCGCGCTGTAGGCCAGCGTGTCGGTGCCGTGCAGGATCAGCACGCTGTCGCAACCTTGCACGTCAACGGCATCGACCACCGCTTCACGCAGTTGCTGCCAGTAGGCCGGGGTCATGTTGGCGCTGTCGATCAGCGGCGACATCTCGCGAAAGCGCCACTGCGGTACGACGAGTTCAGGCTGGCTGTGCAGATAGTCGCGCATCCGCGCTTCGAAACCGGACGCCGGGGCCAGGCCATTGGCGCTGGCCTGCATGCCGATGGTGCCACCGGTGTAGAGCACCATGACGTGTTGGGCGGCGGGGTAGGTCGACGAATTCATGGGGATTCTCCGAAAGGATGAGGTCCTTGTGGGAGCGAGCCTGCTGGCGATGGCGGTTCATCATTCAGCGTTGATGTTGGCTGAAAGACAGCTATCGCGAGCAGGCAAACTCCGACAAGTTATTGCACCACAATAACTGACGGGCGCAGGGGATGCGCCCGTCATTCACCTGTCAGCGTTGCGCTGCAGGCACGCCTTGCGGCTCGGCTTCAGTCTTGCCGACAGCGGCAGACGGATTGGTCGGCCAGGCTTTCAGGTCGAGGTCCAGATCAGCAAATTTGCTCGAGTCGAACACCGGCTGTTTGACGCCGGCGCGGCGTTGCGCATCGTAGTCGCGCATCACACGCATGCCGACCTTGAACAGCATGGCCAGGGCCACGAGGTTGACGAAGGCCAGGCAGGTCATGGTGATGTCGGCGAAGGCGAACACGGTCGACAGGTCCTGCATCGAACCCCATACCACCAGCGCCAGCACCAGGCCACGGAAAATCATCAGCGCGGCGCGGTTGCGGGTGAGGAACTGCAGGCTGTTTTCGCCCAGGTAGTAGTTGTAGAGGATGCAGGTGAAGACGAACAGCGACAGCGCGACGCTGACGAACATGCGACCCCAGTCACCGACC
>Ga0307510_10001991_pt1 | contig 23013 bp, 24 predicted proteins | sample 12_EM_MG_FD_207224 | JGI IMG/M metagenome (GOLD analysis project Ga0307510, IMG submission 207224) | Populus trichocarpa ectomycorrhiza microbial communities from riparian zone in the Pacific Northwest, United States - 12_EM | ecosystem: Host-associated > Plants > Roots > Unclassified | place...
ACCCATTCTTAGGGCTTCCATGGGCTAAAGATGTCCCGCGCGCATCCCACGTGGCCGGTCCCGGTGGCACGCAGCAATAGATGACGAAAAGCTGTCATACTGTACTGCTTCGCGATCGGCGGAGCGGGCCACAGCGCTGGTCAATAACACCGCGGCGCCGGGGCGGTGAAGCCGTGGAACACAGCGATTTCTTCGGCTACTGGCGTCCGCAGACGGGGACGCGCGCCAGAACTCCGAGGCGTCGCTTGCCACGACATTCAAAACCCCTTGTGCCAGTGCGCAGTGAGTTATAATGTGCGCACACTTCGGGTATCAACGTAGGACCGACCTCGTCCACTCTTCCTACCAGGGCTTGCTCGACTTACATACCGTAATGTGTTGCACATGGGCGAGCAAACGTGACGGCAGTGACCGCATGGTGGCCCACAGACCATGACTTATTCCCTTTTTATTACGGGAGGAGTGATGAGGTCCGAGGTACGGAGAGAACAAGGCCGTGGATTCGTTCGAATACGGAAAAAACAAGTCCCATAGCATCTACGAGGAGGTTTGTGTAACCTATGTATACGCAGCCACGATGCGCACAATCCGCTCGGCTGCGGGCATGAAACGCTATGCCGGTGCCGGTCGGAATATTGTTATTTCTCTGGGAAAATACCGTATTCCTCGAACTGATGGGAGGGTATTGCTCGGCTTGACCTCCTTCGCGTGTGAGGTCTAAATCTTAGCGATCGGAGACAAATTGCCGTTCTGAGACATCTCACCTTGAAATAAGGCCCATGTCTTGCCAGTGTGACTGTTCGCTACGGAGATGGCGATCTTCAGAGCGTTGCGTTCGGACCTTATGTGGCTCAAACGGTCGTTCATAGGTCTCCACAGTGCTCGACTATGTTCACGCTATCATCTCGTCCGTGTCACAGCTAGGTGCAATTTGCTTGCTCTGACAGTCAGTAGCCAATAGCTCTACAGGAGAACCAGGCTGCTCGCGAGCGGTAGAAATCTTCGGTCAACATCATCGCTTGGATCGTGGAATAGATGCCTGACGAGAACTCGGCACTATTTGCTTGCACATGGAAAGAGAACAAGCACGCCGCGCAAAACAAAACGTCGAGACGAAAATAGGTTTCTATCCCGCAGAAGACGTCAACATTGTCATGAGAGACATCCACATCAAAAACCTCTTGCATAATCCTTTTTGGTTTCCGAATCCCGGCCTAGAGTGATCCCGCCGTCGAAAACGATGGCACATGGAAGCATACGAGTCTAAATCCTCCGAAATCTTGTGAGACCAAACCATGAATCCTGTGACAGTGTTGTGTGCTTGGATCACCGTAATGTCCCTTGCTAATGAACGATGTTATCTTACAAATCCTTTGACAGGTCCCAGTCGATCAGATTGCAGCTGCCATGATAAGTGACGGAATGTTCTTTACTCTCCCACCCCAATGCCGTATTTGCGCTCTATGGTGCGCAGCCATAGGAGCTACGAGACCGGTTTTTCACGGGGAACATACTAAGGGAAAGCTCCGGGCTGCCGTTATGGAGAATAGTATCCGTACCCTTGCCGAGTAGACGTTCCAGCGACCTCGAGAACCAATCAGTAGTGAATGCGAAACTAGACAGACTAGCAGTCAGCGCAGTAGATGATCACTTACCTGGTCCACCATTCTTATGACTTCGTCCGATGCATGGCCAACGCAAAAGCACTGTTAAGCTCAGGTTAGGAAGGAGATCGCCTGACGGACGTATTTGAAAGTTTTTGAGTCTTCCAGGTTTCGCCTCTCTAATCGTTGACATCCCTGCTTTGCATTTGCGATCATGACGTAATACCTGGGCAGCACGATCATCCCTGACAAGTTCTTGTGACCGTGGTCACTTCTGCGTTTTCCTTCTTGAGGCATATCTTCATTTGAGAACCCTTGCTTGTGACGAAGAAGACGGTAGTGATGTGTGTGCGGAACTTGAACGCGCGATGTGCTTTCTGGAACTTCGTAGCAGTGACATCCATGACATCCTGACGACTGCGCAACTCTGAGGCTCCGCTGTCATGCAAGCAAAGTCGAAGTAGCAACAAACACCAAATGACGCGTACGGTCACGTGTCACTTGTGGAGATTTTCGATCACGAGCGCGAGTTCATCATCAACAGTCAATAATGATAAATACGGCCAACTAGCTCATCACAACGCGAACACGACGTGGGTGTCACGTGCAACGTATGTTCACGTGATCAGGGGAATGTTGATCATAGTGGGTATGGCTCATCACCGTTGCTGCAGTGTCAAAAACCGCTTGGTGCTAACATGATACTTCGCCATTTCTGATAATGAGGAGACGTCGTGTCCGCATGAACACGTCGTCTTCATCTGCAACTCGTCTGGACCCCGATAGCCCCAGTGCTTGACTCATCGACGCTGGGCCTTCCATTCCCATCGCCACTGTCGGGCCATATCAGCTTAATGTCACCCATTCTGTGGGGGAATGCAAACAACAGTAACGCTGTTGGCGCGCTCGAGTACAATGATCGCATCTGTGAAATCTACCTCTAACGTATTCCGAGTCGGAGCTGGGTGACTCGCTGTTAAACGGATTCTCCGCAATGATGTAGGGGCCACTCCCAACACTGGCATATCTGGTGGTTCTTTCAAACGGTGAATTTGCCTCCTGTTCTTGTTATTTATCTCCTTGAGGATCGTGTTGCGCCATCAAACACTTAGCTTGAATAGCATCCCATTCAAGGCATTATCATGCCCCTTTTGTCTACCACTTACCTTGAGTCAACTGTTCATCTTCGCACTGTAGATATCCGGTACATTTCACCAGAGGCCATGGTCGTTTCTCCACATGATTCTCATTATCTCCGAGTCTTGAATTGCGACATCCTTGTTCTTTCCCACCCACCTTCACCCCGATCTTCCCTGGGCTAGGGAAGTCTACACCCAAACATCGACGATCTTCGACAGCGACTATTACGTTTTGATGCGGCCCTGCGGGAGTGCCGCGAATAGTTCATTGCTTTCAAAGTAACTATATACTAGGGATGTCATTGTCTGGCCGCCATCTGATACGCCGAAACCTCAGCGCAAACTATGCGCCTTGAGGCAGTAACCGATGGCTCGACTTTGAGGACCTCAACCAACTGAAAATTTGGCGCCTAGGTTTTCTCTTGATTGCCCTCGCCCTGTGTGTCAAGGCAGAGCATAACGCCCGAGTACAGACAGGAAGCCCTCATTGCCCCTATAGGACAATGTAGCCTAGAATCGAGGACCAACCATCATCTTGAGAGGTAGCGACTGTGCACTGGTAGGCGGTGGCACAGTGCAATTGGTCGGTGATCAGTATCGCTGCTAGAAGGGGGCCCTATTTGAAATTATGTAATGGAGGCCGTTTTGCGGCGTCGCCATCCTGAATCATGATCCTGATCTCTCAGGGCGCTCATGGTCCCATGCCAGTGGCCCTGAGATCCACACGATACTGCGTTACGCGACTGTCCGTTGTTAGTTTGCACAAGCCACCGAAAGGAGTAGGGGGAGGCGCCGCCTATATTACGCCTGTACGAACATAGGGGGCCAGCACTCTTGTGGAGACGCAGGCCCACCTGCTCAAGAAATTGGAAATTGGCTAGAGTGGAGTTAATCCAGCATCCAGTAGCCCAACCAGCGTCGTATTCAGTCCGCACAAATGGACAACCATTGTTTACAATTTAGACCCATGATGACCCGGTACGAATGAGTCTTTATTAAGCTTTATTCCCTGCGTCGAGAATTCGACCTTTTGAAATGTTACAGGGAAGCCCTGGCCCTGGTTCGCAATACTCTCACATTTCCATATGCCCCGTAAGGCGAGCCTTATAGTACGGATGCGCGAGAACGGCCACGACGGAGCGCCTGTCAACGCCACAAGCATCCCTGCCATTCTTACAGTCCCGTACCCTCTTCCCTTGGTGTATGGACCCCACGTGTCAAAGGAAGTGCTCGGTGCGACTGTATTCCGAACTTTATAAAGAGAAACAATACTTTTGACCCAAGAGTACAGAGGGGACAGACGACAGAGCGGTGGTAAAGCGAGAATGGGAGCAAAGTATGGAGGATAACAGTTTATACTTCTTAGATCGACACAGCATATTCTTATAGCTGAAAAGCACAACAACTCATTGTAGCGGCGTTGGCAACCCGACAAATGGCAACTTCAAGGAAGGTCAGCCAGTTCCAATGTGATGACAACCCTGATTCCACCGGCGGGACCTCGCTCCATTCGAACCACGTCAACTTGAGAACCGGGCTGATTCAAGTAGCGCCCCACAAGCCGACGGAGAGCTTCTGCGGCTGGCTCGTCGGGGATAGGGACCTGGTGGGGCCATTCACCGACGAAGGCCGGAGCTGGGCCAACTGCAGCATGCTGACCGGCATTGTCAAAAAATTCAATCTCCTTCGCAAATGTGGGGTTAGATATATGTATACAGGCAATCAAATTAATACACACGGGGGCTGGTGGAGCAATGACTTGTGCTTGAGCAGGGACGCCCTGAGCAACTCTAGCGTTGTAGTCGATGCCACCGTGACGGCCATAATATTCGCGTTGTGCTTCAAAGTCCTGTCCAATGTCTTTGTCAAGAGCGGAGGTTGATAACCCAAGGATAGAAATTCACTTCAGGGTGCGGAATGGGATAGTGGCCAATGGCATAATATTCTATGTCATTGTACCGTAGGTCTTGTGGCTGCCCTTGCACAGCGACATTCCTGATGAGGGGGTGCATGTCCTCCCAGTGACCGTGATGGTGATTACCGCCAACGTTCGCTGGTAGGAACTGAAAACGCATGCAGATGAGTGTCAATAAATAGGTTATGTCACGATGCCATTTTCTGACCAGGGGGGCATTCTGCGGTTCAAAAGTATGGACATGTGGCTGGACAGGAACTGGACGCCGTTGGGGCGAGGGTGGTGTTTGTGGACGGCGAGGGGGCGGGAGAATGTTGTCGTCCCGACGTACACCTGCTGCAGGGAACGTGTTCTCTGGGAGGGGATTCGCATGTCGAGGTCCAATGTCAGCCATCTAACAGTAAGAGTCCGGGGCTGTAAGAGGGAGTATACTGAGGTGGACCTGGGTTGGGTTTCATGACATCCCATCACAGAATCAATCACCTTTATATCAATGAATAGGGCGTCGATGTCTGTTGCGGAATACCTCAAAAAAAGAGCATCACCGTCCGGAAACTGGGAACGAAATCGTCCCAGGATCGTAGTGGTTGATCCGAGAGTGGAGACTCCAGCCCTGATCCAAGCCAGCGAAAACGTGGCAAGGGCGATGTTAATCAAAATCCAAATGCAGGTCGTACACCTTCAATGTTCTAAATTTGAATTTGAACTGGTGTCATGATAAGGTTTATAAACAAACTGACTAGATGATATTTAGGCTTCGCCTACAGTAGAATATGGACGCTCAAGGACGGCAATGCCCTGGATGGAAGTGACGTGGCGCGAGCGGGTGCGCAATGCAGCGCAAGGGTGACGTGATGCCGGCGAGATACGATGGTCATAGCCTAGTTTTGAGATAAGGGGTAGCGGGGACGGTACATACAAAAAGGAACGACAGTGTCCTGGGACTCAGGACTCAGCATGGAGTTTAGCATAACCCGCGGCCTATTGTCATCCTGTGCCGGCGTAGAGAAAGAGCACAAGGCTTCAAGCTTCAATACCAGATTCCGGGATGGAGAATTCCATGGGGTATCAAGTCCATTTCGCACTTATACTTATGGCGTGAGAGAGTCAACAGGCTCTATGCGCGCCTTCCAAGCTTCCCACGGACCCACTGGCATGCGCCACACAGCCCTAAAGAACGGTTTCCAGCAAAGCCATATCACACGGAACCATGCGCCACACGGCCTTAAAGGACGGTTTCCAGCAAAGCCGTGTCACACGGTCGCACGGAACTATGTGCCACACGGCCAAATGGAGGTTTTCCAGCAGAGCCATGTCAGAGGGCAACCATGCGCCACACGGCCAAATGGAGGTTTTCCAGCAGAGCCATGTCAGAGGGCAACCATGCGCCACACGGCCAAATGGAGGGTTTCCAGCAAAGCATGTCAGGGCAACCATGCGCCACACAGCCCTAAAGGATGGCCTCCAGCCAACCCACGTCACACGACGCCACCTGGCGCTCGCACAGCGAGCTAGCACAAGTACAGACAGATTTTCTCGCAATGCACCTCAGTCCATTGATTGCGGCATCAGGCGTCAAGGTAGTGCCAAACCTGGCTCACTGTTTCCGAATTTATGACAGGACAAGATACCCTCAAACCCCCTTTGAATGGGACGCAACTACCACTAAGCAAATAGGGGGAATGTTGTGTAATCTGTACACAAAAGTGTTTTTTTTTTTTTTTTCATTGAGTTTTATTGTCCACATCTTACGAAACAAGACATCCTAGCTACGTCAAAGTACGTGACTCTGTAACCAGTAAGGAATAAAAGGAGGTAAAGTTAAGAAGGGGGCATGAGAGGTGAGGTGTGAACGATCGAAGTAAAGACAAAGGCGCGGGTCAGGCGCCGAACTCATGACACACTCATGGGGGGTCAGGTCGAGGGGGGAAGGGGCGAAGGGGGACTTGAGTCGCATGGAGGAAGTATATTTCTGTCCCCTGATCCGCCGTCTTCAGTACTCACTGTTACCGGGGCCGTATGCAAGTCTAGACTATTCCTACTGAGTTCCTAATAACGTAACTTCTTTTATCTCGCACAATTCTTCTTTTATTTTATTTTGGATGGTGTCTTGATTGCGCGTCGCATATCTCCATCCGTCGATTTGCGATTTGCTCAAAGGTATGGCCCCTTTGGGTCGTGCCTGGTCACATGACATGATAATGTCGGTGGAAAATCGCCAACGACACAGACATAAACGTACTAACAAAGAACAGACGTGAGAACGGCTATGCAACGAAGGCAAAATGTGTACTCAACGACCAGGGATAAGGGCACTGTATAAATAATTTCATCGGGGCAGGGCAATCTCGTATTCGAACAAACTCCGGGGGTAGGTTGGAATGCACGTCTGCCAGTGGCACAGAGCAGCAGGCCAGCTACTTGTATTTCTAGGGCAACATCTACCTTGACTCTATCTGCAGGGCCCAGTTCCACGCGAACCGAGTCAACCTGTGAAGAACTAGGTTGGTCCAAGTAAACGGCTGGCTCGCGGTCGAAGAATTTTTGCTGTTGGCCCGCCAGGGACAGGGCCCTCATGGGGCCATGCATTAAGAGCACCTATGGCTAGGTCAGCCGGTACAGATTGAGCCCCTTCACCAATCGATATCATGTTCTCACATCCCGAGATCTGCTGAGATTTGTGTCCGCGAAAGAGGCTCGCATGGTACATACGGGAGCGGATTGAGCAAAAGCTTGTGCCTATGCGGAACATGCTGGAAAGGTCCAGCGTGGTTATTGATGCTTACTTCATGCTCATACATGTGTGGGACCGCAAAACCCTATGCAGGACGGTTGTCAACGGAGCCCGAAGCCTCAGAAGTTGGCGCCGGAAATGCGTTCCCTGGAAGGCAATACCCATGTTGTTGTCTGGTATCAGCCATATAACGATGTGCGTTTGAACGTATGCAGTTGAGTATAGAAAAGTGGGCGGTTGTGTATTGCTTACCATTGCACCAATCGCTCCTATAGAAGAGCAAGAGCTGGAAGAGTAACTTGAAGAACTGATTGCGTGTGGATTAGCCTAAAGGCCGAAAGGGTGTATCCAAATACCACCAAACAATGCGAATCCCTTCAAGTTGTAGAAGTGGCAACCCCAGTTTTATTAACAGAGGATCCCTCAGCCAAAAAACCATTGCGTTCTCGGTATGAGGCTACTCGCTGATCACTTGCTGCTCACAGGGACTCTTCGTCAGGAAACACATGATGCCGCTGTCACTTGCATATGTGCATTCTGGACCGCTTGCGTCTATTGTATGAGCAAAAGCTATTCTCTGCGCACCAATACAGGTCTCATAGACCGTAAGTGATGTCTGGTCTGGCGCCGCAAGGCCTCAAAATGATAGCGGCCGGCACAGGTGGCGCAGTGCACCTTCTTGGTATCGTCACTAACGATGAAAGCGCCACATATCGACGGGATTTGATCTCGGTGATGGGCACTAGTGGCGGTAGTAACCCACAACATAATTGTGCAGTGCTGCTCACAGTGTGATCGATGTGATCCTCAGGGCTGGTAATCTGTTCTTCGTACAACATATGGTTATCTGAGTCCGAAAGAGCTGGGAACTCCGACATGAAGCAGTTGACTTCTTTGAAAACACGTCCCGGACCCCAACTAACTATCCAACCCACTGGTGTCCGGGCTTCCAATCCCGAGCCCTCTATTATAACACCCAATGTGGCATTGGCTCTCACGCAGGAGGCGGTGTGCAGCCACGCGGCCGGGGCGGCAGATGCGGACGTGGTGGGGGCGGTGGTCGTGGCGACAAAAGCACGGGACGCGGCGGGGCCAAGAGTCGAGGCGGCTCGAAGGCGATCATCGAGCCACACAGGTACGATGGCATCTTCATCGCCAAAGGCAAAGAGCCGATGCTCGTAACCAAACATCCCGCCCCTGGCGAGTCTGTGTACGGCGATAAGCGCATCTTGATCGACATTGGCAGCGAGGACGGCACGATAATCGAGTACACGGTGTGGAATTCGTTCTGGAGAAAGTTAGCTGTGGGCGTGTTGGGTGGCATAGACAAGGTCTTCGATGCGCCTGGCGCGAAGGTGTCGTACCTCGGTGGGGCGAGCAGGACGAGTGACAGCCATGTTGCGGATGTCGTGGCCTTCGCATGACTTTTTGTGGAGCGAGATCTTATTCTTTTTAGCTGATGCCTCACTTTCTCCCATTCTTCAGGTTCACAGGAGGGCGTCGTGTATCCTGTTGATTTTTCTGCCCGAGAGCCGGGGCATGACTTGATCAACATGGCCAAAAAGCGCAAGAATGTCATCTGCATGTCTGTCCAACATCTCTTGTCCTCGTCATAAAGTTTGACCCGCACTCGTATTCCAATTAGCCGTTAATGACCTGAGGATGCGCACATCCTTCAGAGACCTTACCCCCGCCCCCGTCCACTCTCGATGTCATTTTTGCTGGTGTCGCACAGCCAATCAGGCGCATATTATGGCGCATAGTGCACACCACTTTTTACAAGTCGATTCCTGCATTGTGATTTGTATTAAGGAGAAATGTGTGGACTCAATAGCCCCTCCGGAAATTTTCTTTGGTAGAGAAGTCAATTTGTTGGGGGCAGAGAATTTTAATTTATTTGAACATATCACAGATGAAGGTCGAGTTCCTATCCGAAGTGCGCTGCCCCGTTGGGAGGCCGTAGTGCAAGCCATGGCTCTGATCGTTAATGCTCTTACACTTCCCTGAGAATGGCGGTAGTGAAACGGCCATCAGCGCCAGGGAATCACGCGAATGGAGCCGGGTAGTGTTCCCTGGGTGTGATCGTGGTATGGGAAAGAAATGGCCTGCATTCTCGAGGTACCAGAATCCTGAAAGTGTGTGGTCATACGCACCAAAGGAAGTCTCGACTCGACATCATACTGACCGCCACGAAGAAACGCCGCAGCAAACCCTCAAACATGATAGCACAAACAAGGGTAAAGAAAAAAAAGAAATAACAGAACGGTGAAAAATGAGGACGAGAGCAAAGCTGGGGAAGGATTGACGAGAACAGTACATAGGTGTCAATATCGACAGCGTATTTTCATAGCTGAATGGGCACGGTAGGGACGGCCAAGTATTAGTGACAAATGGCAGTCTCACAGAAGGTCAGCCAATTCGAGGGTGATGACCACCCTGATTCCACCCCAAGGCCTGGTTCCATACGAACCATGTCAACTTGTGAATCGGGTTGATTCAAGTAGTGGCTCGCGAGGCGGCGAAGGACTTCTGTGGCGGGCTCAATAGGCACGTCTGCCTGGTGGGGCAATTCATCGACGAAGGTTGGAGCTAGACCAGCAGGGGCACGTTGACCAGCATCGTCAAATATGTCGATCTCCTTTAGCGAAAGGTTTGGTTAGACATGTGTATGCCGAAAAAATATAGTTGATACACACGGGGGCTGGTGGGACGACGGCTTGAACGGATATACCCTGAACGGCTCCGGCATAATGGTTTATATCATCACCATGATATTCGTATTGGACTACAAAATCCTGTGCAATGTCACTGTCAAAGACAAAGGTGAATGCGCCAAGGATAGATACTACTCACCGAAGGGGGCATAGGAGGGTAGGCCGTGTCATAATAACCTATGGCATTGTTCCTCGGGTCTTGTGGTTGTCCTTGTGCAGCGAGGTTCTCGATGGGCAGAGGTACAACCTCCCTGTGACCATGAGGCCAGTTATTACCGGCAATGTTCACCTGAGGAATCTAATGAAGACACATGGATGAGTGCTCATGAATGGGAGGGGACGAGGACATGATGCCAATCACTAACCACAGTATTCTGCGGTGAACCAGTATGGACAACTGGCTGGCCTGGAACTGGATGCTGGTGAGGTGATAGTGGTGACGGTAGGACTGAAGGGGCCCTCGGTGGGGGGGCAAAAGCACCCCTGGGCATAGGCGCTGTAGGGAGTGCATTCCTTGGAATGTGATCACGGTGTGGTGGGATACCAGCCATCTGAAACAGTGAGTTTGCAAGTGTAGGATTGAGCTTGGGGAAGCAAATAGCCACGGTAGGAAGGGCTCATTTTATAGTCAGTAGTGCAGGTGATCAGGTTGGTCAGGACGCCAGGCCGTGTGGTGGAAGGAAAAGCGGTCTTTTACTTCAACCATATACTTGGCATTTTCGGTAACATCAAAAAGTCCCAGAAAAGAAAACACGACGGGATGTGCCTTAACCCCGCTTTTTTGGCACGTGGCACACGAATAAGAATTTTCTGACTTGACTTGAAAATTCGAGGAATTTGAATTAATTTTGGTAGATATATCTCTGATATGCCCTTATTGAGTATTGTTTTTATCTCGGCTCACAAAAACATGGTTTGGTGTTGATGGTACAGTATCGAAAACGCCTGCTCCTCGTCGACAACATAAAACATGCCATTGTGTTGTACTTGGGGGAAAATGAAACTCATACACTTCGGTGTTTCGTGTGTTTGGTGGGGTGCTCGCGGTGCTCGCGGAGGCATAGGCGACCGTAGAGGCAGAGGATAGCGCATGGCGGACGTACGTGGTCCTCATCCCAAATCAGATCCTCTATCTCACTGATTCTCGCGCAGGAGGCGGCGTGCAGTCATGCAGCCGGGGCGGCGGTGGCGGGCGCGGACGCGACAGGCGGTGGTAGTGGCGGCAAGGCAAAAGCATGGGATATGGTGGGGCCAAGGGAGAGGCCAAGGGCGGCTCGGAGGAGATCATCGGGCCTCACAAGCACGAGGGCATCTTCATCGCCAAGGGCAAAGAGTCGATGCTCGTCACAAAAATCTCGTCCCTGGCGAGTCCGTGTACGGCGAGAAGCGCATCTCGACCGATGCCGGCGGCGAAGATGACGCGGAGGTCGAGTACCGGGTATGGAATCCGTTCCGGAGCAAGTTAGCTGCTGGTGTATTGGGTGGCATGGACAAGATCTTGATTGCGCCTGGCCCGAAGGTGTTGTACATTTGTGCAGCGGGCCGGACGACCTGAGTGTGCGGATATCGTGGGCTCCAGTTGGGCTCCCCGTGTCTTTTTGTGGAGCATGGTCTTACTCTTTTCAACGGATGCCTCACTTTCTCCCATTCTTCACAGAGGGAGCGTCATGTATCCCGTTGAATTTCTGCCCGGTCGGAGCATGACTTGATCAGCATGGCCAGAAAGCCCAACAATGTCACCTGTGCGCCTGCCTAGCACCTTTCATCTCTTGTCCCATCAGACAGGTCGAACTGCGCTCGTGCATCCATCAGAGACCCCGACACCCTTGTCCACCATCGATGTCAGTTTTGCCGGATGTTCGTCGGTCAGATAACTTGAGGGCTGAGGGTGGTCAGACAGACGGGGTTAGTTGGTGGCGAGGGGAGACGGACTTATTTGGTGGTGATCAGGGCAGGTGGTGGCGGTGCGAGAGGTTCGAAGGTGCAGAGAATAGGGTAGAGTTTGGGTTTGCAGGATAGCTTGCTGATGTTGGGGTGGCCGGGTGGCACGGTTGGAGTGGCATTTGGGGAATTTGTTCGGTGGTGCTGATGTTCTGCTGTCGTGGGAGGGCTCTTTCGAAGGGGGCAAGACAAGTGTGTTGTGTAACTAAGGGGGAGGTAGGAAAAACGGAGTTGTGGAGGTTTGTCGGGTTCCAGGCTGGTTGACTCAAGTGGTAATTAGATGTACCGTGTATCCCGGGAGTATTTCGGGTGAACATGGAAGGCTTGGTTCAGGGTGATGAGGGGAAGGAGGGGGATGCATTCTTCGTTGCGAGTCTTACAATCACTAGACCGTTGAGGGCAGTCACTGGGCAGTCTGACAGTAGTGCTGGTCATTCTCATTAGGAGTACCAGAGTTTGGTGTATGGGTCTTTATTACGTGGTATGAACTATTTACAAGGGTGTAACTATCTAAATATCGTCTTATGCTGGGGATGGATGTATAGCGGTGGTAGGGTGATGTAGGCATACCTCGTGGGGCGCGCGTTTGTGGGTGTGGTTATTGATGGGGCCGATGTGACTCGTGGGACATTGCCCATCCTTGCCCCAGCTTTTGCCATGGGAAAACTGCCCCTGGTGGTGGTAGCAGTTTAAGGTGCCGCCCGGATGAGCTTGTAAAAGTCTAACAAAAGTAGACGAACTAATCGTATACAGCACCTTGGAAAAAAGAGTTGCTCCTCGTCAACATATAACATGGCATTCGGGCTTTCGTGCGATATTCAGGGAAACAAAACTAATCCATCCACTCCTTTTTTGTAGCAGGTGCCTCAGGAGAATTTGTGATAGAGGGCGTAAGCCATTGTGGAAGAAGGAAAGCGTGTAGTGGACATATGTGATTCCCATTGTTTCTCGTTAGGAGGCAGTGCTCAGTCATGCGGCTGGGTAGTAGAGGATCCGAACCTGGGTTGGGCGGCGGGACCGGCGGTGCCACGGGGCCTCGAAGGCCTCAAAGGTGGCCATCGGCACGGAAGCATATTCTTGCCAAGGCAAGAAGTCGATACTTGTCGCCAAAAATCTCATCATCCCTGGCAATCCGTGTATGGCATAGAAGTGGACCTTGATGGGCGCCTGCTGTGCGGACAACGGAGACGACGGGAAGGCGGAGGGTCGCGTATGGCGTCCGTTCCGGAACAAGCTGGTTGCGGGAGTGTTAGGTGGCATGGACAAAATTTTCATCGCGTTGGCGTGAAGGTGTTGTACCATGGTATGACCAGCGAGGTGAACCGTGAGCTGCATTGCGGGTATCGTAAGTCCTTTTCTTGGAATGTGGTCCTGTTCTTTTTCACTGATGTGTCCATTTGCTTCACTCCCCCCTCCGGCGTCTTTTTTCTTCATAGGAGGGCGTCGCATTTGAGTGTTCCCTCCGGTCGGGCGCGACCTGTTCAATATGGCCTCGAAGCGGGCGAATCTCTGTGGGTCTATCAAGCTTCCTATTGTCACCGTTGCATGGCCTGGACTCCCTGCTTCCCCCAGAGATACCGGATCCTTCCGTCGCGTTGATGTCATTATTGCAGGCGTTGCACAGCCAGATCAAGTGCGTATTTCGGACAGAATGAACAGCAGGTTTTATTGGTCAACAGACCCAAAGCTATTTCCATCACTGCAAACTATATCGACTCGACAGCCCCGCCAGAGACCGTCTTCGACATAGTAAGGGTGCGTTCGACAACTGAAACGGGCAGATTGTATCACACATGTGATCTCTATCTGCAGGGTTGCAGATAGAGATAACGTTTTTGCACCCTAGAATTTTTTTGTATTTACCGAACACCTTGTTTTCACAATCAAAAAATGCTTGCCTTTTTGGGTGGCCTGTGACTGGGGATGCACATGTGAGGGGAGGAAGCCTGCACATGAGGGAAGTCACGTCTTCACAGAGCCGCGCTGTAGAGCGTGCACACGCTGTGGCCTCGGAATTGGCCATTTCCGACCACGTGACGGCTCCTGAGTTGCCCGAGCCCGACGACGCGACACAAGCAACGCAAAGTCAACATGTTGAGTTTCTCACGCACTTCACCTCCTCCTCGTCCCCTTGTTCCTTCCGCTTTCCCCACCTCCCGCCTTCATTGTCAGCCAATCGGACCCAGGCCACATATAGTCAAGACCTTCCGCTCGCCACTCACCAAGCCTCTTCAGCTGAAGGGACTCGGATCGCCCAGATCGGACCGGCCAATGACAAACCCAAAGACGACACCGCCCCCCGTTGCATGCGCAGTGCGCTGCCCTTGCCGATCGTCCCGAGGTCTGGACCGATAAGGAAGGATTCGGAGTAGAAGGATCGGGTCTTTGTTGCGTATCTCCCCTCTTTGATTTAGTTCACTTTTTCTACATTTCTTGTTTTCTCCATTAGACTTAGAGGTTGGTGTCGATTACTGCCGGACCATTCTTCGTTCCTGTCGCCTTGTGCTCGACGTCGCACCCTTTGCGACAACTCATAATTTTCGACATCGCTTCCCGCTTCCATATGACACCGCACAGCCTGTTGCCGGCTCAAATGTTTGTTTTATCTTTTCTTTTTCTTCTTACTTACTTTGTGCATAGAGTAGCTGATATAGTACAAATACCTTGCCCTTGGATCAGATCAGAGAGAGAGAATACAGAAGGCAACCGCGGCCTCATTCCCCCTCATTTCCGTGTGATCCCTGACTGTGTAACGACTCGCGAGCCCGCTGCACCGCAACCATCTTTCTCTATTTTCCGTTCTCCGTTTTCAGTTCTCTTCGTTTTGTCTCATGTCTGTACCCCTCGCCCTCGCTCGCCCTTGCCCTTGTCCATTCCCGCTGTCATCGCTCACCCTTGCCCTCATCGTTTGTCATCACCATCGCCTTCGCCATCACCGCCGCCTCATCACGTCAACGCGCCAACATTCAACGCCAACACACTGGCATCTACGCTTCTCCCGGTCCCCATCTGCACATTCTCAAATCTTCAGGATTGCGGCCTTTCTCCCTCTCCCTCCCTCTCTTGTCACCTGGGGAACATCCCCGAACTCGGCACGCAGGCACCGTTCTGCATTACAAACTGGAGCCCACCGCAAGGGGTGGTTTACTTGTTATCAGTTTACCTACCCCAGTAGGACAGCGATCTTGCCCAAGCTCACTGTCTAGTTGTCTCATCTATTTCTTGGTTCTGTCTCTGGTTGCCTCCGGCAACCCCTCGTATGCCTAGTAGAGCTCAGCCAAGGAACCACTTAGGACGTTTTGTCCGTAGCGTCCAGCCCCAACAAGAAGAACGCGAACCAGCTACACCACAACCAGAAGTCACCCAGCCCAACACAATCCAACGCCTGTACCTCGCATTCCACACCCCACTCGTGTCGGACGTTCCTGCGTCTGAATTCATTTCGAATATCGCTCAAGCCCTCCATCTCAGCTCACTGATACCCGACTCCTCTGAGTCACCTCCGAGCCTCCCGTTCGCATCAGAAAGCATTCTGTCGCCCCCTATCCGCTATGTACCACCTCCGCGTGACGTGACTAACTTGTCCATATCCACTCCAGTGTTCGACGCATTTGGGTCCAACCCACTTCCACCTATGTCCTCGCCACTACAATTACCAAACGCATCCTTCGGCATGCCGCGACATTCCGCGCACCTAAGCGACGACGAATTGTCCTATGCCGATGACGAGCAATTTGTGCAACTCCCGCCACCGCTCCCTCCGCGTCCGTATCAAGCACCGCCCCAGCTGCCAAGACATCTCCCATGCGCCAGGTTTCCACCGCCGCAACGTCTGCACTCAAGAGCCTTACTGCAACCACTGCCCATGCGACCACTCACAACGACCGCAGCCTTCACTACACCCACACCCGCCCCAACCTTCGCGTCAGCTTACGGCGTCGGAGCCATGCCATCCGTGCGATCCAGACTCGCACCTCGCTTCACTGGCAATGTCGACCAGCCAATCGAAGACTTCCTGGAGGAGTACGAAGAATTAGCAGACAAGTGCAGCCTTACCAGTCAGCAGAAAGTGGAAATGGTCATTCGGTACGTCGACCGCTCTCAGCGTCACGTTTGGCAAAACTTGCCAGGTTACCTCGCATGCAATTGGCTGGACCTCCGCGATGAGCTCTGCGACGAGTATGTCAGCCCCACACCCGAAGGACAGTTCTCAAGGCAAAAGCTCATTGACTTTGCTGCCAAGTACGCCCGGAAGCGCATGGGTGACGAGACTGACGTCATCAACTACCAGCAGCAGTTCAACAATCAGAGTAAGGTCCTCCTCGGCACCGGTAGGATAACCGTCAGCAAACGCAACACCATCTTCTGGCGCGGATTCCATCCTGAAGACCAGCGCGCGCTCTACGAACGCCTCATCGCGATGCACCCCAACATGCCCCGAGGTCAAGCCTTTGATCTCAAAGACGTATTCAACATCGCACGGGCAATATTCTCAGGTGACGACGATTTCTTACTACAGGAGCCGTCCCCCCGTACCGATCACACGCAAACGGAGCGCAGCACTCCGCGTGAGCACTTGTCGCCGTGTACCGAAACCCGAACTGTCCGTTTCCAGAACGACACCCACAAGGAGGACGAAGAGGTACTCAAGAGTTTCATTTATCAGCTTCACGCCCTCCCACAGCGCGATCCAAAATACGCCTTTCTATATGCGCAGTGCGCCGCGCGTTTCCCTAACCACATGACGAATATCCCTAGGCCAGGATATCAGGCCGACACCGCCGCCGCCTACTTGTATCAAGCGCCGCCACCGCCGCTGCCGATGTGGAGCGTGCCAGCCACCACACCCATCCCGACTCCAGTCGTGCCCGCTGTCAATACCGCTGCTCCGACCCCCTTCTTCCAGTTCGGACCCTGCCCCGAGACATGCGTCTTCTGTCGCGCCAATGGCCACCGACTCCGCGCTTGCACCGTCGCCAGCAAATACATCCGCTCCAGATGTGCGACCTGGATCAATGACAGAATCCACCTTCCAAACGGGCAACCAGTGCCCTTCGATGGCTCAAGACGCAGAATCAAGGCGAGTATCGATGCGTGGCTGACTTCGCAGACTGCCGCCGCCACCGCTTCGACTCCAGCCCAGACCCAAGCCGTTTTCACATGTGATACACCGCCACACCTCAAACAACACAACGCCTCCGCCAAGATCGAGGAGATTGTCGAAGCTCATATATTACAGGTCCGAGACTCAGTAACCTCCAACAAAGACCAAGACGAAGATGACTTCTCGCAAGACATACTCAAGGTATTTGCTGCCGAGAGGAAGAAACGCCTGGACAAGGCTTCTGAGCTTTCCGCGCTGCGCCCGAAGACCCCAGTCCCAGCACCGACTCTGGTAGTTCAAGCACCCGCTGCTGATCCCAACCATTCGTGACCCAATGCGCAGTACTGGTACCAGTCCAACGCCAAAGACCAGCAGCTCGTTTCCGAGCTTGAAGACTACCTTATGCAGGGCAAGTTATCACTTACAACCCCGGCTTATGTTTTTGCTGCCAGCCCCGCCATTCACAAGGACGTCGTCGACAAGCTTAAGGTACGACGCATAGAGACTAACGAGTACAAGGTAGTACCTGGGGCAGACTTGCGATGACCCATGCTACTCGCACATTGCGACGCAGTACACGACAACCTCTCCGATGATCTCCCGCTTGCCAACAATTGCCCGCCAGTTTTCTGCCTACCCTTGCAGGAGCTCGATGTTTTAGTCGGCAACAGCATCAACGTCCCAGTGATCTATGATACCGGCTCCCAGATTGTTGTTATCAGGAAGGATATTGTCCAGTCACTCAGCATCCACATTAACACCCAGCAGCTCATCAAGATGGAAGGAGCAAACAGCGCCACCAATTGGACGATAGGCTGCGCCGAGAACTTATCGCTGCAGGTAGGCGATGTCCTGTTCAAGATTCATGCACATGTCGTCGAAAACGCATCCTTCGGCATCCTCTTCGGCCGCCCCTTCCAGCAAGCCCTTCTCTGTCGATTTGAAGACCTCCCTGGTGGCAAGGTAGAGTTATCTGTGCGCGACCCCTCTGATATCTCGCGCCGAGTGTACATTCCGACACGCCCTCACATCGGACGCGCGCCAGCTGTCAAGATTATCTCCGTTATCAATCACATGCTCCCGCCTATGCTACCTCCTCCTGCGCAAGTCACTGCACAGCACCCGCCTCCGCCATTCCCGCTGGCAGATGCCCTTATGCCTCCTCTTGACACTAACTCCGCCGCTTCTGCTCAGCGCACCCATCCTCACTGCGACCGACTTCACACACGATTCCGTACTGCCAGACACATCTCCAAGGCTCGACAAGGCAAATACTCTTGCTGGCCAGCCTTTGCACACTTCACTCATTTGAAAGATTATGCTGCGACTTGCGGATCTCCCGACAATCCTTTCCCCTTCCCCCATTTTAACTTGAGATGCGCAGACTTGATGTCGCGCAAATTCCTAGCGCACCCAGCGGACCCCAGCCTGGCTTGCACTTGCCTAACTTGTTCAACGACGCATCCGCTCGTTTCACCTCCCAAGCACTCTAATTTGGCTTGCCAGCAGATTATCTTAGTATCAGATACTGACATCGATGAGTCGACCCAGGAGGGTCGATTTTTAAACCCCCCAGAAGGTGTAGAGCATGCACACGCTGTGGCCTCGGAATCGGCCATTTCCGACCACATGACGGCTCCCGAGTTGCCTGAGCCCGACGACGCAACACAAGCAACGCAAAGTCAACATGTCGAGTTTCTCACGCACTTCACCTCCTTCTTGTCCCCTTGTTCCTTCCGCTTTCCCCACCTCCCGCCTTCATTGTCAGCCAATTGGACCCAGGCCACATATAGTCAAGACCTTCCACTCGCCACTCACCAAGCCTCTTCGGCTGAAGGGACTCAGATCGCCCAGATCGGACCGGCCAACGACAAACCCGAAGATGACACCGCCCCCCGTTGCACATGCAGTGCGCTGCCCTCACCAATCGTCCCAAGGTCTGGACCGATAAGGAAGGATTCGGAGTAGAAGGATCGGGTCTTTGTTGCGTATCTCCCCTCTTTGATTTAGTTCACTTTTTCTACATTTCTTGTTTTCTCCATTAGACTTAGAGGTCGGCGTCGATTACCGCCAGACCATTCTTCGTTCCCGTTGCCTTGTGCTTGATGTCACACCCTTCACGACAACTCATAATTTTCGACATCGCTTCCCGCTTCCATATGACGCCGCGCAGCCTGTTGCCGGCTCAAACGTTTGTTTTATCTTTTCTTTTTCTTCTTACTTACTTTGTGCATAGAGTAGCCAATGTAGTACAAATACCTTGCCCTTGGATCAGATCAGAGAGAGAGAATACAGAAGGCAACTGCAACCTCATTCCCCCTCATTTCTGTGTGATCCCTGACTGTGTAACGACTTGCAAGCCCGCTGCACCGCGACCATCTTTCTCTATTTTCCATTCTCTGTTTTCAGTTCTCTTTGTTTTGTCTCACGTCTGTACCCCTCGCCCTCGCTCGCCCTCGCCCTTGCTCGCCCTCGCCCTTGCTCGCCCTCGCCCTTGCTCGCCCTCGCCCTTGCTCGCCCTCGCCCTTGCTCGCCCTCGCCCTTGTCCATTCCTGCCATCATCGCTTGCCCTTGCCCTCATCGTTCGTCATCACCATCGCCTTCGCCATCACCGCCGCCTCATCATGTCAACGCGCCAACATTTGACGCCAACACACCGGCATCTACGCTTCTCCCGGTCCCCATCTGCGCGTTCTCAAATCTTCAGGATCGCAGCCTTTCTCCCTCTCCCTCCCTCTCTTGTCACCTGGGGAACATCCCCGAACTCGGCACGCAGGCACCGTTCTGCATTACAGCGCAGAAGTGCCTGGGATAGGTACCTTGCATTGTCGCATACAAATCCCCTCAGTGCCTTCCATTGTAGCAAGGTTTCGATCCGAGTACATATTATGTGTATATTCCATCTAGATATTAATCAATTCGATCGCTTCTCATTACCTGAGATTACCTGAAGCTAGCCGAATACCCTACACTCCTGACGTGCACATATACGCTTGGTATCAATATCAATGTCCCTTGACGATGATACAAGAAGGCGTGTTGTGTTGATGGCTGGAATTACAGCTATTTTGGGAGGATATGCTGCTACAATAGCATGTGCATCCCAGTTTGAGAAGGTCCCACAGCATATGTCCATCCTTAGTGGGCAACAATGGGTTGATGAACTATGCGAAGGGCATGCCGGAAGATTCAAAAACAAGCTGGGGATGAGCAAGCATGTCTTTGAGAAGCTCTTGGAACTTCTTAAGAAGGATGGTGGGCTGAAGGACACCTGGTATGTGTCTGCAGAAGAACAACTAGCTATCTTCCTACACTTTGCGCACTGAGCGCTGCCTAATCATGGACTGCAAGAACGCTTCCAGCACAGTGGGGATACTATCTCAAAGTGAGTGAGACATATATTGCATGCTATTCGAACATAGATGGGAGATTTAGGGCAATTCATCGCATGCTCAACTTGCTGACATTGCCAAAGATCTATTATGATCTTGTTGAGCTCCCAACAAAGGATTCCCCTGTTCCTGAAGAGATCAGCAAGAGTGGGAGTTTCTACCCCTGGTTTAAGGATTGCATCGGCACGCTAGATGGAACACATATCCCGGTACATGTGCCTGATGCAGTGTGCGCAGCTTATTGCAACCAGAAGGGAACTCTCAGTCAGAATGTGCTTGCTGCGATGACAATGGACATGATGTTTGCCTATGTCCTGCCAGGATGGGAGGGCAGCGCTGCAGATAGTTGGATCTTTGACGACACACATGCTGAAGACTTCACCATACTGGAGGGCCGGTATTATCTAGCTGACGCTGGGTACCCAAACTGTGACGTGCTCTTGGTTCCTTACAGGGGCATGCGATACCATCTCAAGGAATGGGGATGGGCATCCGAAAAGTATGTATTGCTATCCCCTCTCATGCGTGTTCTGATCTGTCTCCCTTAGGCCCCAAAACTACAAGGAGCTCTTCAATTACAGGCATGCACAGCTCCGGAATGTGATCAAGCAGATCTTTGGCGTGATGAAAAAGTGTTTCAAAGTTCTCACACTCCCTCAAGAGTACAACCTTGAGACGCAGGCACAAATCGTGTGCACGCTTGGAGTGGTCCATAATTTCATGAAGGTAAACAACCCCAATGACCCTCTATTCAAGGACAGCACATTGGAGTTGGACCCAGACATGGGTGACACTGCTGCAAATTGACGCGCTGGATCTTGGGAATGGGCAAGAGCAGCAGCACAGAGGGAGAAAATCATGCACGACATGTGGAAGGACTATTGCTACAAGAGGAGGCTTGTCCATAGGTCATAATTAATAGAAAAAACAATGTATTGAACAACCCGCCAAGGGCCCAAATCAAAGCATGGTCTGTGCATGGACATAATCCTAGCTAGAGTGTTGCATACAGAAAGCGGGGTAACAGTGCCTGGCCACTATCTAGCTGACACGGCTAGCCGAGAAGTGCCACATACCCCATATCTCTAGTCATACCTTGCGCGCCATTGCACCTCACTAGTAGCCATGCCCAAAAAAGATACCAAGGACAACTCTTCCAATGCCACATCTACGAAGACCTCATGGACCAGTGCAGATGAGGCACTCCTTGTCACCACCCTGCTTGAAGAAAAGCACAAGGGAAACTGGGGCGATAACAACCCCAAGAAACAAGCCTGGGTTGCTTGTGAAGCTGCGCTAGCAGGCTCAGAGAATGCGACCAATAGCTGTCGCAAAGATGTCTCATCCATCAAGAGTTGCTGGCAGCGAGTGAGTACACCTTGCACTCTCAAATATATGTGTGCTCATGGATATTGCAGCTCAAACGATCATATGACAGCATCAAGCACATCCGCGAACAATCAGGATGGGGGTGGAATCACAAGAAAACCCTCCCAAAGGTCAAAGATGACGTTTGGGAAATGTATGTCAAGGTGAGCGACATTGCATTGTCTGATGCAGTCATGGTGCACACATATGCGCACACAGAAGCATCCCAAGGCAAAACAATGGCGCACCAGGCCATTCCACTTGTTTGACGACATGGCTGAACTCACAGAAGGCTCGCGCGCATCAGGTGAAAAGAAGTATAGGCCAAAGAAACCAACAGATGAAGAAACGCCAGAGTTGTCATCTATCCCGATCAACCCTGTCCTCCTTGCAGAGTCAATCAGCCAGGCAAGGCTGTATTCAGATACAGATTCAGACACTAAGGTACGTTCCCTGTCTTTGGCACCATCTAATATCTATATGTGCATTGCCAGGGCGATGCTTGCAAGGACGCAGACAAAGATACCAACATGGACAACGAATCCAAAGGAGGGGATATGAGTTCTGTAAGCATATATCCATATTCTCAGCTAAATCACAACATATTCTATCATTACAAGGACAAGGAGACTACTACCAGCGCCAAGCCTTCCCACAAGCATTCCAAGAGCGCTGCATCAAATGCAAACAAGCCATGCAAATGATGCATGACAGTAGGCGAAGGACTCGACAATGTAGGGGACAAGATGGGTGGCATTCTGGAGACCCTTGATGTCATTGCCCATCCAAACAAATCAGGTCATTCCACATTGCCAGACAAACGCGCACCCACAATCAAGGCGATCCAGCAGAACGAACTCTTCACTAAGGATGACTTCGCTGATCTTTGGTTGCTACTCACAGATAAGTATGAAATTGGCAGTGTCTACTTGGCCATCAAGAATTTAGAGCAATGCATGCGCTATCTTCAAAAGCAACTGGAACGCTATCACAAAACATTGTAAGCAGGCATTGGAATGGACAAAAAGCAGTACTGTATTATGTAGAATGGGATGACACAATGGACCCTTTGTACTGTAGAAAGCTATCGTCATTCTGTAGT
>Ga0307510_10001993_pt1 | contig 23009 bp, 18 predicted proteins | sample 12_EM_MG_FD_207224 | JGI IMG/M metagenome (GOLD analysis project Ga0307510, IMG submission 207224) | Populus trichocarpa ectomycorrhiza microbial communities from riparian zone in the Pacific Northwest, United States - 12_EM | ecosystem: Host-associated > Plants > Roots > Unclassified | place...
GCTTTCCGATCGGTGTTATACAGCTCAGAATCCAAGCAAGCTCTGGATGATTCTGGACCTGTTTGGGGCGTCAATGGGTGACGCAACGATCAAATCGAACTGAGTAGTCACCTAGTCCTGGTGAAAAATGATGTGTCTTTGGGCATCTATGCCAGACGCAAGTATGAGTGCCATCATGGCTGTCCGCGCTTCCGAAGGGAACTTGGGGTCCTGGGGCATATGAGGGCATACCAGCGAACGACGGATAAAATGAGCTTGTCTCCCAGGGTCAACGTGGCATGATCATAACCTCGGTTAGTACAAGGACAACGTACGTGTGGGATGCCCGCAGGCTGTATTTTCGAGAAGAGGATACGGGGCGCCTCTGACTTTGTCAGGACATCTTGGGTCAAGGGAAGCCGCCGCGTGTGTATAGCTCGCGTACCACCGGTGGGGCTTTTGCGTGCCGGTGCTGGACGGAGGGACGTTGGAAATCTGAGGACGCGCCACACCCGCGATGTTGAATGACAGTCACGCGCCAAAGACGCGAGACGTGCTTCGAGCAGTGACTCGGGAATTCACCAAATGCGGCGCGAGCATCGCTGCCGGGGCACATCCCCCGGCCCACCTTTCGGACACAATTAGCAAAGTACGAGCAGGCGATTGGGCCATTATCACGGTAAGAGTTCGTTAGTTGATATTACACCGAGAATGACGGGTCCACGGTACTGAGTTTTGCACTCGTGCAGTACGCGAGCGAGCCCACCTGTCTGTCATTCGTCCTATCGTCACAGGACTATGAACACGCAAACGAACGATGATGAAGTATTGCGAATCGGTTCGCGAAGCGTTTCCGACGTTGCACGCCACAACCAGACAATCCTCTTACGGAGGCCTTAGCCTCGTGGGCATGCCTAGACGCTCTGTCGTTGCTTCACCATTGTCACATCCCCAGTCTTCCTATCGATAGTCATGTCCACCACTACTGCCCACGGTCCCGATTCTATCCTATATTCGGTCATCGAGCACGTCTTCATGCCCCCGAAGCTTCCCCAGAAAGCCCCAGGCGACGATGTGGAAAAGAAAGTGAATGTGGCACTATGTGACAATCTCATAGAGGCGGCCCAAGACTTCATGGAACATGTTCCCCCTTCCCAATCTCCCTTGTGGACCTGTATGATCAAGATGATGCAATTGGCTTGTCGCGCTGCCACAGCCTCTTTCAAAGAGGCTGACCTCCAGCGTGCTTTTTCAGATATGGTCATTGGAGGTACGTCCATGTAGTTCGCACTCCTTTCCGCTTTCGGTTCTATCATTTCATATCAGACGTATTTGCTATGCACATCCGTGCACAGAATGCTGCTCTGATTGTGCGTAGGCTCGCCCTTTCCGACCTAATACAGTTCGAGGTGTTCGAAGTCTCGCCACTGAACACCAACGTGATGACGGCCGAAGGAAAGCTCCTGTGTTCTTATCCAGGACCCGCAATCCAGGTTTCTGCGGCTACCTTCATGGATGAATGCTTTCTTCGAGAGCTCTCCTCTTTCCTCATACAAATGGACGTCGATGTCTTGGATTCCACTCCGACCACTTCCAAGGCAGGATCCGTCGTCAACGAAGTTCGCGAAACCGTCCATCCTAGGTACATTTCTGGGTTATTGGTTGGAATCCTCAGGGGATACGGTCAGCCGGCAGTCGTGGATCGCATCACAAAACGGATAGGAGATGAAGTCCTATGGCACGACGCGTATCAGCCGTGGAGACGATCCCCATTGTGGCTCGTGCTCAGGGTCACCCTTCAAAGCTCACTTCGTGTCACCAACCTCTACAAACTTTTCATGCTATTCGCTCATGCGCATCTTCTGCGTAAATGCGTGCTCCGAGATTTCCCGAGCGAGTTACTCCACGTGATGAGAGCCAAATTGACTCGGCGTCTTTCTAAATTAGGCCCTGCAGTCTCACAGCATCTCTATGAATTTGTCCATGGTACCGCATTTGAAGTCGAGACACTAATTTCAAAGAGGTGGACGACATTCCAGTCTATTGGATCGATCCGTCCTGCGTTTAAACCCGAGACGCTCGACTTCGACGCAGATACACACATCTCCCTCAACTCATCGTACAACTACCTCACCAGGTCCCTTGGCTCGGTCTCACGAAGTCGCTTACAGACATCATTTAATCCCCATGGATCACGCCTCCATCTCATACGCGATTTCTCTCAGCTTTCGGAAGGCCAGCTCGCAAAGGCTATTACCGACGGCAAATACATCGCAATCGCTGATTTCGAGTTCTCTGTGGAGACGAATTTGGAATCGTGGGTCGCTGCATCTACGAACAACGAGCGTGCTCTGGATGTGATTGCTTCGTGCATCCAGGAGTACTATTCCGGTGCGAAGGCGCTTTATGGGGCCAACCCTGAAGATAATTCCATCATGATTCTAACCCTCATGGACCTTTGGGTGGCTCTGGATAGACTCGCTATCCAACAGTGTCCTTTACTGAAAGAATATTCTCCCGAAATTCCATCCCAATTCCTGCACGACTTACTCCTTCATCGATCGTCCACTATCAATCGTGCCTTGCAAATCGAAGAGTATCTGTGTCAACGTCGACGACACACAGCAGCTCTTCAAGTACCATCCATCTTCTCAAACGACGTCGATGATTCTTATTTCGCTGTCAAGTACTTTCAGACTTCCCCAGATTTACAACGCCTTCGTGACGGGATAGAGTTGCATGCCCAGCAAGAACGAGAGGCGAAACGCGCGGAACTAATTTCGTTGAATGAGCAATCGAACTCACTTTCGTGCCAGGCTTCGGAATTGAGTCACGAGTACACTGACGATTCCTGGCAGCCTCAACACAAAACTGAGACTTGTCAAAAATGTCGGCTGGAACGTCAGGTCAAATCTCTGAAAATTGCCGTCCATGAGTGGCCGCTACCCTCCTCGACGACGTATGCACAACGAGTTGTGTTCGAGCTGTCTCCTCCCCACGCGTTTTCTGTTTGGCGCGATACCACGTACAAGATTCTTCGCGACATTGGCCAGTCCTCGGTCCTCAATTCGGGGGATCGGCCTCACATTGTCCTGGATGCCTTTTCTGGCCTCCGTAGGTGGGCGATGAAAGACCACCGAGTGACCATTGGATCAACGACGAAGTCATTTTCCGATCAGACTCATTACAAGACAGTTCAGATTCCCGCGGAAGAGTCCTCCGTCTTGGTTAATAATGCCCTATCGTTCAAGTTATTCGATCGTCGTGGTTCCTGGGCGATAGAGTCGTTTACAGAATCCAGTATCGCAGGGTTGTGTATACCTCCTGTCCCAACCTCAAGTCCATATAGTGGCCTCCATCGTTTCGTGACCGGCACTCAACACACGCCGAATGATACCATCGCCGCGCAATCTGATTGCCCCAAGGAAATCAACCTACACGAATTCATTGCCTTTACCGGGTTACGCAGCGGCCCACGTTTGCAGTGGTCGAACGTCGCGAGGGAGCTGGCATCGCCTTTCCTTACGTTTCGTCTCGAGGAGGTACATACGCTAGTTACACAGGCAGCTTGGCAACTCGGGCCGCTGTCAGATGGTGTCCGTGAGTGGCATGTAGACCTTGGGATTTCCAACTTCGGAAATGCCCTCCTAGGCGAGCTTGAGTCCCTCCTTGGAAAGATAAAGGCCAGTTGGCTAGAGGAGGTCTCTGCACGGACTATCGGTATGTAGAATATTTTCTACGCAGCTCTTGTCTCATCTGTCCCTAGCGCTTATCTGTAGCCGCCTCTTGGCTTCTACAACGGACTTGGATATCTCTGGGCGGGCTTGTGCGCTGCTGCGAGAGGTCCGAAATGTGACACATCGATGGATATTCGCAATTCGCAAGAAGTTGGAGTCCACACACGATGGGACAATCCGTGCAAGCTTGCAACAGCGGCTATGGATGCTCGCCGCGACTTGCTTTTCGACTTTCGACGTTTGCCCAGAACACATACCCACTCTCCTCGCTGGTTATGAAGACTTTTCCATCGCCATGCAGTGCGCAATTATCGTCTATGACAACGCACCACAGTCTGTCTCAGATAAAGACTCTTCTCATCTCACGAGGATGCTTCGTCGCCATTGCCGACTACTCCATGACTTGGAGCTCATATTTCGTCAATCGAACCCGGCAGATGCTGATCAAGCCAGATTTCTGCATGGGGGCGCTTACAATCATGCTCTTTCGCATCTCTTCTTAGGTCTCCGCTGCTCCTCGAGTTGGCATATACTTCCCAGACCAAATTCTCGTTGGATATCCTGCATGACAGAGGGAGGGCAGAAAGTACACTATGATTTACTGACTGGACAACTACTTATCGACGGAAAACAATTGGGAAGACTCCCGCAAGAGATAGTGGAGCACCCCACATACACAAGTATATTTGGCGCAGTGAGTGGTCAAAGCCAATTTCTCCCGCCCTTTCCATCGTTTCCTGAAGCCGTCTTAGAGAATTTTCGATGTGGCACCTTCAGAAATCCCTGGAATGGACTACACAACACGATCTACTGTGTCCGGATACCAGGTATGGCACTACTCTTTTTGGCTGCTCTGTACTAGTAGTGATCGAGTCCAACCAAAGATCCTATTCTCGTTTAACAATGGCGATTTAACCTTGCAAGCAAAGAAGCCAGGAGACTCGCAAATCTTACTGTTTATTCCACGGTCCAAACTCATTGACGATTTCCCTACATGTTTAATTGACGAATACTTCCACTGGCTGGACCGGAGCACGCGTGAGCTCGAATTCCGTCCGGCTGCATCCCCATGGTCTTCTGAAGCTTCTAACTGGCGGCTTTATATCAATGAACCTGATATTCACCCACGAGCCATCCTTCGGAGACCTAGTCAGGGCATTTCCTCGACACAAGTCGTTGATATCCGTTCGAGCACCTTCGGTGTGATTTCAGGCTTGCTCTCGCCACTAGAATCTCCGAAATATATCATGGCTACACATAATACCACCCAGATGTTGGAAGTTTCCCTCCCTCGGTTTCGTCTATCGTTCTTTGTCAACTCGAACTGGGAGTTCGAGTGTCGTGGCATGCCCGGTTATGTTATTGACCAGACACAGACGTGTGGGACGATGTTTGGTTTGGAAAATAACCTCGTCTTGCGTCCTAGCGCTACCGGCTCTGAAGATTCTCTTCTTCCACGACGAGTTATCATCCCACAAGGAGAGGTTTGCTTCAGGAAAAATGGGGACTTCACCAGCGTATCTATAAATATTGGTTCCGGACAACATGTTCGCTACCATGAATACACGATTGACCCCATTCTCGGATGCCTCACAAGTAATGGAAGCCTAAGCGACAAGCTGTACCAATGTTACTTGCACGCGCTCACCAGCCACTGTCTTCCTGATCCATTGCTTGGTCACACTGGAACAGAAGAAGCCCTCTCCATATTGCAAAGCGCTTCGTGCCGATCCTTTCAAAGGCTCGATGTCCACGAGGCAAAGCTACTGGAATTGATTGGCGACCTGACGCCAAGCAGAGAGTACTATCCCCGTCATCTACAGTCGATGTCTACGGTGGAGTGGAAGGACCTCCCGATACTGGCACAACACCACAGCTTCTTCCCAATTGCATGCTCCATTTTCGACCATGCCAGGGCATTGGAGGTCCTGTATGATCCACCCACCACTTTTGACACGGACACCCTTAATCGCAATCAGTCATTGTTGAATCGGGCGACCTCACGTAACAAGACGTACTATCCCTCGGACATTCAGATATCGGAGCAACCACCATCCCCAGACGACGTCATCTACAAGTCAAGGGATGTTTCTGATCTTGGAACTGCTGAACACGTGGCCTTCCAAACATCGTGGTCTATTCTGAATGCCCAGCCTTCTCTGGGTGGCAGGTCGCCGAACCTTTGGGATCTCATAAATTCATGGGGTTCACTTGGCCCTCTGGACTTCCTATGGGATTTCTTTTCCGATGGCGAGGTCTCACTGCGATACAGCCGATACTGGCTTGAATTTGATGCGGCACAAGACTGGTTTGTAATCTATGACCTCTGCCGTCATGCAGGAAATGGGGACGGCCGAAACTCAAAAATCGAGTTGTCTTTTTCTTTTTCAGCGGCGGCTTATGGAAAGTCCAAACACAAAGACATTGTCCCCTTCTTAGTGATCTTTGCCCTGAACAAAACTTGTCGCGACCTCGATCCTCCGCCAGACCGTTCTTACACGCTTACAGACGGACTTGCCCCGGGACTCACGCATCTCCAAAGCTTGGTATCCAAAAATGCTCTACCCATACAATCTACTCCAGTACGTTTCTCAGAGCTGAAAAAAAAGCGGAGGAAAGCGGAATACAAAGCGGCCATTGAGAGAGAAGCAGAAGCATTTGCGAAATCAATATTACGTCAGTGGCCAGACTATGGTTCTGTTGATTTCCCCGAAGAGTGGTTCAGCATATATGTTTGCAAGAATTCCATCGAAGAATACAAGCAGTCAATTTCCCGGAATAATGGACTCAAAGATCATGTACTACAGTTGCAGGGCGTCGTGCAGCAATATGTCGATAAACCGATGCCTGCAGCCAGTCCGTACAAGTATTCACCCCAATTCATGACCAGCTCCTCAAAAGCGCCTTCTTACTCGATTCCCGATGTCTTGATGACCCGTACAGACATCCCATCTCTGCCTGAAAATGGAAAGCCTTTTAAAGGTCATGCCACCTGGGGTCCGCCAACCGCCGCAAGAGAAGGCATCACACCGCGGGTTGGCTCGGACAGCCTTGAAATCCTTCTTCACGAGCTCCGGAATTCTCAACAGCCTTTATGGAAGCTCTATGGGAATGAGCTGGGCAGGAGTCATTGTGAGCTATTACGACAAGATGCCATTCGACCTGCGCAGGGTGCTATTCCTTCTCACCGTCTTTTAATCATTTATCACGACGTTTGCCTTCGTGGAAAAGACAACATATTTTCTGAAATTTCAACTGCCCTTTCCCCATCTCAAAATGTTGAAAAAGCCCATGGTATTTCCGGTCTATGGCCTCGCATAACTCCTCGGTCCTTGCTCCGTCAGTTGGCCCGGGATCGCATTAGCAAACTCCCCAATCAGTGGCGAACTGTGATCATGCGGTACGCAACCTCTCTCCTCAAATATCGGCATTCTGTACGCCTGTTGGAGCTCTCGTCTGGACAAAGAAACGAGGAACTTCTTCGAGAAACTGACGCCATCTGCAACGATGTATTGGCAGAATCGACCCCCGACTGGTTGTTGATCCAGGTTCGTCTGTCATATTTCACTTGAGCAGCCAACATAATAAATGGGCCACGGGGAAACAGATCGAAGCAAATTTCCTGGCTCGTCCAGTTCAGGTAGCTGTGGCACGCGAAATGATTTCTCCGAAATCTAAACGGAACATATCCCTTCAACTCAATATGGGAGAGGGAAAGTCGTCCGTTATCGTACCTCTCGTTGCTTCTACCCTTGCAGACGGTTCAAACCTCATGAGAGTCGTGACTCTGAAGCCCCTTTCAAATGAAATGTTCCGACTACTCGGTACCCGGCTCTCTGGCCTTACTAACCGACCCATTTTTTATCTTCCTTTTTCTCGTGGACTTCGCATAAGTTCTTCCCTAGTCAAGACCATCAACGATCTTTACAAAAGATGTGTCGCCGAGGGTGGTGTTCTGGTTGTCCTACCCGAGCATATACTTTCTCAGAAACTCATGCACATCGATATGCTCCTTTCTTCCAATGGAGACTGGGAGAAAACGTCGATAGCTCGTCAACTTGGGGACTTACAGGATTGGGTAGCCTCGGTTTCACGTGATGTGCTTGACGAGAGCGACGAGATACTTCATGTGCGGTATCAACTTGTCTACACCTCAGGAGAGCAGATGCCTGTCGATGATCATCCCAATCGATGGTTCATAATACAACAAGTATTTGGCCGATTGCAAGCACACTCCAGGAGATTACATGACAGGTTCCCAAAGAAGTTCGAAATGGACATGACAGAGAGCGGATTTCCGATTATTCGCATACTCGATTCCGTCATTTCTCAGGAGATATCTTCGCTCGTCATCAATGATGCCCTCGAAAGAGGATTATCCAGCCTCCCACTCTGCGTTCTCCCACCACCAATTCGTGAAGCTGCTCGCTGCTTCATAGCGCAAAGAGAGTTCTCAGCCAAGGATCGCAATTTGATTTACTCACACTGCGCCGGAACGACCATGTTGAAGGGAATCCTCCTACTCCGTGGGCTCCTGATGGACGGCGAAGGAATTCTTGGTTATGTTCTTAAAGAGCGACGTTGGAGAGTAGACTATGGCCTCGACCCCAGCAGGACGTTGTTAGCCGTTCCATATCGAGCTAAGGTCTGCAGCATTATTAATAATCTTGTAGCAGAAGGTCGCTAACCCTGAACGCAGGATGTCCCGAGCATTAGAGCCGAGTTTGGTCACCCAGACGTTGCGATCGCTTTGACTTGTCTCAGTTATTACTATGGCGGCTTAACGAAGGATCAAGTACTTTCGTGCTTTGACTTGCTAGCCAAGCTTGATAATCCGGAGATGGAATACGATCACTGGGTAGAGTTGGGACAAGGCCACCCCGAGGAGCTGCAACAGCTCAACGGCGTCAACACCGAGGACAAATCTCAAGTCGATGAGTTCCTCGTACCTTTATTCTCGAGAAATAAAGGAGTGGTAGATTTCTACCTATCGCAAGTAGTCTTCCCTCGGGCTGCACGAGAGTTTCCATCCAAACTGCCAATCTCGGCCTGGGACCTGGTGGAAGACAAGAAGAACTTGACAACAGGCTTTAGCGGGACAAATGATAATCGCTACCTGTTACCCACATCAATCACTCAGGAAGACCCTGATTCTGTTCTTGGTACAAATGCTCTCGTTCTGCAACACCTCCTCCTAGCCGAAAATGACCATTACGAGTGTACCGAGGGAGACAACGGCGAGCGCGAATCCGCAACTGCTTTCTTGAAACGTCTGGTTAGCAAAGAGCCTGAGATCCGGGTCCTACTGGACGTAGGGGCACAGATGCTGGAACTTCAGAATGAAGCACTCGCACGACACTGGCTCTCTCTTCGGCCGGATGTCTCGGCAGCTATCTTCTTCGACGACTCAGATCGTCTCACTGTGGTTACTCCGGATGGAACAATAGAGCCATTCATCTCGTCTCCTTTCAACAGACAACTAGACAAATGCGTAGTATATCTCGACGAAGCCCACACCAGGGGAACTGATCTCAAGCTTCCCAAGGGCATGCGCGCAGCGGTTACGCTTGGCCCGAAGGTCACTAAGGATAGACTGGTCCAAGGTATGCCTATATACTTCTCAAGGGAAGAGGTCTGACTAGGATGTAGGCTGTATGAGAATGCGTCAGCTTGGGAAAGGTCATTCAGTGATGTTCTTCGCTCCGGGAGAGGTCGACCGTCGTATACGTAGCCTTGACTCAAACGGACGTGCTACCAGAGGTCGTATCCATGTGGTAGATGTCCTTCGCTGGGCCATGCACGAAACATGTGAAGACATCCGTCACCACCTCCCATTTTGGGTGCAGCAGGGCCTCGACCACCATAAGCGATTCGCGGCATACAAAAGCCATGGCGTAACTAGGGGCTTGAAGGTTCTGCGGGACGCCTGGCTGCAACGCGAGTCACGAACGCTGGAAGAAATGTACTCGGTCGCACCATGCGCTTGGGTTAATCCCGAGATAAATCGTGTTCCATCCCTAAGTCAACGGATCGAACAACTTGGCATCACGAAGCTGATCGATGTCAGGATCGCAGAGGAGCAAGAGCGCGAAGTGGACCATGAAGTCGAGTTGGAGCGTCAAGTAGAGCGCCCCTCGAGGGTCCAACCAGCGAAACATATTCTCTGTCGGGAGATCCGCACGTTTGTTGAAACAGGTGACCTTCCCCGGGCCTTCGCGCGCATGCCACTACTCCTCAATCCCATCGATATGGCCAATGCATTAGATTCGACGACGGAATGGTCCCCTTCCCCACTTGCAACAAACGATTTTGTTACCACGGTCCTCGGTTCCAAGGGCGCGGGCCTGACGGAATATCTCCGCCCCGTCAACTGGATACTTACGAGCGGGTCTGGGAAGGACAGCATTGTCATTGCGATAAGCCCATATGAAGCAAATGCGCTACTCCCCATTATCCGCGAGAAGAAGAAAGTCCGGCTAAACATATACTCACCCCGAGTCACATCCTCCATGCGTTCCTTCTCCAACCTCACGTTCTATTCCATCCCAGACTCACTAGCAAAGACGTGGACTGCACCTGCGCATGCAAAAATTGCGTTCAATCTATTTGCGGGGCAGCTCTTCTTCGACAGCAGAGAAGAATACGAGAGCGTGTGCATTCTACTCGCTCTGTCCAGGGCACATCCAGGTGCAGAATATAACCAAGTAGATGGGTTTGTGCCACCCGCATACCGTACAGGTAGACCCTCCCCGTTCACAGAAAGCAAGATATACATATTGAAGACACTGATGGGGCTACGACGGAAGGGCATGGGTTACTCTAGAACACACCTGGGGCAGATTCTGAATGCGATCCCATTGAGTGAGGAGACTCTGTCAGCTATGTCATCCTAATTGCTGTCTAGCACTAGAGTTCTATATACATGTTGTGTCGACTGAGCGCGCGTACCTCCGCATATCCCGTAGTTGCAAATCAATCTAAAAATGTAACCCTGGCTACCATGCGTTCTCGATGTTTCGGGAATGTGTCCTCATTCTCTTTGCCTTCCAAATTTCGAACTCACAAGTGTGGACCAACCACCTATGTTATACATTGCCTCCTCGACCAAACCCAACAAGAGAAGCAAAGAAAGAAACCACATACGGGCAACACACCGACTTGACAGAGGCAGAATTAGGAGCCTATGCCCAGGCCAAATCCCCCGCCGCCGAACATTACAGCAACCGCCAACTTCAGGGCGCCGCCGAGCAATACAGACACGGCCTTCCGTTTTAGCAGGGTCGACGACTGCTGTGCTTGTGTGATCGGATTGACGTGCACATGGGTGATGTAGTTGTACACGGGCGGCAGCTGCAGTCCACCGGTGAAGCCAGACCCGTGGTATGGGTTCAAGTTCGCACCGAAAGGGGTATACCCCAGGACAGTGGCCTGACTATATGGACCAACCGGATTGAACGACCCCCCGAATTGAGGCGCCTGGATGTACGAGGTGGACATCTTGGGGCACCTAGCGCTCATGGCTAGCGCGGTGAACTTGTTGATGGATTCGTGCCATGCCAGAGGGAGAAAGAAACTTGTAGCGCCATCCGCGAATTCGACGAAGTACCAGTCGTCCGCGATCAGAGAGAGACACGGCCTGGCAAGTTGTTTAGATCACCCATCTGTCGCATTGAGATATATAACGCTCACCAATACCGCACGCCCCTTTCGTTTGGCGTCGTCCAGTTGTCGGTGCAACGATTCAGGAACACGAGACCACCGCATATCTCCGTTGTTCAGGATAACAACGAACGAGTCGTTCCCACCAACAGTCACATGACGGACACCTTTGGTTGCCTCGCGTTCCAGAACCCGGTCAAGCTCTTCTGAGACATGGTGCCATGCACACTGAGTGAGCGAGCCGTCCGTATTGTGCAGTACAGTAACGTAACCCGTCGGGTCGGGAACGAATGTAAAGGACTGCATCGCGTATTCCATCAGGCAGAAGCCAGCCTGTTGTATTTGATGAGTGAACGCCTCCACATTTGAGACCATACTCTTTCTGGCGTGTTCTGTCTTGTATGCTGTAGTGTTGATTCCTTTTTAGCTAAGACTACGGGAAGCGATAGGAACGCGGGGCTCGCCCATGAGGGGACGCACCATGTCGTGCGTTGGTGCGAAAGAACCAATCTCCATCAAGTCCAACGGATATCTCCTCTACCTCTTCGCCCTTTTCTCGTACACACTCGATCTCACGAGCCAAGTCATGAGGAAGCTCTCGCCTAGGTCCTAGTTTGTGACTCAATAACCGAAGAGAAGGAAGACAACTCACCACCCCATCGAGGCCTTGTCCGATGCAACATAATAACCACCGCGATTCTCCGTGTTCACGAGGGTGAAGACGACCATCGTCAGTTGGGAAATAAAGAAATTACAGCACGTAAAACTACGAATGTCGGGAAGAATGAGATTTCAGAGGGAACAGAATGACGAAAGGGGGGCCCTCTGACCTTTGTTATGTAGGGGGCAGCTGCCATCGGCCCCACCATTACGGACAAAGGAAAGGGTGTGCTGAAGATCATTCTACCAGCACCCAGAATCCGTATCCACTGGTATCCATTTCTCGAAAGTCGGCCGCGTCGCGCGTATAGTTATGTGGCGCTATGTGCATCGCTTTTGATTAGTGGATGTGGACGAAGGGTACAATGAGGGGTCCAAAGTAGGTTCGGAAGTGGGAGGTTTCCAACGCGAGCGTGAGAATGCCGTTCCGATTCGGTATATTCCGGTGCTGGCTGTACTGTGACGGAAAGAAAATTGGACGACCATTGGACGTTGGACGTCCGCCATAATGTTGTACCATACACCGTCCACGCCTGTAATGTTCACAACGAAACCATCCCGAAGGATCTTGTTGGCCCACATGGAGGCGCTGTTATGTGTCATGCAACGACGACGCCGTCTTTGAAGCCTTGAAGGTGCTATGGCCGTTATCGTTGTCCTGCCACCGAGAACTTATTACCCATATTCTACAAGCAGAGATCATTCTGGATGTTGCTGGTGACCCGCTTGCTAGTGTAATATGCACATCAGCACCAGTGGGCGCGGCGTTCGGGTTTGTGGTGGTGTGCTTACACGTTTCAAGTTTAGGTACTTTCCCTTAAACACATTACTCCCTTTCCGTTGAAACATTTCACGTGCTACCTTCCAGAGTACCTGGAATACGTGGGACATGAATTGGCAGAAATCACCCACGGAGCAAAGAATGGGTGTCGCTGGATACTGCAGAATACCGGAGTTGTGTCCAGTCATCCAACTCATGCGCGCTCTTACATTCGGATTCCCAGTCGTGATTTTTGGGGAATGAAAGAAAATAAGTTAACTGCCTGTAACATCCATTCCTTGACCATGGAAGTGGCGTCTGAGGCATGTCAGTGGGGCTCCGGGAGTATCTAATTAACTCTGTAAGGTACATCTGCCCACTGCGCTCGGAATGAGCACCTCGGAGCACCTGCAACTCTGATCTGAGCCTCGACGATAATCTGCCGCCCTTCGTCTGCGTACCTATCTCCTCCCCCTCGTCGCCCGCCAGCACACCAATCCCCGCTTCTGTAACCATCTGGATCCCCCCTTTCGTGCTCAGTCATCAGTCTTCCCTACCATTCACTACCCCCGCTTCCTCTTTAATCGCTCGCAGTTTACTTTATTCAGTCTTTCCCGCTCTTGTTCCCTTCTGCGGTTGCTCCTCTCCTTCTCTACTTGTTTTCACTCTGTGATACAGGGTTATTGTCTATCACTTCCCCACCCGTTTCCTCATGCTCGTCACCTTATCCGCCTTGATAGCGTTCAATCCTCGATCTCACTCTCGTTTCTAGATACTCATGTCATCCCTTGCCGCGCCGGGCTTATCACAGACCTATTATCCTCTTCCTCTTGTCCCACTCCCTTTGTCTCTACACCCTTTTAGTCCGCTTTCGGAAGCCGCGTTGTAGATAGTACACATACATATACACCCGATCATGGCTTCCTAGTAGGCCAGTCATAACAGCTCTCTTTCTCCTCCTATCTCTCCGTGCAATTCCGTTTGAGTCTCTCCCCATCTTTCGCTTTACCTCGACATTCCTTCTCTCTCCTCGTCTCTGTCCTCAAAACTCCATTCTCCCTGCTTCGTCGCCGCCTTTCTCTTCTCTTCCCTCCTCCTTCTCCCCGTCCCCATTTCTTCATAGGACCCACAAGAGCATTCAAACCCGAATCGCCATATCATCATCATGGCACAGTCATTGATATTTATTATTCCTCATCTGTCTAATTCAGCGAGACGCCGCTGTAGTTCAGCGTTCATGTTTTTCCGGTGGCATTTCCACTGCAAAAGACGTGCTCCTTCACCGAAATATAGTAGATTATCCTTGCCAACGCATTTTTATTCTGCTTTTTCCGTCTGCAACACCTGTCTTTGACGGGTCCAGTCTACTTGAGAGCATGAATGTCCCAAAACCGGGACAGGCGACGGTTTGTTGACTCGGTTTAGCGCCGAGAGATCCAGGTGAGGTGAAGAGAAAGAAGAACCCAAAGCAGACAAGTGTGGCAAATCAGCGCAAGGTGGTTGACTGCTTTCACAACGGATACAGATCGAATGCGGAAAGACGATTACATGCAAGGATCACCGGCAATGTCCCGGGAATGGGGACGATATTAGAAGAGAGGTAGAGATCGTGGTGTAAACCCATCAAAAGTATGCAAGGTACGCATCGAAAAGACTAACAGTTATACTGCATCGTATCTGAGAGGTAATTTGAAACAAAACACGTCGTACGAGACCAATCATGGGACTTCAAGAATGCGAAGCGTGAGCCTAGGGTGACGTGGTGCCTGTCAGGAGCGCGCTTCTGCCTCGTTCCGTCCTAAAGCAGATGCTCGCCTCATGCGAGTGGATGGACTAGCAGAGTTACCAACCTCACGCGTCACGACCCAGTGAGTATGCCAATTGCCGCTCTACCGATCAGTGACGGAACTGACGGTAGGAGTACGGCGAAGGCCACCTTCAATGCGCCATTGAGTAACGTAATCATGCCATCGCGTTTTGGCGGGGCCCTGGCAGGTCTCTGTAGCTGTTGTGGCGCCGGATAATTGTGCACATGGGTGATGTTGGTTGCCGGCTGCCGCTGCGGCACGTGTGCGTTAACCCGGGATTTGACCCGACCGGATGATCCGACCGGGGTGTACGATCCCAATTGGCCTTGTTGATGATTTTGTGGGGGGCGGTGCGAAGTTAGAGGTGGAGGTGGAGGCACCGAGTTGTATGAGGTGGACATTTTAGGGACCCCAGCGCGCATGGCCCGCCCAGTGATTCTGTTGATGGAGTCGTGCCAGGCCGGAGGTAGAAAGAATTTCGTGGTACCGTCTGCGAATTCAACGAAATACCAGCTATCCGCAGTCAGAGATAGTGATACCGTCTAGGGAAGTTTTAAACGTTAATCCGCACATTGGTCAATGAGTCGTTCATCCTCGGCACGAAAAGGTTATGACGCTTACCGCCACCGCACGGCCGCTCTTTTTGGCGTCATCCAACAGTCGGTGAAGTGGTTGAGGGACGTGGGACCACCACAGTTCCCCCGTGTTCATGAGAACGACAAACGAGTCGTTCCCGCCGACTGTGACACGACGGACGCCCTTGGTTGCCACACGTTCGAGAAGATTGTCGAGTTTTTCTGGGACATTATGCCATGCGCATCGAGTGAGCGACCTGTCCGTCTTGTGCAGCACTGTGACGTAGCCCGTCGGATCGGGAACGAAGGTGAAGAACTGCATCGCGTAATCCGCCAGGCTTAGGTTGGCCTGCTGCATATGGCGCGTGAATTTCTCCACATTCGAGATCATGTCTTTTCTAGTGTGTTCCCCTTTGCACGCTGTTGTAGACTCGTCAGTTTTTTAAAAGACAAAATACACCCAAGAAGTGGCAGAGTCGATGGGGATGTGGGGTCGCGCAAGTGGGGACAACACACCATGTCGAGCGTTGGAACGAAGAAACCGGTCCCCATTAAGTCCGACCGATACTTCTTCCACCTTCTCTCCCTTTCGTTGTACATCTTCCACCTCACGGACAAGGTCATGAGGAAGCCCTTGCCTGGTTCCTGCTTCGTGACTCGATGACTGATATGAGGGCAACAGACTCACCACACCACCGATGCCCTGTCTGATGCAATATAATAGCCACCAGTAATATTATTGTTCGCGAGGGCAAAGGTGACCATAATTGTTGTTCGGAAGAAAGTGAATTACAGCAAGCAGAACTACAATTTGTCGGGGGAACAAGAGTTTAGAGGAAACAAAGGACCAAACTTGGGAGTCTTATCAATGTACCAGGGAACAATCAGTGAGAATTGTCATAACGTGACAGACATAGGAAGGGTATTTGAAAGGAATGGTACTCAGGAATGTTCTATCAACACACGGCATCCCGGTCTAGAATGACCGCCACCTAATTCAAAAAAAAAAAAGACCGCCACCAGGCACGTGGGGTGTGCGCGCTGTACTAGGTGCCTCGCCACCAAATTCAGTGGATATAGACGCAGGGCTAGTTGGTTCTGAGGCGACACTGGTCAGGAGCGGTGATTGTTGACACTGACCATCCTCTGCGTAGGCCAAGCCAGTGCCAAGTTGTTCCTGGCACCTGGCAGCTAAGGTCAGGCTGGTCAGGAAAGCGTGGACTCATCAGCGCCCAGCGACTGGTCAAGAGCTGTATGCCGAACAGCCGATAGAATTAAAAATATGTACCCTCGAGTCAAACGAACAAACAAGGTGTTAATGGAAACATTGGGAAGTCATCGCACACCACGCAAATGAAAATGGCTGGGGGTAAGTCACGTGCTGGAATTCCACAATGTTTAGTTTAACAGCCTCTCCTTGGGGTTGGTGGCTGATTGTGCACTTACCAATGCTTCACAATAGGGTGCTAGCTTGGGCCTGAGGAGATGATGGCGCACAGCGATGTCAAATAGGAGGTAGCCGCCAGGTGAAGCGATCTCATAGTCCGTGTGTTATACAGCGATGCAACATGCAGCGCAGAGAGGGAAGATAGAGCCAGAGGCGGGAAGACTCCGATAAACTCGAACGTATACAGGCCCGGGGATGTCGAAGAAGCAGAATAACATAGTTAGCGCATAGGCCATGTGTTTAAGTACTCACAAACAAAGGAAAATATAGAAGAACCATAGCACCACTCGACAAGATTTGAGGCGTACCGTGAACTCGCCAGCGAGTGAAGGAAGTAAATGTGGTAAATGTGGGACATGATCACAGGGAAACGATTAGAGTGCAACCGCAACCCAGAGGCGTGGCGGGCCGGTCAAAAAAAATCATCGTCCTGGCACCAGCAGCACTTCCCCTTGAGTCAACCCGTAGTCATTGCCCCCGCGCTCCCGAGAAAGACCATGACAGGTCATGATTGACGTCTTTGCAGACTTGCCTCCTAAACTCCAGCAAATTTTCACAAGATCCCTTCCATTGCTGTGAGTCTTGAGCCCTTTATTGCAGGTGGAAAGTCTATACTGCTAGTGATTTCAGGGAAAGGTCGGGTCCGAAGCGGGTCCGCGTTCCCGAGGGGAAGGCGGAGGCACAAAGGAGAGGGAGGGAAGGGAAAGGAGGGAGAGTGTGTGTGTGTGTGTGTGCGTGTGTGTGTGACACGAGATGGCTCCGCATGAGCCGCTTGTACGATGCTGAATGAGATAAGACAAGACGAAACTGAATGCAAAGGCAGACCGTAATGGGGACTCACGGCTCCAATGGCACGGCTGGGGAATTCGTACCGGGCGTAAGAAGTGCTTGTGGTAAACGCACGCGAACGGAAAAAGGAAGGGAAAGTGGGGCTGTATTCTTGCCTGCTTGGCTGGGCCCAAGCGAGGAGGATTATGTACGTGTACGCTACACGCGAGGCGGTGGAGGAAGCGGTGGTCTAGAACAGAAGGAGAATAAAGGAATGTACGAAAGCAGTCCTGAATAATTCTATACACAGTAAAATGCGAGTCCGGCGAAACATGAAACTCCAACGAGGGCCTGATTGGCGAAGTGTCGTGCATGTCGCGCGTGACGTTGGAATGTCGATTGTTGAGGTGGCATACACTTGCAGCATCTGCCGGCGAAGGTGGGCGATTCGTGTGGCATTGAGGTGCGATGAGAGGGGCAGAGAGGTCAGTCGAAGGGCAACAAAGGCGGAAGGCTGACGTGTCGCGTCGGCGCGTGGCGAGTGGAAGGGGCGTCACGTGGTCGAAGATAGCCGATTCCAGGGCTACTGCGTGTTCTGCCATGTCTTTCACGCATTCTCATGGGAGTCATTCATCTCCCGCAACCATCTTCGATTATCATCTGGCAGAAGCTACTACAGCCTAGCCCAGCAGCGCTCGCATTTTTACAAAATCGTCTCACTCAAATGACTCATTTTCACAGACAAGTGGGTTAGCCGAGCTGATGTACTTTGATGTCGTTATCACTAACTGCCCCTGTGGCGGCGGCGGCGGCGGTGACGGCAACGGCGCTGCTGAGAGACAGGGCGACTGCCTCGTGAGTCCAGCTTCTCTTCCAAAAGCGCGTCGTACAAGCGTGGCTCCACTCTACATCGAATATGTTCGGTCTCCGAGGGATGATACTTCCACTTATCCACTCTCTTTCTTCGCCCTCTAAGGGTCTCAGGCTCTAGGACAAGTCCCTCACCTAGTCTCGGGTTCGGTGGCACTACTGATTTGACTTCTCCAACTTCTGCGACCATCATAATCTCAAGCCCTATCACCCAAATGGCCCATCTAGCCGTCCTTGCGCGATATCAGACAGCTTCAAGACTGTCCTGTTTTTGTTCCGTCGCAACTGCTGTGTGGGTTCTGCATTCCCACTCATACCCATCTTCAACCCTAGGCCTGGTTTGGGGATCAATTTCAATAGAGATCCCACGACATTCACTTCCGCTACCCGTTCTCCTTCAATCCTGCACAAGCCTATATTTTCCTTCTGCCTGACCCAGCTTTATTCCCTTTCGAGCTGGTTCACGCCCAGCTGCAACTTATCATGCCTGCTTAGCGCGACCGTATGAGGATAACACACGCGTCACTGGTTATCACGTTCACCCCGAACAGATATCGTAGCTGACAGTGAGTCGTACGGATAGTTCTGTTGATGAACGATAGGTTGAGTAAGACAGCGGTTTTGGCGAAGAACGAGATGGGGAACACAATCGAATGAAAACGCTTCAAGAGATTTGGAGCGACAAAACTGGACAAACAGTTTTTGTCAAATTCCTACAGGCTCCCTGCAGGTGTGTCCACAACCATCTGGGTTTGACCAGCCGAGCATGGGCCGTTGTACCTACAGACGTCATACTGATTGAGGATCCCCATCAGTGCTATTTGCAATGTCTTGACTAACCATTTGTCTCATAAGTGGCTATGCCGCGACGTAAAATTGCATTCGATATCCGAGGTCTGCGCAGATTACCTGTGAACGTGTTGAACGCATGTGTGCTCCTGATCCTCCCTAGCATCGCCTATCTTACGCTACCTAGGGTCCTAGCCCGAAGGATTGCATAATACAAGTGGCCGTTTCCTTCATAAAATGTCACCAGGCCGATAGTCCACCGCCAGAGTAGGCCCCAACCAACGTGTTCAATTCCCTACTTCATTACTGTTGTGAAGGGACCTGGACTGGCACATTCACTAATCCCTGTTTTGCCGCCTTCCGAATTCCATCAATTCCACCCTCTCCACTAATCAGTACCGTCACACGCTATACATCCTTCCATGACATTCATGATGCCCATTGCCACGGGCTCGGATGCGAGAAATGGCCTTTCAAGTCACTGGAAAGAGACCAAAGAAGGTTGGGGTAAGTGGTGATGTACACGTCCCTTGACCACCAGCACTGACCCGGGCGGTGCAGCTACGTTCAAAGTGCCAATTGTAACACTCCCAGACGAGGTTGTCCTAGAGATATTCAAGTTCTATGTGATGAAGACATACAGTGTGGAGAAGTGGATTGCTCTGGTGCATGTATGCCGACGATGGCGATATATCGTTATGGCATCACCACGTCGTCTGGATCTACGATTGCTCCTCAAAGGAAGAGCACCGGTGAGGGAGATGCTGGATATCTGGCGGGCATTGCCTATTATGATATGGCCCAGAAACCCGAAAACGGATCGAGAGGAGGTTGCAGATAACATCGTTGCCGCACTTGAAAACCGTGGTCGTGTCTGGGACATCTCCCTTACGAACTTCGCTTTCCCGAATTCGAAGTTGCAAGGATTGGTGGCAGCGATGCAACATCCATTCCCGGTGCTGACACAACTGGAACTTCGGTTTTGGTTGGCTGATGGAATGACAGTAGTCCTTCCTGATTCCTTCTTGGGTGGATCTGCCCCGCGTCTTCAAACACTCCTGTTGCGTGATGTTGTATTTCCGGCGCTACAGAATCTCCTTTTATCTGCCGATAACCTCGTTAAGCTCTCCCTTCTTCGTATTCCAAATGCAGGGTACCTTTCGCCCGATGCAATGGTCAATTCCCTGTCCTCTCTGACCAGGCTCCAATCATTTGACCTTGAATTCGACACCCCGCGGTCTCGCCCCTCCCGGTCGAGTCGACGTTCACGTCAGATAGTACCCACTGTCCTCCCCGTTCTCACCCGCTTCTTTTACACAGGTGTAAGTGAGTACTTGGAGGACTTTGTGGCCCAAATTAACACCCCTCTACTTGACACTATCCATATAACGTTCTTCAATCAACTAATCTTTGAAGTTTCACAATTTCCCCATTTCGTCAACTTCATCAATCGTATCGAAAAATTCGAACTACTAGATCAAGCGAACGTAGCCTTTTGGAATGAATCCGCCGAGGTCTCACTTTCCCTGAAGACAGAGACAGTTCGTCACATAAGTCTCGTATTGGAAATCTCATGCACACAGGCAGATTGGCAGCTTTCATTTATAGCCCAGGTCTGCAGCATGCCATTTCCTCCTATCTCCACGTTAGAACACCTTAGGATCGACAATCCCCTACCTTCGGGGCAAGATGACATGGAACACAGTCAATGGCTAGAACTTTTATACCCCTTTAACAGTGCGAAGAATCTGTATCTGAACGAGGAAGTTGGGCTACGCGTTGCCACTGCTCTGAACGGGCTCGCTGGGGCAAGCGTAATAGAGGTGTTACCCGCACTACAAGGTCTTTTTATAAAGGGGCTTCAGCCATCGGGACCTACATGGGAAGCCGTGGAGTCATTCGTTGCTGCTCGCCAGAGCTTCGGGTGCCCAACAGCTGTCCAACGTTGGAAATAGAACGGGAATAGGCCGCGGCAGAAGAATATGGTTCAGAGCCAAAACCAGACTCGGTGTGAGGGGATGTCTCAAAGATGATGCACGTTGAATGATTGAATGATAAATACCCTTTGACTTCCTATGTACGACATCCTGTTTCTTATCTAGACACACTACATGAAACTTGATGATAACTACTTTCGCCTCTCTGCCGAGAGCGGATCCCTTTATATGATATTTCGAGCGGTATGCGTTGGTTATGGTTGTTACAGCAGTAGCTTGGCGATCTCATAGTGACAAAGAAAGTCTGGCCTAATAGCTACCCGCTTCAGGTCACGTGATCCCTCGTTGAAGCCTGGGGCGAATAGCGAGGCAGGGTGGGGCATGAAGTAGAGACGCCATCGTAAGAGGGCGAGCAAGGGCCTGACGCGCCGTCTCGAAAGGGCGGGGGGCCCCGCTGCAAGGCAACCCGAGCGTGGGCGAACGCAAGACTGGTTGACAGTAACAGAGGCGCCGAAAATGAGTGCCCTGGTGAGTTGGGACCGTGGAGGGAGGCCACCTGGGAAAGGAGCCGTCGGGGAAAAAGGGCCTGTTGAGGCCAGCAAAAGCGACCGCGGGAAACGGCGCCCGCCAACAAGAAAAACCTGGCCACCTGACATCAAGTCAGAAGGTAGTACTACTAGTAATAAAACAATGGTGCACTTGTTACCATCCTTCATCGTCCCATCCTGCCATTGAGACATTCAACACCACATCAAGGCTCTGTCTGATGCAACATAATGGCTACTGACATTCTCGCTGTTTACCAGGACGAAGACGACCATTGTCAGTGGCAAACAAGGAACGACCGCGCGTAGAACTGCGATTTGTTATGAATCCAGGATATCTCAGAGGTAACGGATTGACGAGGTCTGGGCCCCCATGCTCTTTACCTATCCGGGCAGCTGCCATCACTTATACCAATGGGAGCAAAGGGAAGATAGTGACGCACTGAAGAACGTTCTATGAGCACACAGACCCAATTCCATCATCTATTCCTCGAATAGGCATATTAGGCATGGTCTTGTGGGCATATGGCGCTGCATGCCTCGCCATCCGATTCATATACATAGACGAAGGAAATAATGAGGCATGATCCCAAGTAGGCTAGAGGCGATTGTAAGCTGTGCCAGTGGGCGCTTGTTCCGATTCGGCACATTCCGAGAAAATAGGCCGCGCGCTTGTAATCCCGCCCTTCTATCCGAGTCTCCACCTCCCAGAACAAATCACGATGGGCTCTCGTCAAGGTCTTGCCTTGCGCTCCAACAGCCTCAGCGATCGACTTAGATGAGATGAGAAGGATCGGTTAAATCGACATCGGTCAAGAGTTGTCTGCCGCCCTGCATTGGAGGTAAATACACTCCACTGTTCCCTTTTCGACGATTACTTGGTTCGATCGGTCTGATCAAGCTGCTAGTAAGTTTCCACTGCGTGCCAATGCATTTCATGGGCTGAGATTCGCACGTGAGTAGATAGCTATGCCATTGTGCTGCCCACCTGCATTTGCAACGCTTCGGCTTCAATATTTTCAGAGAGAACACCCTGACCATGTCGCGGTAAGCTCGGGCTCGTCATCTCCCAACATAGCTAAATTTGCCTGCAAGGCAACAGTGTCTTCTGATCATGAGGCTTTCTTTGGGCCATGTCTAGCTCATTGGGCTGAGGTTTTCCCTACATCTGAGCCTCGCCGTAAAAGTCATTCAAGTGCCATTCATCGCACGACAGATCCTGTATCGGCTAGGCACTCCTTTTCATGGCAGTCAAGATGTCGAGGTATGACCACTTTCGGGTTTTGAACTTTCTCGATAGTTTAGTCGATAGCTATGTATTGAGAAATAAAAACGCCTTCCAAAAAAACAAAAAAAAAAAAAAAAAACCATCTGAGATCGCTTTCCGAGGATCCCGGCTTCAGTAAAAGGTTGTTTCATCAAAATTCCCCAGGGCGATTCTCCGCTGCCGCTGGGAGCCCTAGCTAATACGTCCA
>Ga0307510_10001994_pt1 | contig 22991 bp, 30 predicted proteins | sample 12_EM_MG_FD_207224 | JGI IMG/M metagenome (GOLD analysis project Ga0307510, IMG submission 207224) | Populus trichocarpa ectomycorrhiza microbial communities from riparian zone in the Pacific Northwest, United States - 12_EM | ecosystem: Host-associated > Plants > Roots > Unclassified | place...
TAAGTCCAAGGTATTCAACCGAAGTTTGGTTGAAGGAGCATTTGGCGGGTCGAAGGTAGAGGTCCAACTTGAGTAAAAGTTGGAAAACTTGGTGCGTCCAATAGACGAGTTCCGTGATCGTGGTTGCGTAGATAAGGATGTCGTCGAGATAGACGACTACGTGTCCTCCTTTGATTAATGGACCAAATTCGATGTCCATGAAGGTCTGAAATGTCGCGGGTGCATTGCATAGTCCGAAGGTCATGACTGTGGATTCGTATAATCCCATGGGTGTCTTGAAGGCCGTTTTCCATTCATCGCCTTCACGTACTCGGATATTATTATATCCCCATTGTACGTCTAACTTGGTGAAGAATCGCGCTCCCAATAGTTTGTCGACAAGTTTGGGGATAAGTGGGATTGGAGCCGCATTCTTAACAGTAATCGCATTCAGTGGGCGATAGTCTTGTACTGGTCGTAATTTGCCATCCTTCTTGTCGATGAAGAAGAAGGAGCATGCGTGGGGTGCTTCAGATCGACGGAGTGTGCCTCTTTTTAGGCCATCTTCAATGTATTCTTTGAGGGCGACTTTCTCAATAGGTGTAAGACGATAAACTGTGGTTTTCTTCATTTCCATGCCTGGGATGAGGTCTATCTTGTGATCCCATGGCTGGTGCTTGGGTAGTCGCTGTGCTTCTTCATCTGAGAAGACTTTGCCATATTGACAGAATTCGGGGGGTATTTCGACATTCTTTGGTTGTTCTGCTTTGGCTAGAGTAGTTGACACTGTAGTCCAAGCGACTACCGGTTCAGGATAGGTAAGGGCATGCCATGCCACACTCATGTAAGACACTGTGGGTGAAACCATTGGTTCTGCTGGGGTAGGAGCGTGCCGTGATGCTGTCTTGGGAGGCACTGTGGATGTAACCACCGGTCCTGTTCGTGGTGTAATCGACATTGTGGGTGTAACCACCGATTCGTTTGTAGCCATATTGCACTGCGACGCAACTATGCTTTTCTTGGGGGGTGACATTGTGGGCGAAACCACCGATTCACTTGGTTGTATCATGTCATTAAATTCTCCGTGAAGATGGGCCATAATGCATTGTGTTGGATCTATGCCCTGGTAGTTGGATTCGAGGAGGTCATCATAGTGGGTTTCCAATTCTTCTGTTGGAAGGAGCTGCACAAGTTCCGACGTTTCGTTCGGATAATTTGGGTAACAAGAGGTGGGGCAGCGGTTGAGGCGTAAGTTGTTCTTTACCCAGTCTATCTGGGGGTTGTGTGCCCTGAACCAGTCGGTTCCTACGAGTATGTCATGCCGTCCGATATTGGTTATGGCCATTTCTGTGGTTTCCTTGTGTTCTTTGCCCATCTCCATTCACAGGATGGCAGTATGGCGGATTGGTCCTTGCTTATTCATGGTACCGTCAACGTTTCTTGGGTAAATGGGTCTTGCTAGGGTATTTGTGGGGATCTTGTGTGTGTTGATAAACAAGATATTACAGTAGACACCTTCGGCTCCACTGTCAAGTATTGCATGAGCATCGTTTTTTCTCCCGTGGCATACAATTCGAACTTTAACCCGAATTGATGGGGAACGTATATTTCGAATCATATCTATTGGTACATGGGGAGTCTTGGGAACTTGGAGATTTCGGAGATTGCTAGAATTACAATGGGATGGTGGTACAACTCTCACTGACGATGCAACAGGAGAGTGCGCGAAAAGACAAGTGATTGATGTGGGCCACATCAATGTCCAAGAGGTCCGTATTGAAGACAGACAGGGTCTTGAGGGTGGCATCCATGATGTCCATGTCAGTGATAGGCGTAAAGCGATTGGCGGACAGCTTGTTTGCTTCCACGCTATCATGGATACTCATTTTATCCATGTTGTCTTCCGGGATAGAGTCCATTTGACGTAACAAGGTCCCGGGGCGTTTGCCTAAGTTGCAATTGGTGGCGATGTGTCCTGGTTTGCCGCAGTACATGCAGAGTTTCTCTCTGAAACGGTGTTCCCTTTCTTCAGGGGAGAGCTTTCCTTGATGAAACGAGGTTCCACAGCTATGGCCTCGAAATTGACCACATCCGCGGGTTACATTTATTTCCGTGGTAGGTTCTTCTTCATCAATTGCTCAAATTCGAGGGGTAAAACGACCTCTTCCGCGTCCTCCTCCCGCAGAGGGTGTATAGGACTGTGGTGCGAACATGCAGAAGGAACGATCCAGGTCTTGAGCTTTGTCGACGAGATCTGGGAGTGTGGCTGGCTGGGGTGATAGGGCAACTAGTTTCTGTTGGAGTGCCAAGTTAATGCATTGTCTGAATGCATACATCTTGGTATTGTCATCGACACCTGATCGTCGAGCGTGGTGGGTCCAATCTTGGTACCAGTCATTAAATTCTCGGTTGCCCATGTATGTGTCATGCATCCCTTTAATGGCTTCTTGTTGGACTTGGGGGGGGATGAATTGCTTCTGAAAAGCCATCTGGAATTGAGCCCATGTTCCATAGTTAGTTGGGTTGGCTGTTAAGGCTTCAGTGATGCGATCACTGGCCCAATCTCCTCCACGAGTACCAGCTTTGAAATTGGTCAATGCTGCTGGTACTTTCTTGTCGTCAGTATTGTAGACTGCGTTGTTCATTGTATAATAATTGGCCAGGGTGTTCCAAAAGGCTTGGGCCTTTGTTGGGTTCCCATCATAGGGATCAGGGGTACTTCCCAAGAGTTTGGGAGTTGTGACGTTTCCTGCCATGATAACTGGGGGTGGGGGTGGTGCTGGGGGACTAGGTGGTTGCTGTGGTGGGCCTGTTCTTCCTGAACGCGGCCGGTGAGGAGGGATCTGTGGTGGTAGTCCCTTGGGGTTTCCTTTCGGTACAGGTGGTGTCTCTGGCTGGGTTGCGGCAGGTACTGGAGTGGCTTGTGAGGATCTCGAAGAGCTGGTAAGGGTCTGGGGTAAAGGTTCTTCCTTTGCTTTGCCTTTGGACACGGGTGGAGTAGGAAGTGAACTTTCTTCTGGTATTGAAAGTTTGGAGCTTCCAGGAAGCGTACTTGTTGGATGGGACGGGGTGTCTTGGGGACTTGGGGTACTAGGGCGACTGGTGAGTTTCTGGAGGGTAGCAATGATCCTTGTTTTAGCTTCTTGTAATAAGTTGCTAACGTTGAGTGTATCCTCATCGGTGGAGGATTTACTGTGTGTAGATTCTTCATTGGATTTGTCTGTGTTGTCAGATTCTTCGGAGTTATCACTTTCTTCTTTCTTGAATTCTCCGGGGATAGAGGGCTTGGTTTCTTCTGCTTTAGAAGTACTAGGACTTTGGAAATGTACCTTCCGGTTGTTGAGGTACTTCCACTCGGGGTATAGTGTATCCCACTTGATTTGCTTGCCGTTGTAGGTAGCGGTTCATTGTATAAAGTCGAAGTTTTCAACTTCGTCAAGGTGTGAAATGAGGAATTGAAATTTCCTTGTGACAAGTTCTGAGTTATCTGAAGTAAACCTCCAGGTAGTTCCTATTCCGTTACACCAGACGGCTGGTTCTTGAAAACAGGCAAAAAGACACCTTGTGTCTTTATAGTCTGCAGCAAAGGCGTTAGTGGCGTAGACTGGTATATACGCTTGTTCTTCTTCTGTAAGTTCTAGTTGGTCTTCGGTTGGAAAGTTAACAAGGATAGTTTGCCAAGAGGTCATGCAAGGGTGACCATGTAACTGGGGTTATCCCAACTATAGAAAATCGTACACACTTTAACCAGACAAGGAGTTCTAGTATCACTATGATGGGTAATGCCTCTATAATCTTCTAGAATACCGTTGATGGTGATTGAAGTACGGTATTTCCAAAAGAATTTATTAAAGGCCCTGATATGTGGAGTGATAGTCTGCAACTCTGTCAAGGGGTGGCTAATATGTTTCTCTGTACGATTCTGTAGGAGGAACAAACAATGTTGCTTGAAGATGTGGAGCTCTGTGCGATTTCTTGTAGGGGCAGTGATGCCAAGATAGATAACTTCCAGTAGGTAGATCTGTGATGTGGCTCCAACTAGATCTGAATTTCCTGAGACGCTGGTGTGGTGACTTTGGGGAGTAGGGGGCAGTGGTTGTTTGATTCTTGGTAATGCGTTATATGGTCTGTGTAGGACTTCTTGGATGTGATGTGTGACTGGTACCATAAAAGGATTTGGGGGTGGGGTTGGTTCTCTATAAACTTGGGGAGAGGGAACGGGCTGGGGTCATCAGTCGACAAAGTTCTGGGTGCGATGGAGTCTACGTCTTCCTCTTTTGTTAGAGGGTATGAAATGTCCTCATTCCTGGGCTGGGGCTGAGTGATTTCTCCGGCTACGTGGACTGGCTAGGTTGTCGGTTGTAATGGAGACCTTCTATAGGTCCTGCTCTGAAGAATCGGGGGTCCCAGAGGTGGATTCCAAGTGGGGTGGGGGGAGTTCCGGGGTAACGGCTATTGCAACGACAAAGGTCGATTCCGCAGAAACAAAGATCCGGGTTGTCGTCCGAAAAGGTGATCTCTTGGGCATGCCGATATACCAACTCAGGTGTGCTTGGGGGACTGGATTGAGGGGTACCAACCAGAGTGGGGGGTAATGTACTGTCCACACTGTCGTGATATGATGAATTGAGCATGAGAAGATCTGGTTCCAAGAGGATACGCTGGAAACGTTCCAGGTATTCAGTGTCTCTTCCCTGGGTATTTGGCTGGGTAATGGGGAGGGTAAAATGGGAAGGGGGATCAATGAGACTTGTATGTGGGGTGAGGAGATCTGTGATCCAGGTGCGATTGTTCCACTGATAGGTAAGGATTTGTTCGTCGCTGTAGATGAACTGGTACAAGTTAGTTGAAGTGAATTCTCCGCTTGGGTTTGTCTGGAGTTGAATTTCGTTAAATTCCACTTCAACTTTGGTTTCCGACATGTGAAATCTAGATAGAAATCTGATTCTGTGTCTGGCTTGGATCTGTGTGATAATTTCCGGCCTGTGTGACGGGACGAAGTAGTGCCAGAAGAAGGTTTCGTCGTAGAACAAAGAGATCTGGGTGGCTGGGGATTGGTCGAAGTTATGAGCGCCAGAGAGTTGCCAATATGCAGTGCAACGTCTTGCTGCGTTGAGGATGTCAACAAGTTGGTAATCAATGTAATGATAGAAGCGTTGAGCACTAAAAAGACAACCAAAGGGAAGGATGTCTAAGAGGTCTTGAGGAACCAAGTGATGTTCGCTCCAATATGTAAGTTGAACTTGTTCCTGGAGATTGGCGATTCTTGAGTAAGTTTGTCTTAAGATTTCTTCACAAAAATTCGCCACTTAAGACAAACGAAGAGAAGCGACTTTAAAACCTTTGATTTATTTTACACCAAATACGTCCTTTGTAACTTACTAAAAGTATTACAAAGGGTTTTCAGAGGGGGGTGTAATGAAATCAAAAGGCCTTGTGGGGACACGGGGGGTAGGTACAAAGCAGGAAAATTGGGGGTCCGTACGAAGCAAGTCTGTAATACATGTGCTCCAGTTAACAAAAAGAATCCCTTGCTCTGTGAAATGTAAGTGGCCGCAAAGGATGGCGGTACGACCATCTAAAAAGTCGTAGGCAACAAGGGGGACAAGGGCTCCTTCAAAGTGAGCAAGCCAAAGGGGAGGGAAACAAGAAAAGACAAACTTAATCGAGTCCAAGAAGGTGGTCTTGATGTAACCGAAGGGGAACTTGGAGGACCACGGGTGCCTACTTTGGCACAGATGTGGACCGGGGGAAGAGCGCCATTGGAGTGGATGTGGATGGAGTGATGGGTGTCAGCGTGGAAGGGGGTGACGAAGTACGGGGGTGCGGCGGTGTTGAGGTCTTGGGCCCGGGGGATGTGATTGAGGAACTGACTATTGATGAGTTCCTCAGATGAAAACCAAACTTGACAACCCTGCTCGTAGTGGACCGTGTACTGATGAGGGTGTCCGTTGGCAGGGAGGCAAGGCGGGGCAGCGAAGAGGTACTCGAAGGGGCCGACATTGACTGTGGGTAAAAATACTGGGGCAGGGAGAGGAGCAGGTGACGGCGGGGTGGGAGAAGTGACGGTGGCGACGGGGGCTGTAACGATGGGCGGGGGAATGTTCTCGAGGGGAATGTCCTTGAGTGAGACATGGTTGACCAAGTCACTTGTGAGCTGAAAGTGGCTCCAACTGTCTTGGTTGAGCGGGGGAAGGAGGGAGTCGAGTTCGGCTTGGGCAAGGCAGACGACGTGGGGGGCGGTTTCTTCTCTGAGTTGTTCAAGATCGAACTTGGCGGCGGTGCGAAGTGCTTCCTCAGTGGGCTCGGGAGTAGGTGGTGATGGTGAGCGGACCATGTAGGGGTCGATATCAATGGGGGTGGGTTCGAGGGTGTCCGGGTTGACGAGGGTGATGCTGGTGTCGGCAAACGAGGTGGAGTACCATGGGGACTGTGGGTTGTACTCGTTGTAGGGACCAGGGCCGGTGGGTGCGAGGAAGGGGAAGCCGGGGACGATGAACTCGGGACTGGAGGCAACGGTGGGCGACCAGGGGACAACGGGGGACGATGTGGAACTGGGGGGGTACTGGAGACGGGGGCTTCCGGGACTTGGGTAATTCCAAGTATTGTGGGGACTGTTGAGGACGTTGTTAATGACCTCAAGGGCGGCGGCGGAGTTCTCCTGGTAGACGGCGTTCAAGTCAGACCAAGAGGCGACGGAGAGAGAAGGTGAGGACACTTCCAAACAGTCAGCTTCAACTTAAAGAGACTGTTCTAATGTCGGGAACTCACTACTTTATGGGTAGCGAGACTCAACGACAGCGCGGAGTTGAAGGTGACTGATCCAAAGGAGCAGCAAAGAGACGTTGAGGAGGAAGAGGCAGAAGGCGAGAAGAGGTGGGACGGAGTAGACTGTTGGGGACGACGGGCGGAGTGCTGCTGGCGATAAGGGAGCTTTGAAAGGCTCCAGTGTGGGGGTTGACAAGAGAACAGTCTAAGGACTGTTCACCTAAATTCGTAGGTCTTATATACTAATACAGGGTGGTCTGTGCGCAGTTTAGGGTAGGTACAATTACAGGTAACGGGGGACTGCGCAGTCGATGTGCAGTAACTGCGGATTACATTATACATCTCGATTAGGGTCTAGCCCTAATGAGTCGCGTCTTCATTGATCAAGTCGCGTCGCGTGTTCGTTGATTGTTTAGTGGACGTGTCTTGTTGATTGTTCCCACGATCTGCCACATGTTGATCAACAGGTTAGATGCGTGTCCAAAGCACGTCTGGTCAGGTGACGTTGTTGATGACCAATTCCTTGATAGGTCATGTGTTATCTTCCCAGGGTCATGGGGTTGTAGATTCCCAGGGTCATGTGCTGATAAGTCACGTGATGTATGAGTGGCGGAGGGGTCACGTGATGAGTCACATGTAGGATCATGTGATATGTTCCCATGGTCATGTGATGCTGAAGTTACGGGTTTGTAGCTGAGACTGGGGGGCGCGAGTACCGCTCGCAACAGCAGTAGTTATGTCGCCTTACACTGTCCAATCACAAGTCCTTTCGGAAATTCATAAGAGGCACACATTGGTGTGCATAACCACAGATTGCGCATGGCAATAAGGACAGCATCACATGCCTATTTGATGATGCACAATCATGCAGATGACATGCAATCGACCCCAGTCGATTGTGCGTGAACTGCACAAATATGCACTAATGTAGATGATGTGCGATCAACCTTGATTGGTCACACATGAACTACATAAAAGTCTACATAGGATGGTGCATGATATGCACCACATATATGATGCGTGATTGACCTCATTAGGTGGTCGCGTGTAATTTAGATCGCCATGAGCGATGAATGAAGACATGTGCTAACTAGTAGCACATGTGAATAGGAGGGTCCCCGATGGGTCCCCACGTAGATAGATACAGTAGATACAGGATCATATATATAAAGGGTTGCCCTCTTGTCTAGGAGGGGCAGACTTTCTTACCCTTATGTTTAGCTTTCACAATAACCATCGATTTGATCTGGTTCTGTTGCGGCAAGCTCTTAGGAAATAAGTTAAAGTCTTCATCCAACTTATCAACTATATCCAACACACCACAGCATGTTACACTTTTTTGAACCTTTAAACGAAAGGTTTTTGGCAAAAGCAAAATTATACATTGCTATATCTCATACCCGCAGCACCAGCATTATTTAACGCTAGCCTGCTATCTAGAGAACCATGAGTGATGGTCCTGCCCATAACACTTGAGCAACTGCTTGAAATGCATGCCGTACCCGAGCACGTGAGAGTACTACTCCTCTTGAGGAGTATCCAGCACCTGAACAAGGTGACGTGCCCGCACGTCCTGACAACACAATCACTCGCAAAGAGAGTGTTCTCACTTCACTAATGAACTCTCCAAGTGGTGATCAACCCGAAAGGAGTATCTCTCCTGAAGGGAGCGTCACAAGCGAGCATGGGACCATCTGTGAAAACATCTATGAACAGGAACAGTCATTTACAACTGCTCCTGGGAGCCTGGGTCCTTCTATAGAACTCATAGGATACTGAGCGCCCTCCCCTGAGAACACAGGGCATGCACCAAGCCCTTTGTCGCATGATGACAAGAGGATGGTTACCACTCCCTTGGCATTGGCTGAAGAGGAGTGGATGCAGGTGAACGAGCAGCTCACCCATTGGTCCTACCTTGCAGAAAAGAACAAGGCTGATGCGATGGATTACAGATAAGAAGTAAATGACCTTCAATCAAAGGTCATGGAAACTTGTTAGGAGCTTAAGACCAAAGTCACCAATGTGTACCATAGCTCCAGCAAGGTCTCAGACGCCATGCAGGGCATGCATCAACTACTTAATTGTGTTCACACACAATATGAAGGACGGACAGTGCCCTCTCCATCACCTTGAGCTCAAGCTACCTGGGCAATATTTGCCGATCAAGGTTCCAATGAAGGAACAGTGGATTTCGAGCATCGAGTAAATGCTTGAGCCTGCTTTGAGAATCCTCAACCCATCGAACAATCGATGGAGGAATCAGGTCCTTCTCCCAGGATTAGGGATCGGGCCCCTCATACGGAATGGTATGAAAGGCAGATGGCAGAGTCTTGCACACACGCAGCTTCTAGGAGCCCGCATGCATGAACGAGTGGACCCCCAACCCAGGTCCAACACGAACCAGAGGAGACCTTGGACTTCAGACACAACAAAGGTGCTGAGGAGAATCAGCAGAATTGTGGAAGCATGGAGCCACAAGGCCTTAGCCAACACGATCATACTTCCAATGCAAGTCCAGCTCCTCCAATAAGGCCCATGTACATTACACTGGACCAAGATTATGCCCGCTGCTCAATGAGTGCACAGCCACAACAGATGGTTGGCCTGATAACAATATCAGGCTCAACCCAAGGATGATCATTGGCAATGACTGCACCAACAATGGGACAGATGGGGCAAACCGTTGCGTTGATCGTCCCGGCAATGCCTATTCCAGGAGAGTCTGATCATGAGATCAACATGATCGATGCCTTAAGGAACCACATCAGAGATTCACTGATGGGTATCCCAAACAACCTCCCTGAAATTAAGGGACTGCAAGCCAAGTTGCCTGAGGCCTATGACAGCAAAGATGACTTCGATTGTCTTGATAGGTGGCTTCAAGGCCTATTGAGATTCTTTAAGATCCACCACCTCACAGGGGCGGACAAAGACATAGACCGGGTCCTGGTAACAGGGACCTGTCTAAAGGGAAAAGCTGAATGATGGTTCAGCCATGAGGTAGAACGTCCAAAGTGCAGGACTTGCGATTGGATGTTTGAGTCAGTAATAATTGCACTATATTGTGCATTTATAACCACTGCTATGGCACAGAAAGCAATGGAGGAGTACTTGAATATCAAGTACTCAAAGGAAGAAGGAATATTAGGCTTCCATCGCGACCTAGTCATGTGGGCTGGGTGTCTTGCCCAGTACCCAGATGACTACTCCTTTAAATGAAGAATTATGAATGGCCTGCTGTCCGATTGTCTGTACCACCTGACAATGTACAACAAACTTACAGCTGAACATAGTTCTATGGAGGACATCGTGTGACAAGCACAACACTATGAGCAAACCCGAGCTTCACTGAAGGTAGGGCATAATATCGAGCAGCAACCCGGTCAAGGTTCCTTGATGCCTACAACAAGTGGGCAACAGAGGACAGTGGGGTTACACGAACTGCAGTGTTTGTGCAACCTACCAGCTAGGCTGCCACAAGGCAGGAGTGGCACGAGTTATGGGACGCAAAACCAGCGCCCAGCCCCACAGCCTGCCACAGGGAACCGCAGTAGACCTGCAGCCCCGACGCCATCAGCCTCAAAGGGAGATACTTTGAAGCTGACATGTTACAAATGTGGCAAAGTCAGCCACATCACATCTGACACCAAGTGTCCGCAGTATAAAAGGCCTGAGCAGCAACAAATTTTTGCCACCCAGGTTTTGGACGATAGGTTGGATAGCAAGCAACCGAACCATATGGAGCTTCCCGAAGAAAGTGAGGAAGCTCTGGAAGAGGTTGAGGGAAACCTCGACAAGGAGCCATGCAAGCAGGACAACTGCCCAGAAGGCTCCCAGTATGATGACAAAGAGTCATTCTATAAGGAATATGATGGCTACACGCTGCCATCGGATGATGAGGAACCCGTTTACATTTGGGCTATGAGCACTGAGGGGGGTGAAAGCCCTAGCTCTGCACTTGAAAGTGAACGCTCTAGTCCTGCTCCCAAAGGAGAGAGCTCCAGCAGTACTGCCATGAAATTCGAGGACGTAGACTAGAAGTCTTGTTGGGAAACGTTGTGGAACTGTTTCCAACAAGCGCCTTACATGGGAAGCGACCCATGGGAGTTCACTCCCCAAGATGGAATTATGCACGTACGCAACTGCAAAGTGTGCATGAATTTCAAGGAGCACATCCTCATCTTGGAGCTCATACACAGCAAGAAAGATTCTTCTGCTGGGAAAATCCAAGACCATTACAAGCAAGGACTCATCTGTCTTGGATGGGACTTGGCTCATGAAGGAGGGCATTTATCTCAAACAGAAGTAAACGCCATTGAAGCCCTAGAACGACGAAACCACCAGCAAACACTGTGGTTAGAGGCGTTGCACACAATGAATTATGACTATAAAGTCAAGATCAAGGAGCTCTTAGACAAGCTTGCTTGTGAACACTTGGACCTCAAACTCCAGGGCAAGGAGTCCGAAATTTGGTTTAACCAACTGATGGAACTCCAAAAGCAATACAAGGAGTTGGAGGACAAACTGGCTAACAGCCAGCCAAATGTTCCATCTTTGCCTAGTGATGAAGACATACACATGAGGTCGGTGACCTCTGACAATGGTAACTCGAGCTGGACCAAACATCCTGAAAGTTCGTTGATGGCTGGCATGGGAACCACGTCTTGGGACAAGCCGATGGGACCTCTGAGTCCAATGGTTGACATTGCGGACGAGGAGACCATTCGTGTTGCAGCTGCATCGGAACTTCCAAGTCTGATGGACAAGCTTGCAGATGGGATTACCCATGCAAGCTCAGAGGATGTCGTTCGCATAGCAGCAGCACATGACGATACAAATATACCACAAGAATGAGAGTTCTGTGCAGCTCAGCAAACTAGCGGCACGACTGGGGAACACCCCAAACCTTCAACCAGTGATTGTCATTGCATGGTGGCACTGGTTAAAGTTAACGGCCTTGAGGTGTACACCCTATTGGACACAGGGAGTACTGCCATCTTGATATCACACGACTTCGCCTGAGTGGCAAAGCTCAAGGTTTTCCAATTGGAAAACCCAATCCCTCTGCAACTAGGAACGGTTGGAAGCTGTTCCATGATAAACTTCAGGGCCAGATCTCACATAGAGCTGGGGACCGTAAGTGACGACGACGCCTACTTGGACATTGTCAACATTGACAGATACGACATGATTGTCGGTATCCCGTTTCTACACAAGCATGGATTCATCCTGGACTTCGACCAGGATATCCTGAGTAGGCAAGGCGTGAAAGTCCCAACCTTGACTTCCGGTCAAGAGGATCTCATGCTTGCCAAGAAACGAGCATTGCGAGTATGTGCGCCCATCATGCCAGGTGGGCGAACGGTTTGCGCGACGCATTGAGGCCCGCCCGGCCAAGTGGCACCCTCACAATGGAATGCAAGCCGCAGCCTGGGCAAAGGCAAACCTCCCCTTGAGGGGGGGGAGGAACAACACATTCAAGCAATGGACGCTAGCCAGGAGACTCTTCGCAATGGAAAGTGAGAGTCCGTCAATCTTCAGGAGACTCTTTGCGATGGACAGCGAGAGTCAGTCAAACTCCAGAAACTTCGCGACCGTTGGTTCGTGAAGTATGCTGACATTCTTAACGGAGTCCCATCGGAACTCCCTCTGCTAAGAGAAATAAACCACTGGATCCCACTCATTGACGATGGCAAGTAGTATTACTATCACTTGCCTCACTGCCCTGATGCCATGAAACCGCAACTCATGGAGAAAATGAAGCAGTATGTGGGCGTGGGATGGTGGATCCCAAAGGCGGTGCCGCAAGCAGCACCGCTCCTGTGCATCCCGAAGAAATTGGGAAAGCTTAGAACGGTTGTGGACTGTCGACAGCGCAACGACAATACCGTCAAAGATGTCACACTGTTCCCAGATCAAGACCAGATCCGGATGGACGTTGCATGAGCAAAGTTTCACTCAAAAATTGACCTGTCCAACGCGTACAAACAAGTACACATTGAACTGGAAGACATTCATAAAACCGCCTTTGCGACAGTCTACGGGATGTGCAAGAGCAACATCTTACAGCAGGGTGACTGTAATGGTCCCACTACCTTCCAGTGGTTAATGACTGCTATCTTCCAAGATAAGATTGGCATATTTGTGCACGTCTATCTTGACGATTTATTTGTCTTCAGCGCATCAATAGAAGACGACAAGAAGGATCTCAAATATGTTTTCGAGAAGCTCCAAGAGTTTCACCTCTTCCTTGAGAAAGCGAAGTGTGATCTATACTCAAAGCATATGGATTGCCTTGGCCATCTAATCGATGACCAAGGTTTACATGCGGACATGGACAAAATGGTGCATGTCTGTGAGTGGCACACACCCAGGAATCTCAAAGACGTCCAGCGATTCCTGGGTCTTGTACAGTACCTGGCCCATTTCATGCCAGATGTCACAGCCTATACTGGTCCACTCTCTGTGATCTGCAGGAATGGCCAGCCCTTCTATTGGAAACCACTCCATGAGGCATGTTTCAATCACATTAAGGCAATTGCTTGTAAATTGCCCATTCTGAAACCGATCGATCCGGATTCCAGTGATCTGATTTGGGTTATCTGTGACGCATCTATGTCTGGCATAGGTGCGATGTACAGCCAAGGGGAAACCTGGCAGACATGCCATCCCGCAGGCTTCATGTCTAAAAAGTTCATGGCTATGCAGATGAACTACTGAGTATTTGAGATGGAAACAATCGCCATTCTCAAAGCACTCCTCAAATGGGAGGATAAACTCCTTGGTTGAAGAATCCTTGTGGTCACAGACCATAAGGCGTTAGAATTCTTTAAGACACAAAGGTGTCTTAGCAATAGACAGGCACGATGGATGGAATTCCTAGCATGCTTCGACTACAACATCACATATGTCAAAGGCAAGACGAACCTGGTGGCTGACACCTTGTCCAGGTACCATGAGAATGACCACTGGGACAAAGCAACAGACAAGTCCCAGTATGTCAATGCAGACTTGTGCCTTGACCCTGAGGGAGAAGATCTCCCTTGGGTCTGCTTTGAGGAAACTTGAGCAATGTGCAAGTCAGGTGTTGATCCCCATTCACACCTGCAACGTCAACGACAAGTGCCATGGAAGGCGGATGATCCAGTATCATTCACACCAAAGCGCCCCATCATAGAGGCCATTGAGGAGAGGCAGCGGGATGCAGCTGCACTCGCTGCCCATGAAGAATGTGGGCGCAGCCCAGTGCCTGCGCCATCGCCACTGCCGGACAACTCCTCCGACCCAACAGTCGAGGAGTCCCTTAGACATCTCCCAGACCTTCACCCCCAAGTTGAAGGGGACCTGTCCATACTGGAGAGCATCAAGCATGGGTACCAAAAAGACCCGCTTTTCTCCAAGGTCCTTGACAATGTTGGGCACCACAAAAACTTCAAGGTCTTAAGTGACCTCCTATACACCTGCAATTGTGCAGATGCCTCTGTGCTTTGTGTACTGTCCGTCATCCATGACAAACGACAGATTACTGAAGTCGTGATATCCCAAGCACACGAAGTGCTGGGGCATTATGGGCTGCAGAAGACAGTGGACTATGTGCGGTGTCACTACTGGTGGCCACGCATCGGACAGGACATCAAGCAATACTGCAAGACGTGCCCCATTTGTCAAATGACGAAGTCCAGCACCCAGAGAGTGCCTGGACTTTTGCACAGCCTACTGATCCCCATGTGACCTTGGGAATCGATAGCAATGGACTTCGTTGGCCCATTCCCAGAGTCCGGTGACTGCGACTACCTCTGGGTAGTCATCTGTTGCCTCACCTCAATGGTGCACTTAGTGCCCATCCATACGACTACAACCACAAGTGAGCTTGCTTGGTTGTACATTTGCAAGATAGTCCGTTTGCATGGACTTGCTGGAACTATTGTCTTGGACAGGGACTCCAAATTCATGTCCAAATTTTGGTGTGAAACTCATAGGCTTCTTGGCACGAAGCTCTTGATGTCAATGTCATTCCATCCTCAGATGGATGGTACGTCAGAGCAAGCAATTCGCTCAGTTGCCCAGAGAATCTGGGCAATGGTATGACTGGACCAGCAGGACTGGCCTGACAAGATCCCCATGGTGGAATTCACCCTGAATTCTGCTATTAGCAGCTCATCCGGGTTCGCCCCATTCAAGCTTAATTATGGGTATACACCTAGTGTAAACCTGGGGATCGTGCCGGAACCACATGCCGTACCTGGTGTCAGGCATTTCGTTGAACGTGTGCTGCAGAACCTTGCAGATGCACACAATGCAATCATTGAGAGCCGAGTGCACCAGACGCACAACGCTAATCATCACTGATGCAAAGGTGACACCTTCGCGGCAGGCGATCTAGTATTTGTGTCCACTGTGGACCTATCGCTCCCGAAGGGACGCGTGCACAAACTGTTACCCAAGTTTGTCGGTCCATTCAAAATACTCGATGCCCAACCAAGTACATCAACCTATAAGGTCGAGTTGCCAGCTCAGTTACAAGCCCAGAACTTGCACGACCGGTTTCACCAGAGCAAGATTCACCCTTATCATGCGAATGATGACGCGCTGTTCCCGCATCGGGAAGCGCACATGTTTTACGACTATGGCACCCCTGACGACCAGGAGTGGCTTGTAAATGAGATCATTGCTCACAAGTGGGACACAGGTTGCTTATCGTTCCAAGTACACTGGAACATGGGTGACACCACTTGGGAGCCACATGAGGCCTGCAAAGATTTGCAGGCCCTGGATGATTATCTTGGACTCATAGGCATCCAAGATCCTCACGATTTGCCTCATAAAGGCAAGCCACGTGAATGAGTACCATTTGTGGCAACAAGCTGCCTTGTGTGGCTGATTAAGGGGGATCTACCATACAGGAACGCCCCGAGATAAGCACGTGTGATCCATTGATACCACGATTGATCGTGCCATGTCAAAAAAATTTTACGCCAAACTTTTGCCTGACTTATAATCAGGCCTTACCAGTGTGGTGTGAACCTTCCACATGCCACTCCAAATATTGCCACCTCATCACATCCCTGACCACATCCCTGACCAATGCCCTCCAACCAACCATCCCTGACCCCCGCCTCTAACCAGGGCGGTGAACCCAGCCCATGGCGATACAAAGCCATGTTGTGACTTGTATCACACAATACCCACGCCTGCACTATGTGCTCGGCATGGCAAACTCATTACATGAAGTCTGCTATGGATGACAAACCCACCCTTGTCAAGGCTGAGAACCAGTGTCGCGATGTCATCCGCAGCGATCTCATTGCAGAGAATCTCAGCATGCACCAGCAGCTCCAGTCGCTGCAACGGCAGCACGACGATCTCTGGTGAAAGAACGACTTGCAACAGGACACCACCACGTCCTTGCATTGCAAGCTCAACGCTGTCCGCGTGGACCTTGAGGATACTTGTCACTGCCACCACTTGGCTGATGATGAGATTGTCCGCATGCGCAACATCACTGACAACATTGAGCGTAAAGCGGACAAGGCCATCAGCAAGCTGAAGGACAAGAATGACATGCTCCGCCTCTAGGTCAAACGGGGGCACACCCCGTGCCAACACAAGTTGCCTTGCCACAGTTCCCTATCCACGTCCCCGTCCCGTTCTTGCCACGCCTCCAGCTGCACCTCCCGCCACACATCCCCCATGGCTGAGGACCGCAGCTGCACCTCTTGCTGCCCATCCCCTATGGCTGAGGACCGCGACGACGCGCCTTTGCATAACATCGCGGACCCGCTGCACCTTCTCTCAAGGCTGACCATGCATTCCATGGCCACCTCTTCTGCTACCTCACTCCCTCTTGGGGAGCTGCCACAGCCATCGCCCATCATCCCTTTGCCCTCCGAGGGCACAGACCTCACTTCGCGGATGACAGACGCCGTTGGCCTTGCGCCCCTTGGCGATGATCGTAAAACTGCCACTCCCTTCATCAAGAGTGTTGGCTTCTATGCATTGCTTCCTGTGCTTCAATTCTATGGGCGCTGTTACGAGTGCTGTTATGATCCACCCCAATTTTTCTCATCCTTGTCAGACCCCCTCCTTGTCACCCTATCCACACCTAAGTGACCATTACCATTGAACCCATCATCCCTACCAGACCTGCCACCATTGCCGCCCAGTGAACCATCCAAACCATCGTCACCCCTTGATCAGCCCCCAGTCAAGCCCCTTGTCCCCGTCCCCTGGAATATCCATCATTGGGAATACTCCTCAATGGAGATGTACCAAGAGCCACCCCCAGTAGAGAACCCACTGGAAGACCCAGACAGTCCCATGGAGGATGCGCCGCTCTTAGAGCCAGAACTGTTCATTCCATATGAACCCAATGTCCCTGGAGGCAACACGCATGCCTTGTCCCCAGAAGAGTCCCCCATCATACCATGGCAAGAGTACCTTGCCCCGGATAGTCCTGTGTCCTGCAAACACTCCCTGTCACCTACAAGTCCTTCTTTAGCACCCATACGACAACATACTAGTCGTAAAGGCAGTTACCAGTCAATCACCCCCTCAGCCTCATCGCCCATAGCTGGCACCTCGCCCCAGAGTCAGGGCTACCAGTCGACCTCTCCCGGAGGATCCACAGACAATCCCTCATCCACGCAGAGCTCTGCAGACAACGTGGATAGCGACATGGCCCTTAATTGGGTCACCATCAATACGGACTACCTTAAAGGGTAGTTGCTTATGTTAGACACCCATTAGACCAGAATGGGCACATGGAGATCAGATCTCCTCGGATCAACCTCAAACCTTGTGGTTGTCATCGCATCATGACAACGCTTCTCTTCTTGGAATGACCCACTGCTATTGTTCGACCCTTAAGGATGGATTAGGCAACTTGTCAATCCCTCATTCGCTCTTGCTCATTCTCTATTGTTCGACTCATACAGACTGCAGCACTTATCCGCGGACCTTCATACGTCACAGACAGGCCCCTCTTGACCAGAACTACTTACCTTAGTGATAGTAACACGTGCACCTGCCTGCCTGTATATAAGTGCCCTGTATTTCGACAGTCAAGCCCTAAGCTTGACTTGATTCTCAATATCAACGTTCTTGAAAGCTCCCCTTGTGCCTCCCCTTTCCCTCATCTCTTACATAAGCCACTCAGAGTTGTCTCTAGCAACACTAGAAACTTCTACCATCTTCAAGTACTCGCCACCAGTTCACTCTTAGTACAAGTCGTACTATCAAGGCCCATTGAAGCCTTAACAAGTGCGCCATGATCAATCATGCTGGGACGTTTGACTACTCCAGCCTGTTCTTCGTCCTTGCGGACAGACAACTTACTGAGCATGGCCCCTCCTTCATCACCACGCTACTCCGGAGGGAGTTTGTCCAGACTCATGAGGCAAGCATCCGAGCTGGCATCCCCTTACCCATTATGGACCTCATTTTGGGGGGGAGGAACAGGGTGCTGATATCGTCACATGATCCTTCCAATGAAGCTGGCATCACAGCCCTTCTCACAACGCCATCAAGGCATGCGCATGCCGAAGGGTATATCGACCGCGTCCAGAATACACTGCCAGAATTGTGTGAAGAGTGCCATCAGAAGGCTCTTGAGCTCTGGGCAGGGCTCCAGGATGCGCGATGCGAGGAGCGACGCGAAGGGCACATTGCAAGCAGCAGAGTGCCTCCTCTGCCAAAGGAGCCCTTGCCCCATGTCAGCACCACCATTTGGAAGAAATGGTTACGAAACATGCGTGAACACCCTTGCACAGAGGGCCAGTTCACACTTAAAGGAGTACCATTTATCTGTAATGGATACTTGAATGTGCACATTGATGCCGCAAGGGCCCTCCTTGCCCTGCTTCCACTATCATCCAAGAAGTCACGCCTGGGAACCATCTGTGGTCCACTTCGGGATGCGTTCCTTTGGTCAGCGGCCATGCTGCTCAATGTGCATGGCATGTATGGAGAGACCATCACCCACCTTCGCTTGACCATCGTGCCACAGCACCATGCCCACTTTTACAACCCATCTGAGTTTGCTGATGAGAGCCATCTCAACTGCGAACATGTGGTGCGCTTCCTGGCAAACATTGGTGTGACTGTGGCCAAAGTGGAGACATGGTGACAGTGGGCTGCAGCCTATGTGGACATGTCACTTACAGAGCATCCAGAGGATGCGCTACTACAGGACACAATGTGGGATGCATGTGCGCGCATCAATGCAGACCACAGCCTGGTCCTCAAAAAGGTCAACCCAGGCACCCCAGGATACTATTCCCCTGTTCTCGAGCAGTCCTGCACTCAACATGCTGCATGGCACACAGCCTACCACTCGAGGGAGAACTTGTCCACCAACGCTGAAGCAGGCCCTTCTGCCCCCATGGGTGAAGAGGCCCCTGCATCTCCGGTTCACCCAGAGGATGCTAGAGAAGGCAATACTGCATACGCTAATGAGCAGGAGGACGAGGACACTCAGATGGGCCCAGCCTAGAGTAGCCATCTCATTGAGCACTATACAAGTATCTTATGTGTACTTGAACTCAGGGTACCTATGTATATGGTATGTCACGGACTGCCCCACTTACCTAACTTTCTCCTTCCTATTTCATTTCTCCTTCCGATTCCGTCTGAGACTCTGGGCTGCTTTGCCCACTGCTTACCTACTTATCTACGGACTGTTCTCATGTTTTCCAGAGACTTCCATATGCTTCCATATGCTTCCATCTTGTTCCATGACCCTCCCCTGTCTTCTAGTAGCTTCCTTCCGTACTTGTATATATACTGTACCAAGTAGCATAGAACGGCTTTCTTAAGCTTGTTCTATTCATGCAATCAGACTTTGATAGTCTCTTCTCACTATTGAACGCATGTGGCTTCCCTTGAACAAATCCCCCTCTGCATTAGTCAGCTTTGCTGCTAATTGCCTTAGACTCTTTATGTCTCAAGATCATGTGCTAGTGTCTCGCTCGATTCCAAGTCACATCTGACTTGTGTAATCTTTGCTCGTCAACCCTCTTGTCACATGATGCCTCACGTGACCGATTTCCCTTCTGGGAACAACCCCTCTCTGAAATCCATCTTTGTAACCTTGTCTGAGATCCCCAAGCCCCAAGATCCCCAACTCGATCTGACACGGTAGTCTGACCGTGACATTAGAACAAGCTTCTCCTATGAATCAACAATGACTTTGACTCCCTCTGGATTGAAAGAAAAACAAAAGACCCCTGAAGGACTAGGCATCCCCACTGACTGGCATGTTCATGCTATTGATCAACCTACTGAAGAATCGCTTGCTGTATTGGATCTTCCATTCGAAACAAAGCCTGAAATGAAAGATACAGTTCCATCTGAATTTTCAGAGCGAGTCCACCATCTAGTTGGAGGACAATCGATCAACATCTGCATCGACGGAAAAGAAGTTGCCAAGAAAGCACCCTTCACTGCTTACTATGCTTGCTTCAGAGGAGCCCTCCTTGCACTCTCAAATGTCTATGGAGTCTGGTTCGAAATCTGACTCTGAGCAGGAAACACATACGAGTGCTTCCGCTTGGCACAACCTAGTCTTCAACTAAAAGACTTCCCACTGAAAGGAATCAATTATGCTCGACTTTGCCTTACAGGTCTTCCTGTCACTAGAGCCCCCTCAAGGGCAACATCCCCTGTCTGACTTGCCCCACTAGATGTTTACGCCACACAATGGAGACGTCTTCCACAAGACCAACCCTGACAGCAGGGTAGCGCCCCCTAGTGACACTAGTCGATCCACCACACCTGACCCACAAGATCAACCAGAACGAAAATCATTTGCAGGATTTGGGTCTTGGAGGATACGATCCTTCCAAACGGCTTGACAGCCATCTAGGCCCCCCCCACGTCGTCCTAGAGGTACTGGAGATGACCCGTTCGGTCTTGAAGACCTCTACGACAAACCCGAGAGAACTAATGATAAAGGACGTCGCTTAGAAGGGATTCACCCAGACAAATTTGAAGGTGATCGTTCTAAGACTAGACGATTTTTGAACCAATTCAACAGGTTCATGCTCATGAATCGCAAAGCCGACATCGCCAAAGACCCCATTTCCAAATGCATTTACTTTATGTCACTCCTTGACAGAGAGAAAGTAAACGGATGGGTCGATATGGCCTTCAACTGGCTCGAAGAAATCAAAGCTGATCCTAGTCTCATTGATTGATTCTCCAATCCCTGGAAAATGATGGAAGAGAAGTTCAAGATATCCTTTACCGACTATGCAGAAAGGGAACATGCCCAGGATCAACTTGGGAAATTAAGGATGACCAGCGACAACCTCAACAAGTATCTAGCCTTGTTTGAAACCCTTGGGAATCGCACAGAACTTAATCCTGATGACCCCTCGAATCTACGTACATTTGCTCAAGGACTACCGTGACAACTGGCTGATGCTTGTCTTGCCATGGAGATCCCCGACACTTACGAACAGTGGAAAGCAGCAGCCCAACGACAGCAGGTAATCTACCTGAAAAAGAAAGCGCTACACTCTGAGTATAGAACTTGCAACCCTGCTCGAAGCACTGGACAAAACCCCCAGCAAAAGCAAAATTCTGGTTGGGTTTGGCGCCGCCCTGGAGGAAACTCCAACAACCAGAATTGGCATGGCCAAGGAAACCACGTACAACCCCCTTGTCCACGACTTCCTCCTCAAAACAATGATGCTATGGACACTTCAGTAGTCCGTAAAGCCACAATGGAAAAAGAAAAAGAGGAATATCGCCGCACTGGTCGATGTTTCCATTGTGGGAAACAAGGTCATCTTGTGTGCGACTGTCCCAGCAAACCCGCGCATGCTCGCACTGTCCAAATAGATGACAGCCAATCAACCACTTCTAGTGACAATTCCTCTTTCGCCCCAACAACCTCCCTTGCTGCGCAAGTGGCTCGCTTAACCAAGGAAGATTGTGGAGCGTTCATGGATGAAATGTGCTCCTTAGGAGAAGATATGGATTTTCTTGGCGCCTGAGTACTACGGCTCTTACTCAGGCAGTTCTGAATAGTTCTGGTTCTATGTATATAGCTCGAAATCATGCAATTCAAGATCCCTTTCACCTACAAACCAAAACAAAACAAGTCGATCAAAAGGCACTACTAGACTGTGGTGCCACAGAATGCTTTATCCATCCACAAGCAGTGGAGCATCTTAGACTAGCAACTAGGAAACTTGCCAAACCTCGGAAAGTACAAAACGTCGACGGCACTCCCAATAAATCTGGCGAAATTCTAGAAGCTGTCAACCTCTTAGTTAACAACAATGGCCAACAAGCCTCTCATGCCTTCTTTGTTGCTGATATAGGGTGTGATGACTTTATCTTAGGCTATCCATTCTTTGAGGCATCCAACCCAAATGTTGACTGGAGCGGTGGTCGCATTGAAGGGTTTACTACGATCTCCTCTGTAAATGCTAATACTTGGCGCCCTCCCTCCAGAGGCACTAAACGACAAAACACAACCCCAGCATGGGTACGATGCATTCCCGGTTGGGAAGAAGGCGACGAAATCTGGCTTCAGACTAGAGTTGCCAAAACTACAGTTGCGCAGCAGCTGGCTGAAGCAGCTACGGACAAAAAGAAGCATACTTGGCAGGAAATAGTACCAGAACAGTATCACCGTCATGGTAAAGTCTTCTCCAAAGAAGCCTCCGAACATTTTCCCGACCGACGTCCTTGGGACCATGCCATAGAATTGAAGGATGACGCCCCTACTTCCATCAACTGTCGCGTTTATCCCTTGTCTCCCAAGGAAAAAGAGGAACAACGTGAATTCCTCTCCCAAAACTTACGTCTTCAACAAATCCGTCGATCAAAATCCCCCTATGCCAGTGGGTTCTTCCTAATCTGAAAGAAAGATGGCAAGTTCCGCCCAGTGCAAGACTACAGGAACTTGAATAAGTGGACAATTCCCAACAAATATCCACTTCCTGTCGCGAGCGGTACTCGCGCCCCCCAGTCTCAGCTACAAACCCGTAACTCCAAGACCACGTGACCGTGGGAACATATCACAGGACCCTACACGTGACTCATCACGTGACCCCTTCGCCACTCATACATCACGTGACTCATCAGCACGTGACCCTGGGAACCTACGACCCCGTGACCCTGGGAAGATAACACATGACCTATCAAGGAACTGGTCATCAACAATGTCACATGACAAGACGCGCTTTGGACGCGCGTCTAACCCGTTGATCAACACATGGCAGATTGTGGGAACG
>Ga0307510_10001995_pt1 | contig 22990 bp, 11 predicted proteins | sample 12_EM_MG_FD_207224 | JGI IMG/M metagenome (GOLD analysis project Ga0307510, IMG submission 207224) | Populus trichocarpa ectomycorrhiza microbial communities from riparian zone in the Pacific Northwest, United States - 12_EM | ecosystem: Host-associated > Plants > Roots > Unclassified | place...
CCGCGACTAATACCTTTGCCTTTAAAATCATACACTTTACCAGTAAATGTTATTCCGTTTGTGCTCGGTTTTGCCGCCATAGTCTCAACCGTCACAGCCTCATTGATAGCAGGCGTAATATGTTCCAGTTTAACAACCAGGGCATTGGGCCAGCGATGATCATCATAAATGCGTTGTGTTTTTACGACCGAAATTTCCCAACCCGAGGGGCTTTGTTTGAAGCGACAAGCGATATCAACATTGGTTTTGTATTCCATTACCAGGTTGTTTTGCCCCAATACGCTTACCCTTGTAGCTGCTGTGGCTTTAGCAGAATGTAACGTAAACGTTTTCCGTTCACCCTCCTTCCAGTCGGGTTCGTCCGTAATTATGGCATACAAATTATCGTTTTTAGCTGTAAATAAAATATTGTCCTCCTTGCTCACCACCCAGCTTTTAACACTATCAATGCATTCGTGGTTGATAAAATACCAGGCTGCCATCTCTCGCAACCGGCCCTCCTGTTCAACAGGTAATTCACCATTGGCCATCGGCCCTACATTTAACAGTAATGAGCCTCCTTTTGAACGGGCTTCGGTAAGCAGATTGATCAATTGTGTACCGGATTTATAACGGTCATTAGTGGGTTGATACTGCCAGGCAGTACCGATAGTGATTGGCGAAAGCCAGGGTGAATTGATCTTAGTCCCAGGTAGCATTTGTTCGGGGGTATTAAGTGCCCCGCGCGTAATCAGAATATCGGGTCGTAGCTTCCAGCAGGTTTCTTTAACAACCTCCTTGGGTTCGCCGTCAATAAACAATACATCTATTTTGCCATAGTTAGTCATCAATTCTTCGCACTGGCGGCGGGTGTAATCGTCATAGGCCTTCCGTGTATCGGCGTCCATTGTCACGTTCGTGCGGCTAATGGGGATGTGATGCTGGTATAAAAAATTAAAGTCTTCAGGTGAGAAGTAGAAACCAACTTCCAACCCCGCGGCCCTGGTTGCATCAACAAACTCTTTCAGAATATCCTTTTTGTAAGGTGTCTTTGTAATATTAAAATCAGTGGTTTTGGTATCCCACATACAAAAACCCGAATGGTGCTTGGTAGTAAATACAATGTACTTCATTCCTGCAAGCTTAGCCAGTATTGCTATTTGGTAGGGATCAAATTTATACGGATTAAATGTTTTTGGCAGTTCATTAAAAAAGCGGTTTACATAATCATCTGATGCACCAACCAAAGAATGGCTGATCACAATACCCAACTGGGCGTCGATGCTGAAATGAATAAATAAGCCTGCGCCGGTATTCCTAAGCCACTCTTCTCTTTCGGGTTTATTCAAATTAAAATTACTTTTTCCGCCATCATTGACAACATCGTTTTGTGCAAATGCCAATAAAGAAACCATTAGTAAAAAAATGGCCAAGCTTAGTTTTCTCATATTAATGTTCTATAATCCTTTTTTTATAAAAACAGGAAAGGATATATATCCTTCCCTGTTAACTCAACTAACTAACCGATCTCAGACTAGCTTTATGGTTTATCCCACCATATATGGGTTGTGATAAGGTCTGGCCCCTGGCGGGCTATGGCCGCATTGTAAGACGTGGTATTTAAGTTTTGTTCAGATACGGGGTACAGGAACCTGCGGAATATTTGTCCGTTAGTAGCATTACCCGGATAATTATTGGGCACTAATACAGGATAACCTGTACGACGGTAGCTACAGAATACCTCTTCAGCATCCGGGAAAATACTCACCCAAAACTGCGTATAAATTTGGTTTAACTGCTGATCCATTGTGCCTGAGGTATTCAGTGCATTCTGACTAAGATAAGCATTAATTTGTGCAGCAGTGATTACACCGTCGCTAGCACCCAGGCTAATTAACGACCATTGACGCATAGCGGCAGCGGTGCCGTTTTGATACAATGAGGCAGCACTGGTACCACCGTACCATCCCCTTAAAGCTGCTTCACTTAATAGAAAATAAGACTCTGCTGCTGTGAAGACAAGGAAGGGTGAATTAAGCAGCAGCAATGTTTTGGGATTAGGCTCGCTCAGGTTCCCAAAGTTTGCCGGTTTTGCATTGAGTGAAGCCGGCATCCCCTGCTGGATAGAACTGGTAGTATCCGGCTTGCCATTGTTATAAACTATGGAAATCACTGCCAAACGTGGGTCTTTGGTCTGCTGCAGGTAGTTGATCCATACATCCTGGTATTTACCACCTTCCTGGTTTGTTGTACCGTTTTGGGCTATGTAATCATTGTTCCATAGGTTTAACGCAAGCGGGTTTTTATTAATATCCAGCCCCGTAGCCATATAAGGAGCCTTGGCAATATCCGCATCCTGCAGAATCACACCGCCTGCGATCGCTTTGGTTACCCATGTCTGTGCGCTTGCGATGTCGACTTTTGTCAGCCTCATACCCAGCCGCAGCATAAGCGAGTAGGCAAACTTTTTCCATTGGTCGGTATTACCGCCGTAGATCAGGTCGGCTGTACCAAATGTTGTTTTCGAAGCATCCAGGCTTTGTGCGGCTCCGTCAAGCTCGCTCAGCATATTAGCGTAAATGTCTTTCTGCGAATCGTATGCCGGTGTAAAGTTACTGTTGGAGTAACCCTGTGCCGCTTGCGAATACGGTATATCGCCGTAAAGATCTGTGAGACGGCTAAAGCAATAAACCTTCCATATCCGGGCTTCGGCCAGTAAATTTATTTTTGATGGATCGGATTGCACCGCCTTGATCACTTCCGCCAGTTCATTGATCTGGTTAGGGTAGGCATTGGAAAATGAGCTTGAGGTAGAGTTGACCCCGCTCTGTACATATTTTGATCCAAAACCGGCTACGTCATTAAAACTGGTAGTATATTGCATAGTGCCCTCTAACAGAACAGGCATATTTGCAATCCCGTCATATTGGGCCTTTGTAAAAATATATTGCGGGGTTGGGTTGCTTACCGCATTAGGATTAGTATTAAGCTGAACAAAATTCTTTTTGCAGGCTGCCAGCAGTCCCAGGACCATCAATGCGAATAGTTTATATTTTATGTGATACTTTTTCATTGTACTTCGTGTTAGGGGTTAAAATTTAGCTGACAGATTTAAACCAAATGACCTTGTTCTCGGCAAACTGATTGACTCAAATCCCTGGTAGTTGCTGTTGCTGAAACTTGCTTCGGGATCAAACCCATCGGTCTTTTTATAAAGAATAGCCAGGTTACGCGCTACAAATGAGATATTTAATGATTGGATTTTAACCAGTTTCAGGTTATTAACCGGTACGCTGTAAGAAAAAAGTACCTGGCGAAGTTTTACAAAACTGCCGTCGTGCAAAAACAGGTCTCCATAATTTTTGTAGTTATCATAATACACACGCAAGCCGCTTACCGGTACAACTCTTGAATAAGGAGCCCCCGACTGGTCAACACCGGTTAAAGTAAGCCCGCTTTCACGGCCTGGCAATGTTGTTTTTAACAACCCCAGGCGCGTTTCATAAAGCTCGGCTATAGAGAATATCTTGTTTCCAAACTTTCCGTCAAGCAGTACATCCAATGAAAACCTTTTGTACCTGAATGTATTCGACAGGCCCATAGTGACGGGTGCTACACTTTTCCCTACAGGGTGCAATGGTACTTGTACAGGCAACCCGGTTGTGGCATTAAATACCGTGTTTCCCTGCGCATCTTTTAACATACTGGTTTCCACAAGCTCGAAGGAGGAATAACCTATGATGTTGTTGATATTACCCCAGTTACCCACAGTAGTGGCCATGTTCATGGACGTTATTCCACTGGTCAGATAAAGTACTTTATTATCATTGTAGGCAAAATTATAGCTCACATTCCATCCGAAATGGGTGGTTTTGATGGGTGATCCCGCCAGCAGAACTTCGATGCCACGGTTACGAACTTTGCCTGTATTGAGATATACACTATTGTAACCCGATGTGGCCGAAATGGTGGCGTTGACGATATCGTTCCGGGTAATACGGTTATAATAAGTGATATCAAAGTTGAACCGGTCGTTAAACATCGTACCCTCAATCCCGCCTTCGGCAGTTATCGAAGTGTAAGGCTTAAGGTTCGGATTAGTAATGCCCGAGATACCAGAGCCGGCAGTATTACTACTTACGTTTTGTAATGGTGGCCCGGAACTGGCAACGTTACTGTAGGTCAGATTGATAGCGTAAGGGTCCGGTGCACCGCCACCCACCTCTGAGTAAGCGCCCTTTAGTTTCAGAGTATTAAAAAACTGTGGCAGTTTAAGTATATCTGATAAGATCAGGCTGGAGTTGATGCTTGGATAAAATATGCTGTTATTTTTAGGGCTTAATGTTGAGAACCAGTCATTTCTGCCGGTCAACCCTACAAAAAGCACACTCTTATAATTAAAATCCGCTGATCCAAATGCCGAGTTCACCTCCTGGTGAAGTGTGGTTGTTGTCCCTGTCGGAGCAGATAAATTATTAAAACTGTAGAAATACGGAATAATAAACCCTACGCCGCTTAAATTAAGATCATTCTCTTCAGAGTGTCTTTTATTCACACCTGCCAGAAGTGATACCCCAAAATTGCTGATCTGTTTTTTGTAGGATAGTGTTGCCAGCCCGTTGGTTTCCGTCAGGTCAGACTTTAAACCAGCGTATTGCCCATTCAACTGGTACAAGGTACCTGTAGGTGTAATATCAGACCAATTGTAGTCATAATGATCCTGGCTGATGGTACCCTTTAATACCAGATCTTTTGCAAATTCATAGGCTATTGTACCCTGGCCTATAAACCTGTTCTTTTTATCATTCTCTTTAAACTTATTGATAACAAAATAGCCGTTGGTCGCTACGCTGGCATCATTCCACACAGTTTCGTTGCCGTTGGCATCATAACCTGGTTTTAACCATCTTACGTCGGCAGTATTGGCGATCATATAAGGCGACCAATTAGGGTTTCCGGTAGCATCACCTGCACTGGTACGGTTATGGCCCGATTCCACATTATATTGCGCCAAAGCCTCAAAGGTCAACCTACTGCTTAACTTTCCGTTTAATGATAAGTTACCGGTCTTTCTGTCATAAGTAGTACCGGGCAAAATACCTTTGCTGTTTAAGTCGGACAATGAAAACCGGTAGTTAATAGCTTCTGTACCACCGGAAAGGGCTATACTATTGGTATAGGTAGCGCCTTTCTGATAATAATTATCAAGGTTATTTTTTTGGGCCGTGTAAGGATGGGTTTTACCGTCAACACCAACATAATCAGTTGAGCCGTCAATCAATGCTCCCCATGACCTGCGCCCTGTGCCCTGGGAGGGGTTTAGGGCCGTGGGCTTAACACCGCCGTCACCCTGACCATATTGATATTGAAAGTCCGGGTATACGGCTATGGTTTCCATCGTGGCTGTTGAATTAAATTCTACACCTATCCCTTTTTGTACTTTTCCTTTCTTGGTGGTTATCAGGATGACGCCGTTTGCTGCTCTTGAACCATATAATGCAGCAGCCGTTCCTCCCTTAAGTACTGTAATTGATTCAATATCATCGGGGCTAATGGCGGCTATACCATCGCCCCGGTCAATATTAGATCCACCTCCGCTTGATGTTGCCGGGCCACCGGGAGTGCTATTGTCGATGGGCATACCGTTAATCACATAAAGTGGCTGATTGTTGCTGTTACCTGACAGCGATCCATCGCCGCGTATGGTCACCCTGCTTGAACCGCCGGGCCCAGTCGAGATACCAACTGCATTAACGCCTGCCACCTTTCCTGTAAGGGCATTGGCCACATTGTTTTCACGGGCCTGCGTAAAATCCGACCCTTTGACTACTGTTGCTGCGTAACCAATGGCTCTTTCTTCCTTATTGATACCCAAAGCAGTTACTACAACTTCATTGAGGTTACTTTTTGCAGGAATGAGCTTAATGTTAATTGCTGTGGTAAAGTCGGTAACCAAAACCTCTTCCTTTTTATAGCCAATGAAACTTACCAGTAACGTAATTGCCTGCCCGTTATCGCTGCCGGGTATGTTGATGGTGAAGCTGCCGTCTGCTTTGGTTACTGCATACAGATTGGTGCCCTTTACCTGGATGGTTGCACCAGGCAGGGGGGTATCTTTTTCATCGACAACGGTGCCGCGAAGGTCGATATTGGCGCGCAGAGCAGACGGGCGAACGGCGTTGGCCTTTTGAATGACAATAGTCTGTCCGGCTAAGCCATAAGTTAAGGATTGCCCGCGCAAACACTGTTCCATTACTTCGGTTAACGTAGCATCTTTTACCTCAACGGTAACGTGGTGCGTGTCTTTTAACAGTTTATTTTCGTAAAAAAAGGTGTAGCCGGTTTGCTTTTTAATTTCCTTAAATACTCTTTCAAGCGGGACGTTAGTCTCTGATAAGGTGATTTTTTGTCCGTCAGCGGCATTTGCCTGAAAGGCGAAAACAATGATCAGTATTACAACCAGTTTCATAATCAGAAAGACTTTTCGATATTGGGGTGTATATCCATGGGTTGCTTTACCATGCAAATAAAATTTCATAATTTTATAGGGTTTTTAGGTTAATAGTTTAGAATTCTGCCAAGAAATCGTAAATGTTTTAGCCAAAAACTGTTCTGCAATGCAGAACGTACCGGTTGTGTTAGCGCACATCCGGTATTTTTTTGGATCAACATGAAAATGTGGGGTTACTGTGTATCGTTTCTCTTCATATGTAATCGGGTTAAATAGTTAATTGACCAGGGTTAATTATTCATATTTTTATTTATGGGGATACAGTTAATTTATTCCCGCTAAATTCAAAATGGACTTTGCTAAGTTCCAGCACTTTCAACACGTCAGACAGTTCCGCATTTCTTGGTATCTCACCTGTAAACGTCCGTTGATCAGAAACTTCTCCTTTATAGCCGACATCCACACTATACCATCTCGATACCTGGCGCATGATCTCCCTGATGTTTGCATTTTTAAAACTCGTCAGGCCATTTTTCCAGGCTACAGCATCATCGGTATCCGCATTTTCTACTGTAATAGCAACCTGTTTGGCCCTGATAATTGATTGCTGCCCCGGCGCTAAAATTGCGGCTTCCGGACCTTTGGTTATTTTAACTTTTCCTTCCAGCAAGGTTGTTCTTACCGCGTCTTCATCGGTATAGGCATTGATGTTAAAATGGGTACCCAATACTTCAACGGTTTGGCCCTGTACGGTTACCCTAAAAGGCTTACTTTTGTCATGGGCCACTTCAAAATAGGCTTCCCCTGTTATGCTCACTGTGCGGTTGGATTCGTTAAATGCTGTGGGATATGTAATGGAAGATGCAGCGTTAAGCCAAACCTTGGTACCATCGGCCAGTATCAGATCGTACTTGCCTCCACGAGGTGTGCTCATGGTATTATAAACCACATTTGTGGTTGAATTACTTTTGGCATTATAGGCCAGTTGTCCATTAGCTAATTTGATTACCTCTGAACCACCCTGTCTGCTTATTGTCCCATTTTTCTGATCATTAAGGCTTATTTGTTCACCATTGCCCAGTGTTAACGTGGCTTTGTTGCCACCGGGATGGATGTTGTTGAAACCTCTTTGACGATTTGCAAAGGCGGGTTTCTTGTTTGCATGGCGGTTTATGAACAGCAATGATGCGGTTAAGAATATCAAGACCGCTGCAGCCATCTTTATCCAACGAAGTCGTAGTACTCTTGAGCCACCGGCAGATGGTCGTTCCTTTTCCAATATTTTATCAAGGATCATTTTTTGACGGTCGCTGGGCAACGCGATGTTCCCTGATTCATTCCTGAATGCTGTTTCAAGCAACTCTGTCACCTGTTGCGCATTTTCTGGCTTGTTTATATAAGCAAAAAGTTCGAGCGTCTCCTCTTCTGTTGCAGAAGCATTTATATAATGATCGAACAATTGAATAAGTCGGTTTTTGTCCATGCAGATTGGCGGATTTACACCATGTTATGGTAAAGCCTTTTTAATACATTGACACGCGGCAAGAGAAATATGGGGAGATGAAATTGATTTTTTTTCTGCTAAAATAACCGGAAGAAAAAATAAAATAAAATAGGGCTTAATCGCAAAAAATAGGTCCTTATTGTATGCAAGGCCTGCTTCATGTGGCTATGAACAGTGGAGGTTGATATATTGAGGCGGTCGGCAACTTCGCTATATTTTAATCCTTCCTGGTGGCAAAGCGTATAAACGATCTTTTGCTGAGGGGTAAGGTTTTCAATGGCCCTGTTGAGCGTCTTACCGGCTTCTTTAAAATTAATCTCTTTTTCGGTATCATTTGCCTCTGTCGGAGCTTGCTTGCTCAACTCTGCGCTTATTAAGGTTTCGTAACTTATTTTTCTTAAAACATTGTAAGCCTGGTTCCTGGTGATACGATTCAGATAGGCGCCAAAATTCTCGATATTTCCGATATCGCCACGATGTACCCAAATCTTAAGAAAAACCTCCTGTACAATTTCTTCAGCGAGGCTATCGGAACGTGTTAGCTTGAAAGCAAAAGAATAGACAAATTTGGAATAATGGGTAAAAACTATGGCAAATGCTTTCTGGCCACCTATAGTGATCTGATCCAAAAGCACCTGTTCGTTTTCTAATCGTTTATTATCCAATTGGTTATATAGAATGTACCAAACATAATAAAAAATATGATTATTAGTAATAAAATTATTACAATGAACACGATAGGCATTAACAAGCCAGTATATTTTGCTTTTGACATAGGAATTAAAGAAGGATATTCCGGCCAGTTAGCTTTGCCCCCATCACCTAAGATCAAAAAGACTGAGTGTGCTGTATAAGACCATCTATGGAGTAAAGGCAGTGTTCTCTGTCTTCTTCTGGGAGTTGCTGGATGGTAAAGAGCTACCCAGTAATGTTTTGTCTATGCTGATATTGGTTTTATCCTGTTGTCAGTAATGTCATGACTGCGGATTTTAAGCCCGCAAACTGTATCTGCAATAAGTATCGTCAATAAATTTTGATCGTATTAAACTAAGTTTTATCTACTTTTATTGCCAGTAAAAACAAAACACCCTCATAAGTATTTGACTTACAAGGGTGTTTTAGCAATCTAAGTAGCCCGTAGGGGAATCGAACACAATTCCTAGCGTGTTGACTTTCAGTATTTTATTTGGCAATTAATTAGCTACGCACCGAATTACACACCAATTATTAAATGCAGATTTAACGCAAATCCTTAGCGTAAAAATACAAAAATCAATTAAAATTTCCTAAACTATCGCATTCTACTCAACGAGAAGTATTCAAGCGTATCAGTTAAGACAAGCTATCTTTGCAAAAACTTGCTTCATTCAATTTCGTAGACTTTAAATTGGTGAAGAGCAAATGTAGCGTCGGTTCAAATCTTTGATCATCGAACCCGGACAAATCTTTCTGGCTAAAATAACAATCTTACAGAAAGAAGAAACTTATCTCTAAAAGTGTTGTTGCAATTCGCGAATTATATCTAAATTAGTCGGTAATGAAACCTTATCTATTTATATTGTGTCAGTATCGTTGTTGGGCATATTTTCATCCTGCGACGCTATTATTGAGCCCTCTATATCGAAGAAAGTTGTTCTGCCCGAAGCCCCCTGCCGATCAATATCAAAGCATCAGCTATACCATTAATTTTTGGTGGGACGAAGTAGATCATGCCTTGTCTTATCACCTTCAGGTGGTTACCCCTTCATTCACCTCTCCGGGCAGCCTGGTATTGGATACCATTGTCAAAAAAAATACTTTTTCCTTTAATCTTAACCCGGGCAACTACCAGTGGCAGGTACCGGCAGCGAATGGCAGCTCTCAAACAGCCTATACCACACCCAGGAATTTCTCGGTTGCAGCCACCTCTATCAAACAACAGGCAGCCCAGCTCATCGCTCCTGCAAACAACCGGCTAACCAACCAGGGGAATATTACTTTTCAATGGAGCAATTTATATGGTGCTACCAAATACCAGTTAGAAATAGATACCAATAATTTTGTAAACGAAAGCACAGTTATTTATAACTAGGCGGTACCGGGACAGCAGGTTAGCTTCGCCTTTCCAAAGGACCATGTTTATCAGTGGCGTTTACGGGCTGAAAATGATACGGCACAAGCGCAATGGTCGGCTGTCAACCTGGTCACCTATCATCACACACCACCAGCCCAAGTTACCTTATCCTCCCTTGCTGATGGTGTAACCGCAGCTTTCCCGATATCTTTACAATGGAACACGGTAGCCTCTGCTGTAAAATATAAACTGTATGTCTATCAAGGCGATGGAACTACGCCCTATAACCAGAGTTTCCCTATGCTGCTGTCGTAATTGAAAATACTTCAATCATAGGATTAGATCTTTTTAAAGCTGAAATCTTCCAAAATGGAGATCGGCAAGAGGCTCGGACTGAAAGAGTGCCTCAAGGAATAGTTGATTTTGAAAGCTGGCATGACCAGATGTAATTGAAGATGAGGGCTTTCGGAATTCCCGTTGCTTAGACCATGAAAAATGGAAATGGGTAACTGAGATTGAGGTTTTAGATATGAATTTGATATTTAGTGATATGAATAACTAGTAGACGATAAATAATAAGTGTAACCGCAATGTTACATTTCTTCCTTTTTAATTCAGATATATTTTTTGAATCTTAGTTCGATATTTAATTGACTTATAGAATTCCTAACATCTCATTATCACTTATGCCCCTATTATTCCAACCCCATCACAACCACGAATTTTTCCGTCCTTTTTTTGACAGAACTGCCAAATTGATTGGAGTCTTGACGCTTCAAAAAGCAATACCATCTGATCAGCCTATTGCGAACATCTCTCCAGAGATATTTCTTATGAATGCCGTCTGTTAATTTGCCAATTATTCATTAACAAGTTTTCATTTCCTGTAGTAATTGAGTAGTTCAAGCTGGCTGATGCCCCCGGTATGGGATCAACGTTCGCTTTAACAAATCAGGTACCTAACAACCATTATCTTATGCGCAAAAAAAGAGCAATAACGCTACTTCTCCTGTCCCAACTATTAGCCTTTTCTGCTAAATCGCAAACTAAAGACGATCCGGTCAATATACAAAGCCCCAATGTTGCGACGCTCGGACTTTTTGGCCAATATCCTGTTTCCCTTTATACCGGGACGCCTCAGATCGAAGTCCCTATGTGTACTTTGACTGATAAAGATATTTCTCTGCCGATTTCCCTCAGCTACCACGCTTCTGGCGTGCGGCCAGATATGCATCCTGGCTGGGTAGGCCTTAACTGGAATTTGAATGCAGGAGGGGTAATCTCAAGGACCGTACAGGGAAGAAGGGCAGACGAGTATAACAATCCCAATTTAGATAACGGAACACAAGCTGGTTATTATTATTTAACCAATTTATTAAATACCAGTAGCTGGAATACAATACCTTATATGAAAAGTGTCGAGGAGCAGAACTGGCGTTTACCTACAGACCAACCGAGCAAAAATTTGGATACGGAACCGGATGAATTTGACTTTAGTTTTTTAAATTATAGTGGTAAGTTCTTTCTTAATTCCGACGGGACCTGGAAGGTGAAATGTGATAAGCCAGTAAAGGTTGTTTTTAATAATCAATTTTTAAACGTGCCATTTGCAGGTGCCACGGACACCAACCCCGGAGGCGGAAACTTCCCGTCATTTTCTGGATTTACGATTATAACTGAGGATGGGACCCAATATGTTTTTGGCGGAAATACCAATGCCATCGAATATAGTATTCCGTTTTTTAACCAGCGGGATCAATGGACTGCAAATTCCTGGTATTTAACCCAAATTATAAGCCCCAACAATGTGACAACCGCTACATTTACGTACGAACCAGATGATTGGATCGATCAGATGTATTCAATTATCCATGCTTACTATTATTATCAGACCGATACGGATCCTGTGTTAGCGGATCAGAATACCTGCGATGGGGGTTCGTACAATATCAACGGGTATTCGTACACAGGCGTACTCATCCGCCCGGTTTATCTCAAATCCATTCAGACGTCAAATTATACCTGTGTTTTCAATCGGTCGACAAGCACCGAACTAGGCTATCAGCAATGGATTTACGATTATGCTGAACTCGCTTTGGACGGAACAAATGATTACCAAACGCTGCCCTTTTTGGAATACAACAACCCGTGGGGATATACTACCATGCCCAGCTCAGACCCCTATCCTGGTTGTCTTTCCAAATTGAAATGGAAAGAACTTAATCAAATTGTCATTAATAAGACAGACGGCACCCTGATTAAAGGCTTCAATTTCAGCTATAATAACAATACTTATGAGCGGCTGATGTTGAGGAGTCTTACGGAATTTGGAAGTGATATGTCAACAAAGCCGCCCTATCTGTTCAATTATATTCAACCTGCCACCCAAGCGCAGGCCTTACCGCCCTATCTGGCAGAGGAGAATGATCACTATGGTTTTTATAATGGCCAATTTGACAACATTTATTTTAATGGTCCAAACTATATTTATTATGACGGCCCCAATAATGATATTGCGAATATCCAGCAATATTATAATTACCGGCAACCGAATTTCACTTTCATGCAGATAGGCACGCTTAATAAGATCGTCTATCCAACCGGGGCAACGACGGAATTTACCTATGAAGCTAATGACTATAGTAAACAGGTAAATCTCATCAGATCCAGTGGCTACACCAATCTGGGGACCAATAATGTCGGAGGGGGGTTACGTATAAAAAAAATAAGTAGTTATGACCCGTCGTTTCCGAACTCTAAAGTCGATAAGCAATACTTTTATGTGAGTAACTATAACAACAGTTATACTCCCGGGAATACGAACTATCCTTCCAGTGGTGTTTTAGGGGAGCATATTCAATACGATTTCACCTATCCGGAAGCGACAAGTAAATCGACAGCTACTTATTACCAGAGTTTGTTTTCAACAGAATCGGTGCTGCCGGGAAGCAGTAACAGCGAAGGCAGCCCGGTCGGCTATTCGGAGGTGGTAGAAAAGCTGAACGATGGCAGTTACACCAAATATTTCTTCACCAATTTTGATAATGGATACCTGGATGAACCAACGGTCAACATACAATCCATTCAAACAGCATATGATCCGTATACTTCAAACGAAGAAGAAAGAGGAAAACAATCCAAGATCGAAGTGCATAATTCGAGTGATGTGCTGATTAAGTCAAATGTGTTTTCCTATACCGCTTTGAACAAGGCAACTGACTACGTTCCCGCACTGCATGGTCGTAGTTTCTTTACCTGCGGGGCTCCGGTTTATTTAGATGAGGGGGACGCCTACAAGATCTATACCTATTCGTATCTCCTTTCGCAGAACATTGAGACTGTTTTCGACAGCAATGGCGCTAACCCTGTTGCCACAACTAAAAATTATTATTATGACAATTCGGTGCATAAACAGGTAACCCGGTCCGAGATAATTGATAGCAAAAAGCAATCCCAAATGGTTGTCTTCAATTATCCGGGTGATATGGTCAATTTAGGGCAAACTACACCTTATCAGGATATGGTTAACCGAAATATCGTGAATCCTGTTATTCAACAAATAGTAAAAGTGAATGGTGTGACGCAAAATACATTCACAACACAATTTACTGAGGATCCGGTGACTAATTTAATTTTACCTTCCACCTTTCAGACGCAGGCCCAGGCCAATCCGGCTGAAACAAGATCCAATTTTTTAAATTATGATCCTAACGGCAATTTGCTAAGCTTTAGCAATGACAATAAACCAGCTATAAATTATGTCTGGAGTTTTTATGGCCATTACCCGATAGCAAAAATTGAAAATGCAGATTATGCAACCGTTGCCGCCGTACTCGGAGGGGTTTCCACAGTAAACGCATTCACCAATAGTTCGCCCACCAGTGCCTCAATAACCTCATTTTTGGCGCCGTTACGCACGGATAACCGTTTACAAAATGCCTTTATTACGAGTTACAACTATTCTCCGGACGTTGGAATGACCAGTTCCACGGATTCCGAGGGAAAAACGCAGAGCTACGAATATGATAATTTCCAGCGATTACAAAACATTAAAGATCCAAATGGTAGTATCATTACGCATTATAAGTATCATTTCAGCGGTGTACCGGTAACTACTCCTGTGATTTATAAAAATCTTTCGAAATCAGGGCTGTTTTATGGTGATTGCGGAAACCCGCCGACTACGACGATACAAAGCCGACCGGTTATTTATACTGTCCCTGAAGGTACATATACTTCGACGGTTTCGCAGGCTGATGCAGATCTGCAGGCCCAAAATGATGTGAATCTAAACGGCCAGAATTATGCCAATACAACACATACTTGTTGGTAACGAATTATTAAAAGCAACCTTATAATAAGATATTAACGATAAAATACCTTATCACGATGACAAAAAAATATTACGGCTGCAGATATTATCTGTTATGGTTGCTGTTTCTTACGGAATGGTCAACAAACAGCAATGCACAGACCTTAAGCATAGGTTATTCCAACTCGCAGATCATTGTAGCCGGAACGACGGTAACGCCGATAACGCCGACTATCACTAACGGACCTGTTGCTGTCAATGGCCAAACCGCTTTATTCGCCGGCTCAACAGGTACCCGTGGTTCAAATGACGGCTCGGGCAGTTTGGCAACATTCAGCAATCCAATAGGAATGGCGGTGGACGCCAGCGGAAATATCTATGTTACTGATGAAGGAAACCATAAGATCAGAAAGATCACCCCTGCCGGAGCAGTAAGTACATTTGCCGGGACAGGGACCGCAGGGGCCAATAACGGCGCAGTTGGTTCGGCGACATTTAATGGCCCCTTCGGGCTTTGTTTTGATGCTGCCGGAAATATGTATGTGGCGGATTATTTTAATAATATGATCCGCAAGATCACTCCCGGCGGAATAGTAAGCACTTATGCGGGAAGCGGTACAAAGGGTTACCAGAACGGAAGCGCTGGTACAGCACAATTCAACAATCCCACCGGGGTTGTTGCTGACGCATTGGGAAATGTGTATGTATGCGATTATGGAAACCAGGTTATACGGAAAATAACTCCCGACGGTACTGTTTCCCTGCTTGCCGGACAAGCCGCGACACCCGGTTACGCCGACGGCCAGGGCGCCGCAGCACAATTCCGTGGGGTTCAAACCATGGCTATCGACCCGCAGGGCAACTTAATCGTGGCGGACAAATCCAATAATATGATCCGCAAGATCACGCCAAACGGCACGGTCTCAACATTGGCAGGGCAGCTTACCGCAGGCTATGCAAATGGTACCGGAACTGCGGCTAAATTCAACTTTCCGGCAGGTATTGCAATGGATCCTGCCGGAAACATGTATGTTACTGACTTCAATAACAATTGTGTCCGTGTAGTTTCACCCTCGGGTGCAGTGACGACACTATCAGGAACCACTACTGCAGGCTCAGGCAACGGAGCAGGCGGCGTATCTACTTTTAATAACCCATATGGGATTGCGATTGATAAAACGGGCAATCTTTATGTGAGTGATTTTACCAATTTAACTATCCGCAAGGTATTGAGTACATCGTTCACCATCAGTCCCGCTTTACCGGCAGGCTTAAACTTCAATACCGCAACAGGGATCATCAGCGGAGCGGCAACCTCATATTCTCCATCGACTACCTACACGATTACAGCCTACAACCTGAGCAGCAACGCTACAACTACATTAATGCTGGCGGTAAGCTCATCCGCTGTTTCACCAAGCCAGGACAGGAACTATATTATGACGTATACGCCGCATGTCAAGGGATTAACTACCGCAAGCGCTGTAGAGAACGCCAGCCCCGACAAGACGCAAGTACAGACTACGGTAGAATATTTCGATGGTTTGGGAAGACCTTTACAAACGGTGCAGGTCAAGGGCTCGCCAGGAGGCAATGATATCGTGCTGCCGATGGCTTATGATACGATGGGCAGAGAGCCCTATAAATACCTTTCTTACGCCATTACGAACTCAGAAAATAGTGACGGCAGCTACAAAACGAATGCGCTATCAGCAGGCGCCGGTGTGTTTAAGTTCTATAATCCGACGGGAGCAGGAAGTAGCGGCAGTCAGCAGAGTAATGGTGTCGTGGTTATCCCGAATCCCTCTTCCCAAACCGTTTTTGAACTATCGCCCCTCAGCCGGGTGGTAGAACAGGGTGCTCCGGGAACGCCCTGGCAGCCGGTACCCAATAGCAATACCGGGCACACCGTAAAAATGGTTTATACCAGTAACAATACAACCGTTTTAACTGATACCGCCAATACAAGGCTGGTAGCACTATATTCAGTAACTATCAACAGTGACCAAAGCAGAACACTTTCAAGGGCAAGCGGTTCAGCCGGGAACTACGATGTGGGGCAATTATACCTAACCATCACCTACAATGAAAACTGGACAGGTGGTCGTGGGGGCACGGTAGAGGAATATAAAGATAAACAAGAACGTGTCCTGTTAAAGAGAACTTTTAATTACCTTCCGGGATCACCCGGTACACTACAGACACTGTCAACCTATTACGTATATGATGATCTCGGTAACCTGGCTTTTGTATTAACGCCTCAGGCAGGAGCTGATGCCGCTACTTCAATCAGCCAGACTATTTTGGACAACCTGTGTTACCAATACCGATATGATCAGCGGAACAGGCTGACACAAAAGAAACTGCCTGGCAAAGCCTGGGAATATACCGTATATAACTCGCTAAACCAGCAGGTGTTGTCGCAGGACGGCATCCTGCGTTTGGCTAACCAATGGAATGTAACCAAATATGACGCGATGGGCAGAGTGATCATGACCGGGCTATGGAATGCCGGTTCGGTGATTCCGCTCAGTACATTGCAGACTTCTGTTTATAATAATCCGCAGTGGGAGGTGCGCAACTACACTGATAACATCACCGGCTATACGGCGACAAGTTATCCATCGCTCACCAAGATATGGACAATCCATTATTATGATAATTATACTAACCTTCCAGGTGCCCCTGCGGCGTATTTGGCAGGGCCGTCAGGGTATCTTAACGCCCCGAGAGGCGAATTGACCGGCACCAAAACAATGGTGCTGAACACGGTCAACAACGTGACGCCCGACATGTTATGGCAGACACATTTTTATGATCCGTTAGGAAGGAATATTCAAACCTACGCCCAGCATTATCTTGGAGGAGCATTAAACGCGGGGAATTATGACCAGGTTAGAACGACTTATAATTTCAGTAACCAACCAACATCGGACATCAGAAAACATTTTACCTCCGGAAGTGCGACAATACCGATGCTGATCTCTGTCAATACCTATCAATACGATCATATGAGCCGGAAGACAAAAATCTGGGGGCAGCTAACTTACGGAGCCAACTTGCCTACAGGCAATACACTGGTGAGTCAAATGGATTACAACGAAATCGGGCAGGAGCTGACTAAACATCTGCACAGTACGGATAGCGTTAACTTTTTACAGAACATTGCCTATACTTATAATGAACGCGGCTGGCTGCTGAGCAGCAGCGCACCCCTGTTTGCTATGAATCTATATTACAATACACTGGCCAATAAAGCCTGGAACGGCAATATCAGGTACCAATACTGGGGTACACCGGGCAACGAGAGCAGCCGTTATGCATATAATTATGATATGCTGAACAGGCTGACCGCAGGCACGGGGCTGACGGGTAATACGGAATATGCGGCTTACGAGCTGAACGGCAATATTACGGGATTGAGCCGCTACCAGGTAGGAACACTGATCGACAACATGACGTATTCATATCTAAACGGAGGAAATCCCACCAACCAGTTACAAACGGTGAATGACGCTACGACCAGTGATCTTGGCATGGTTCACGGGCTGACCAGCTATACCTATGATGGGAACGGGAATATGGTGACCCAAACCAACACTACTAATATTCAGCAAAACAAAACTATTAGCTATAATATGTTGAATTTGCCGCAGACGGTAACCGCAAATACGGGAACCACGACGACCAGTACGTTGACATATACCTATGATGCATCCGGGAACAAGCTGAGAAGGCAAAGCACAGGCCTGAATAACACAACGGATTATATCGCTGGTATACAGTACGACGGAGCGACCATCCCGGCATTTAATTTTATACAGACAGAAGAGGGCAAAGCAGTGTACCAGCTTTCTACCGGCGGGTTTGATTACTACTATCACCTTGGGGACAACCTGGGTAATACGCGGGTAATGTTTGATTCACAGACAACCCCGATTGCGGCGTTACAGTCGGATGATTACTTCCCCTTCGGGATGGAGATCAAGGGAACGATCCCAAGTCCAAAAAACGAATACCTTTACAACAAAAAAGAACTGCAGGAAGAGCTTGGTGAATACGATTACGGTGCGCGGTTCTATGACCCGGTAATTGCACGGTGGACAACCATTGATCCGCAGGCTGAGCAAAACCGGAGGTTTTCTCCATATAATTATTGCGTCAATAATCCGATCAGGAATATTGATCCGGATGGCAGGCAATGGGTATGGAATAGAATTACAAATGAGTTCAGGTGGGAAAAAGATGTGTACCAACAATCGGAGTTGACCGATCAAGAAAATGATAGGTTCGTCGGCATAAATTATCTTTACACGGGGGACAATGGCGTCCGCACGCTTTTGAGTGGAGACGGAAATTCTTACTCCAGCACGCTTTTACAAGGCAACCCACTTTATACGAATTTTATGTTTCATAGGGATACCTATGAACCAATGGACAGCCAGGACGCAAATGGTAACCCCATTGGTTATATCGTGCCAATTCCTGATATGAAGCCAGAACGTCTCGATTCAAAAGCGATGTGGGGTGTTGGCGCCGCCGCAGATTATGGAGGTGTAGGAGCGATGATCCTTGGTAAGGATCCAGGAGTACTTGGTCCGATTGGCATTGTTGCAGGGGGGTATCCGGCTTTAATTAATATATTAAATGGTGTAGGTAACGATGATGACCTCATTGCGGTTGGATTGTCGGTGGGGAGCGTAATTGCCCTGGGAAGTGGCTATGGTTTGGGGGCGGAAATTGTAAATTGGGGACTGGGTGTAGGAACGGCAGTGAATGATTACAGAACAATGCCAAGCTTCCCACCCCCAACGAATGTGCCGCTGGGGCATCCGAGTGATGGCGACGAAGGAGATCACTTCAGTGATGGTAGCAACAACAGCCCTAACTATGATGACCTTGGAGGGGATGATTAATACGATGATGGCGTGATAACCGGCCGCGTTTAGTGCAGGGAAATAACGAGCCCATCTTGATTTTAAAACCAGGCGAATGGCGCGACAAACACAGCATTTAAAGAATGTATATTAAAAGTTTATTCATCTAACCATAAGAAGATTTATTGTCAAAATAATATCCGTTTTTATCCGCTGAAACAGGCCGCACATAAATAATGGGATATATTGTGAGTTGATGATTTGAAAACCATATAGGAGCCTGTCCATCAAAAATGTAACTAATGAACAGAGATTTTCGAAATTGGTCAATATATTGTGCCGATGGGCGTCGAATCCGATATGTTATTGCTTTCTCTTTCTGCGAGCGATGTTCAACATGCGCGGGAAAACGCGGTTAATAAATTATTCAGTAGTTTTTATAGGTACCTGCTGGCAAAATGAACAAAAAAAATGCACCTTTCGGTAATTGGATCAACCCAATTACCGTTTGACATGCTTAGCTACTATCCCTTGATGTATGGAAAAATGCTTCAAAGGAAATTGTACTTTCATTTTTTATTTTAAAAAAAATACATCCATATAACCCAGTCAAAATAAATGGTAACAGAAATAGGCCCCAATAAAGCAGACTTATACAGCAAGATTTTTATACAGTTAGTACTCGTGGTAATTTTATTTTATTTCATTTATCACTTGAGTTACGCTGGGCTTAAGCATCATTCCTATGGCCAAAGACCTAAAGACTTTGGATATTTAGCAATTTCTGCTATGTTTAACGTGGCTCTTTTCCTCCGTATTTATATTATGCCATACTGGCTAATTATTGATGATGAGTTGAAGACATTAGAAATAAAATATCTCATGTCAAAGCCGAGCATAATAAATGTCCATGATATAGCCGTATTTAGTCCTACGACGATCAAAACCAAGTCCAGCGTTTTTTTTGGAATATTTGTTTATCTGTATAATGGAAAGAAAATTTTGATCAGTGATTTAAATTTTGAAAACTATCTGCCGGTTGAGACATTCCTTAATGCGTCACATGTTGAAAAATCAGAGGATGAGAAATTCTCGCTTTTTTCTTTATTTTTTCGTCATTTTAAAAAAAAATCAAAGGCTTAAAAGTTGCAGTGTAGTGGCTTTGATTATTGCAGTTCAGTTCAGCAACTTTTCCATGTGGCCTCTGGTTTCGTACCTTCGCAGTCCCATGAACTCTTAAGTTATTAAAAAAATTTCATCAAAATACTTGAAAACCACCATGAAAAAATTGTTCATTTTTCTATTTTTAATGCCTTACGTGCGGGTAGCATTGGCGCAAAAAAGTTTCGAGGGCGAAATCACTTACCGGCACTTTGGCTTTGATGATACTAAAAAAGATACGGTAGATGGTGGTAACTATAAAGTCTTGTTTGCCAAAAATGCAATAAAGATAGAAATACTCACAGAAAAAGGTGAAGTATTCCAGGAGCAGCTGGTATATCTCGACTCTCTCAAAGAGATCATAATCGATCACCGAAATAAAAATTATTGGGTGGCATGGGACGGAAGAAGCTCCAAAAAGTCCCCTGATTTATCTCCATGGGGCATGAATAAAGCCGAAATGATTCACCAAAAACAAAAGATTGCCGGTCACCAGACTGATATTAAACGTTTAACCAACACCAATAAAACCCTGAATTATGGTTTCATTGATCTGAACATAGCCGGAGATTTATGTTACCGGCTCCCGCCCCAGGTAGAAAAAAATCTATTTCTTACCGGATTACTCTTTTCTGACAACAAAATTGTACTTGGTATCAGTATAGTTTCCGGGAGGGCACCCCATCCCCGGGAGGATTATCAGGCCATTCGTATCGAGGCGAAAGAAATACCTTCTTCAGAATTTACGATTCCGAAAGACTACAAAATCAAAGTGATGAAAAAACCTGCTTTTATGCAATAAAATCAAAATCTTTTCGTCCGTTTAGATTTCTACAAGCTAATCTGGCTTTAGCGCGGTGAATGAGGTCAGCCCGTTGATGGAATTTACTTTTATTGAAATGGTTTTTAGGATTGATTATTTTTTAAGATTGCCGCCATTGCACATTCTATCTCATTCTCACCGCTTAGGCACCAAAAGCGAAAGGCGGATAAAATGGCAACGCCGAAGCACTGCTAAAAAACAAATCAATACCGCTTCGCTTGTGTAGCCTTGCCATTTTATTCCGCCGGTCGGTAATTTTGCCGGGTGCGGTGAAATGGGCCCCCTAATTGCGCGGGAAAAAAGCAGGTGTGTTATGAGGGACGAATTACACTCCTGCTTGTACAGCAGCGAGGCTGGCTGCGTAAGCATGGAGCCGCCTGACGCAACTGTCGCCCTTCCAACGATCACAGGTCTTATAGGTTTGCGATATATTGCTGATAAACGCGTTCCGCCGTATCAAAAAGTGCCTTAACTTTCTTTATCAAAACGGGAAAAAATTGAGCTTTTAAAGCGAAAGTAAAGGATGAATCCCTTGTTTTTTGGTATTAACACAGTAATAACTGAGAAGGTATTTTCACTATATCTATTCCATTTACCATATAAAAATATCACGCTTCGTTTTGACGGACACTTTTTCTGGCATACGCCAAGGCTGGAATATCTAATTCTTAAAAAGGCTTTCAACATCAAAAGGTCGTACTTTTGTTTTCATGTCGTTTCCAGATAAGCTTCTGCCATATCAAAATAAATTGCTGACTGATATCCCAAGCGAGGTTTGGAGAGATATTCCTGATTTTGAAGCAACCTATCAGGCCTCAACAATGGGTAGAGTAAAGTCGCTGGATCGTTTTATTCCGCATCCGCGATTACATCAGCAGTTTGTCAAAGGACAAATCATGAGCCAGTCTGTCGCCAAAAACAGGAATATTAAAACAGGCGAGCCAATGATCGATCTAAGGGTTACTTTCGCTGTGGAGAATAGGCAATACTACTTCAATACCCGACGGGTTATCTACAAAACATTTATTGACCGACACCTGGATTACAAAAATGACGGCTTGTATGTGATCAATATAGATGGTGACGGCTATAATAACCGGCCTGAAAATTTAGCTTTAGTCACCAAAAGCGAAAAACAGCTGCGTGCTATAAAGAGGGACCGGGTGCTGCCTTACCTTAAAACAGCTGACCGTTCTAATTGGAAAAAGAATTATTCCAGGTGCAAGCCAGTAGCGCAATACGACAAACAAGGAAACATGATCAGGCGGTATCCCAGCATAAAAGAAGCTTCAAGGCAACTCCGTTTAGATGAAAAAGCAATTATACAAGTAGCAAAAGGTCTGTATAAACAATGGAACGGTTTTGTGTGGAAATACATGGATCGCTAATATGATTAGTCTGATTCACCCCCTCTTTTTTTAAATTTAAAAAGTTAGGGGCTATATGCGAAGTCAGTTCTTTGCTGATGCTTTTGGGAATAAATAATTGCTATTTTAATCGTCGTTTCTTAATTCGCTTCACCGCCAACGGTTTCTGCACTTTAACCGTTTTGATTGATTGGAGTTGACCTCGTTCCATTTGGGTCACTGTTTTTTCGGTCTTTTCAGGATCCCCTTTATAGACGCTATCGGCCCATTCTGTGTTGTTTTCACTTACCTGATGCAACAGGCGGTACTTTACGTCAACTGCATGCAGTCGGTTGTTTTCAGTCCATAAATAACCACATAGTCCTGTGCAAATTGCAATTACTATCAGAAGTATCATTCCGGCAATAATCCATCCCTTGGTTCTAAAATCAAATTGATGTCTGATCTTTACCGGCAAGGCATT